>ERZ1673741.1153-NODE-1153-length-22977-cov-6.060248_pt1 | contig 22977 bp, 20 predicted proteins | sample MGYA00580209_ERZ1673741 | MGnify/ENA primary metagenome ERZ1673741 (study PRJEB41218, sample SAMN15661754) | gut metagenome | host: Homo sapiens | place: Canada: London | collected 2015-08-20/2019-03-30 | study: EMG produced TPA metagenomics assembly of... | reverse complement strand
TGCTGCGCGCCGGCTTCGGCGCCACCCGGCGGACCCATGCCACCGCCGGCAACCTCAACAACCTCATCGGCATGCCGCTCACGCTGCTCGCTGCCCCGGAGGACTCCGAGGTCGTCGTCTGCGAGCTCGGCATGAACCACCCCGGCGAGATCAGCCGCCTGGCGGGCGCGTGCTCGCCGGCGCTCGCCTGCGTGACCACCATCGGCACCTCCCACATCGGCATCCTCGGCAGCCGGGAGAACATCGCGCGCGCCAAGGCCGAGGTCTGCGCGCAGATGCGCGACGCCTCGACGGCTGCGGGCGGCGTCGAGCGGACGCTCGTCATGCCGTCCGCCTGCGACCTCACGGCCTTCATCGCCGACGGCTTCGCGCGCCCCGCGGGCGTCGCAGTCGAGCTTGTGGGCGGCCGAGAGGGCGATGCCGTCCGCGCCGAGGGCTTGAGCCTGGACTCCGAGGGCCTGCCCTCCTTCACCGTCCGCTGCGCCGACGGCTGGGCCCGCGAGGTCAAGCTGAACCTCCCGGGCCGCAAGGTGGTCGACGACTTCCTCATCGCGCTCGCGCTGATCTGGCGCGCGGGCGCCGACCGCAACGCCGCCGCGGAGGCCATCGAGCGCATGGAGCACACTGCGCTTCGCCTCGACGTGCGCGCTTCTTCCCGCGGGGTCCGCGTGATCGACGACTCCTACAACGCCGCGCCGAACTCGATGGCGTCCTCGCTCGACATCCTCGCGACGATGGCCTGCGACGGCCGCCGCGTCGCCGTCCTCGGCCAGATGGGCGAGCTCGGCGCCGAGGAGGAGAAGCTCCACGGCTATACCGGCGCCTACGCCGCGGCCAAGGGGCTCGACATGCTCGTCTTCATCGGAGGGCACCTCGCCGACGTCATGGCCGAGGCTGCCTGCACGATGGGCGCCTCGGAGGACGCCGTCCACCGCTTCGCCACGGTCGACGACGCCGTCGCGGCGCTCAAGCCGGTGCTCGCCGCCGGTGATCTCGTCCTCGTCAAGGCCTCGCGCTCCGAGGGCCTCGACCGCTTTGCCAAGGAGGTTCTGGCTTAAATGATCGGCAATCCCGCTTACCCAACCTACCAGGTGTTCCTTTCCATCGCCGTGGCCGCGGCAATCACGTGCCTCGCCATGCCCTTCTTTATCCGCCTCATGAAGAAGGACGGCATCGGCCAGCAGATCCGCGCCGACGGCCCGCAGAGCCACCTCGTCAAGCAGGGCACGCCCACCATGGGCGGCGTCATCATGCTGGCCGGCGTGGTCATCACGGTCGCGCTCTTCGCCAAGTGGACGCCCGACCTGATCCTCGCCGTGCTGGCCATGCTCGTCACGGGCTCGCTGGGGCTCCTCGACGATATCGAGTCGGTCGCCCACAAACGCTCGCTCGGCCTCACCCCGTCGCAGAAGATGGCGGGGCTGATCACGATCTCGGTCGTGTTCTGCCTGGCGGCCGTCAACTGGGTCGGCATCGACGCCGTCGTGCGCTTCCCGGGAGGCGCCGCCATCGACCTCGGCGTCCTCACCACGACGCTGCCCATCGCCGGCGGGATCCAGATCCCTTGGCTCTACCTCGTGTTCGTGTTCTTCCTCATGGCGGGCCTCTCGAACTCGGTCAACCTCACCGACGGCCTCGACGGACTTGCGGGCGGCTGCGTCATGGTCGTCATGCTCATGATGGCCATGGTCGCCTACCGCTACGACGAGATCAACCTCGCCATCTTCGCCGCCTCCATCGCGGGCGCCTGCGTCGGCTTCCTCTGGCACAACTGCAACCCGGCGTCTATCTTCATGGGCGACACCGGCTCGCTGGCCCTGGGCGCCGCCCTCGCGGCCCTGGCCATCCTCACCAAGACCGAGATCACCTCGCTCATCATGGGCGGGCTCTTCGTCTGCGAGGCCCTGAGCGTCATCATCCAGGTCGCGAGCTTCAAGACCACGGGCAAGCGCGTGTTCCTCATGAGCCCGATCCATCACCACTTCGAGAAGAAGGGCTGGGCGGAGAACAAGGTCGTCACCCGCTTTTGGATCGTCTCGGCGGCCTTCGCGACCCTCGGCTTCGCGCTTTACTTCCAGCTCGGCTAGGGCCCGGAGGCTAAGCGGGGGGCCTCGCCGCTTAGCCTCTCGCAGCTTCTCCATCGCACCAACCGCACCGCAACGCACGGCAAGAGAAAGCTCAAGAGCATGACCTGCAAGAACACGGACAAACTCGGCGACGTCCTCGTCCTCGGCATCGGAAAGACGGGGGAGGGGATCTGCCGTTACCTCACGGGCCTGCCCGCCGGCCGCGTCGACTCCGTCACGCTCTACGGCGGAGCGCGTTCCGAACGGAGCGACGCCACCCGCGCCCTCGAGGAGGCGGGCGTCCGCTGCGTCCTGGGGACCGAAGAGGTCGAGGGGCACTACGATCTCGCCATTGCCTCGCCTGGGATCCCTGAGCCGAGCGCCTTCTTCGCCTCCGCTGCGGCGGCGAGTGACGAGATCATCGGCGAGCCGGAGCTCGCGTTCCGAGAGAGCCCTCAGAGGTGGCTCGCCGTGACGGGGACGAACGGCAAGACCACCACGACCTCCCTCACCACGCACCTGCTCCACGAGGACGGCCGCGCCGCCGAGTCCGTGGGCAACATCGGCGTCCTCTGCATCGGCGAGGTGGCGGGCCGCCCCGAGGGCGGCTGGCTCGTGGCGGAGCTCTCGAGCTTCCAGCTCGCGGAGACCTCGCGGCTTCACCCGCGCGCAGCGGTCTTGCTTAACATCACGCCCGACCACATCGAGTGGCACGGCTCCATGGAGGCCTACGCCGCCGCAAAGGAAAAGATCTTCGCCAATATGGGGGCGGGCGACCTCGCCGTCGTGTCCATGGACGACGACTGGTGCCGCGACGTCGCGGTCCGCTGCTCGGGGCGTGGCCTGCGTGTGTGCGAGCTCTCTATCGAGCGCGAGCTGGGCGGCCCCGACGCGGCGTTTGTCCGCGGCGGCGAGCTCGTCGTCCGCCTAGGCGGCGTCGAGCACGACCTCGGCTGCGTCGACAACCTGAGGATTCGCGGAAGCCACAACTGGGAGAACGCCCTCGCGGCCTCCGCGCTCGCGCTGTTCGTGGGGGTCGACGAGGCCGTCGTGGCGCGCGGGCTCACGGGGTTCAACCCCATCGAGCACCGCATCGAGCCCTGTGGCGAGGTCACGGGCGTGCACTTCGTCAACGACTCCAAGGCCACGAACACCGACTCGGTCGAGAAGGCCCTCACCGCCTTCGCGCCCAAGTCCATCGTCGTGATGCTCGGCGGCCATGACAAGGGCACTGATCTCACGAGCCTCGCCGAGGCCTGCTGCCGTGAGGCCCGCGTCGCCGTCTGCTTCGGCGCGGCGGGCCCGCGCATCGCCGACGCGCTCGAGGCCGAGGCAAAGAAGACTTCCTCTGACCTGCGCGTTGTTCGTGCCGACCACCTGCACGACGCCTTTGATGCCGCCGTGGCGGCGGCCGTGCCCGGCAACACCGTGCTCCTCTCGCCTGCGTGCTCGTCGTTCGACGAGTTCAAGAACATGGCCGAGCGCGGCCGCCTCTTCAAGTCCCTCGTGGCCGAGCTGGCCGCGAGGGGGGAGTAGCCCGTGCGCGCCCAGCTGCCCGACTTCCTCTTTGGGGGGTCGGCCCGTCAGATGGGGTCGTCTGCCGCCGTTCGCGCGGAGCGTCGCCGCGAGGCCGGCCGCGACAAGCAGATCTTCGGCGTGCCCGAGCGCTTCATGAAGCCGCGTATCGTGCTGCTCGCCGTGACCGCGATCCTCGTGTGCTTCGGCATGCTCATGATCTACTCGGCGTCGTCGGTCACCGCTCTTGCGGACAAGAGCTGCGACTACGATGCCGCGTTCTACCTCAAAAGGCAGCTCCTCTTCGCTGCCATCGGGGTGGGCCTCGCTGTGGTCATCGCGCGCATGGACTATCACCTGCTTTCTCGCGATCACCTCGTGGCGCTCGAGGCGGTCGTCATCATCTTGCTCATCCTGGTGTTCGTCCCGGGATTTTCGGGCAGCGCTCTTGGAGCCTCCCGCTGGATCAAGCTCGGGAGCTTCCAGCTCCAGCCCTCGGAGTTCGCCAAGATCGCGTTGATCGTCGTCGGCGCCGCGCTCATGCAGCGCTACTATGTCGACCGCGACGTCGACTCGATCGAGCTCGCCAAGCTCGTCCTGGTCGGCATCGTCGTTCCGCTGGCGCTCATCATCAAGCAGCCCGACAAGGGCTCCACCCTCATCATCCTCGTCGCGCTCGTCGCGATGCTCTTCGTCGCGGGCTTCAACTGGAAAGTGCTGCTGGTGAGCATCGCCGTCGTTGGCGTGTTCTTCTTGGTGCTCTCGGTCTCGCAGGACTACTCGCTCTCGCGCATCACGACCTTCCTCGATCCCTGGCAAGACGAGCTCGGCGAGTCCTATCAGATCATCCAGGGCTTCTACGCCTTCGGGTCCGGCGGCCTGTTCGGCGTGGGTATCGGCTTCTCGAAGCAGAAGTACGCCTATTTGCCGATGGCCCACAACGACTTCATCTTCGCCGTCATCGGCGAGGAGTGCGGGCTTGTGGGCACCGTCGGCGTGCTCGTCGGCTTCGCGGTGTTCGCATGGGCCGGCTTCCGCATCGCGCGCTACGCCCCCGATCTCGCCGGCAGGCTCATCGCCTGCGGGTGCACGTCGCTCATCATCTTCCAGCTGCTCGTCAACATCTGCGGCGTTATCGGCCTGGTGCCGCTGTCGGGCAAGCCCCTGCCGTTCTTGAGCTACGGAGGCTCCTCGATCATGAGCTGCATCATGATCGTGGGCGTGCTGGTGTCCGTGTCGAGGAGCTCGAGGCTGCCCGAGACCGAGCACGACGAGCGCAGGCGCGGCTGGCGCATGCGCGACGGCGGCGAAGGCGACCCGGGTCTCTCGTTCGTCGGCGAGGTCACGCCGCGCTCCGAGCGCATGGGCGGTCGCGCGGCGCGCGGCGGCGCGATGGGCGACGGCGGCCAGGGCTTCGACGGCTGGCAGGGGGCACGCGAAGACCGGGGTCTCGGCGGCGACGGTTCTGGGTTGCGCGGGGGCTTCACGGTGGTCGGCGGCGGTCGCCAGACCTCGCGGCAGCGGGGCCGCGACGACAGGAGGCCGTCGGGCGGCTATGGCCACCGGACGAGCACCGGCTCGCGGAACTCAGGTGGCTACGGCCACCCCGCCGGCGGCTATGAGCGGATCAATCTCAACGACGACCCCGCGGCACGCCTCCGCACCGACCGCGGCCGAAGCGGACGTCCGGAGCGCCGCGGCCGCTAGCCGCGCGCGTGGCCGCAAACTGCACGCCGCGGGACTGCTGATCGGCGCCGTGAGACAGCGGGGATCGCGGGCTTCTTGCTCTCATGGGCGTGCGCGGGGCGCGAGCACTTACGGCGCAGATGACCGTCGAGGGTTTGGGGGCTTTATTAGGGTTTTTCTCAGCTCATCTGCGCAGAATTACTTGCTACCAGCTCTAGAAGACCTGCCACCGATTTTCGTCGCGCAGAAATCCCTATGCTCAGCTCACCAATTTGACTAACCGCGCAGAAAGCCCAGAGTCCAGCTCATTAACTTGGGCTGGGCGCGGCGATTTCTGCGCCCCCGGAGCTGGGCATGTCGATTTCTGCGCAGCGAGGCCCTCCCCAAAGCTGGGCGCGGCGATTTCTGCGCAACTGAAGCAACCTCGGCCGTGCCAAGGGTCCGCGAAGTCGCCGGGCGCAAAAGCTATGGGATTGCTTTCGCGCCCGGCGACAGACTCGCACTTCTTGTCTTGCTCGCCCCCCCTGCCTGCTGCCTTGGTAAACACCACCGCTATCTCGATGATCTCTTCAGGTGACGCTCCGCCCAGGCCAGGCGTTCCTTTGCCTCTTCGACGTCTTCTTGGGCCTTAATTACCCGTGGTGCTCTTTCGGAAACGCCCCAGCTCAGTCCATCGATGGTGTCGAGCTCGGAAAGAAGCGCTTCTCGCCGTGCGAGCTCGAGTGACCTGCGCTCCAGCCGTGGCCGATGCGCACCGAGCCCGAGTCTTGGCCGGATGATGCCGTCGATCAAGCCATCCATGTATGAGGTGCTCTCGTATTGGGATCGCCAGATCGAAAACGGCTGCAGCCCGAAGGCGAGCAGCTCATTGGCCCTTAAGGAATCCGCTTCCGCGCGGCCGTTCTCGTCGTGTATCCAGCCATGATAGTCGAGGCAGTATCCAAACTCTCCGTCGCTCGGCAGCGAGAAGAGGATATCTGGTTTCCTGACGTGCGCCGCGTCGAGCCTGCGCGATATACGGTCGACCACGAGCTTCTCGTTCATCGAGAGGATCGATAACCCGTAGCCGCCTCGCAGCCTGCTCCACGATATTCTGGCCGCGAGGCGGCTTTCCATCGGCGAGCCGGAGCGAGCGACCGCAAGCCCGCATGCTGCCCTGACCTTTGCCGTTCCTGCTGCTCTTGGCATTGCATCGGCAAAGTCCCTTATTTCATCTAGCGTGGAAAGAGGCGCTTTGCGTTGAAGCATTCCCGCAGGGAATGAAGGATGCGCTGCATACAGACCGCAGATCTCGTCAATGAGCATCACCAACTCGAGCGTCGTTGCTCTTCGCGCTATTTGGAAAATCATGAGCTCTGGTCTGACTATGGCGACCGTCTCTGACAATCGGAGCGCGGCTCCTGCGGGGAGCTTGGCGGACTGCGCATGGGAGCGAAACACCTCGTTTGACCTTGCGCCGTCGGGGTTGGCGACAAGGAGCTCGATCGGGCGCGTGAGGCCGCGGAGAAGGGGGTCCGAAGATGCCCAACGCTCCGCTTCTGCCTTGGTGAGAGCCTGGGAGGGGATCTCGCTGAGGACATCGGCGGTCACAAGGGCTTTCGGAAAGTCCACGAGCCGCATGGCCTCGAGGGCCGAAGTATGTGAGATGACGTTGATCATGGTGGGAAGGATGGTAGACGCTCGGGCGGGTTCGGTGTCTTCCCGTATCTTCCCGCTATCTTGCGGATGGCTTCCGGGTATTGAGCGGGTGGCACTTCAATGGGTAACCAACTCGAGGTACAGCGATCTGGGCTGTGATGTATCGTCCTTTCGCGGTCGACATAATGCGGGGGAGAGCCCCATCGAACATCCACAGTCATCGCCGTTCGCCGCTGAATTGCGCCGTTCATCGGGGAGCTTGGAACCGGGCTGGGCAGCGATGTTGCCGTTGGCGCGGATTTGCCGATTCTTTGAGAGAGTTTATCGACAATTGGCAGGTAAATGGGGCGACCGTACTTTCACATGGCGCCTGAAGGCGCGGGGGAGACCTGTGTTCGTACGGCGAAGATCGCCCGTCCGCGCAAAATACGCAACGCCCAGCCCTTCGGCGGAGTTGGAAGCAGGGAATTCTGCGCGGCGCACGTTTCAACGATTCCGATTCCGCCGAGCCTCGGCTTCTCGTGTCGGCGTAGGATAGAGCGGAAAAACCTGCTCACGCGAAGGAGAAGGACGCATGAGGATCGCCATAGCCGCCGGCGGCACCGCCGGACACATCAACCCCGCGCTTGCGCTCGCCGAGGAGCTTCGCGACCGCGGCCACGAGGTCACGTTCTTTGGCCGCCCGTCCAAGCTCGAGGGCACGCTCGTCCCACAGGCGGGGTTCTCGCTCGTCGACGTCGAGGTCACCGGCTTCGACCGCTCGCGCCCCTGGACCGCGCTCACCTCGCTCTACCGCGTCTGGGCCGCCAAGCGCGACCTCGAGCGCCGCTTCAAGCAGGAGGGCGCGCCCGACGCCGCCATCGGCTTCGGCGCCTACGTCGAGGTCCCGTTGCTCGGCTGGTGCAAAGAGAACCACGTGCCCTACCTCATCCACGAGCAGAACTCCGTGCCGGGCCTCGCCAACAAGATGATGGCGCCCGCAGCCTCCAGGGTCTGCATCTCGGTCCCCGCGGCGCGCTCGGTCTTCGAGCGCGAGGGCGATCCCGACCATGTGGTCCTCACCGGCAACCCCGTGCGCCGCTCCGTGATCGCCGGCGACCGCGCCCGCGGCCGCGCCGCGCTCGGCGTGCCCGACGACGCGACGCTTTTGCTCGTGTTCGGCGGGAGCCTCGGCGCCCGCACCCTCAACGAGGGCATGGCCGCCCTCAAGGGCCGTCTTCTTTCCATCGACGGCCTTCGCGTCGTGCAGTCTACGGGCAAGGGCGGCTACGACGAGGCCGCCTCCGCGCTCTCGCTCACCGATGCCGAGGCCGCGCGCTGGGACCTGCGCCCCTACATCGACAACATGGGCGATGTCCTCGCGGCCGCCGACCTCGTGCTCTCGCGCGCCGGGGCCTCTTCGATCGCCGAGATCGCGGCCCTGGGCGTCCCGTCCGTGCTCGTGCCGTACCCCTTCGCGACGGCCGACCACCAGACCACGAACGCGCGATACCTCACCGACGCCGGCGCCGCCGTCCTCTTCAAGGACGACGAGGTCAAGGAGCCTGCGTTCGGCGATGCCCTCGTGGGGCTCCTCGAGGACTCCTCACGCCGCGCCGCGATGCGAGCCGCCGCGAAGGGCCTTGGCCAGGATTCCGCTGCCGCGGCTCTCGCAGACCAAGTGGAGAGCTCTGCCCGAGGCTAGGCGCGCCCGGGGTTTGCGATAAAGTAGATGGTTAGGCTGGGTCCCCGCATGGGCCGCCCGCCGGCAGGTTACGCAATTTCGAGAGGGGCATTCATGACCGAGGTCTCGTCCAACGCGAAGATCGAGAGCGCGCACTTCATCGGTATCGGCGGAACGGGGATGAGCGGCATCGCCCTGGTGCTGCACGAGCGCGGCTGCAAGGTCACCGGCAGCGACCTTAAGGCATCCCATTATGTCCGCGAGCTCGAGGACGCCGGCATCGAGGTCCACGTGGGCCACGAGGCGGCCACCATCGACGCCGCCATGCCGCAGGTCGTCGTGACCTCCACCGCCATCCCCGAGACCAACCCCGAGGTCCTGCGCGCCCGCGAGCTGGGCATCCCCATCTGGCCTCGCGCAAAGATGCTCTCCTATCTCTCCAACAACGCCACGACGGTCGCCGTCGCCGGCACCCACGGAAAGACGACCACGTCCTCCATGGTCGCCACGATGCTCGACAAGCTCGGCCTCGACCCGTCCTTCCTCATCGGCGGCGTCGTCGAGGGCTACGACACCAACGGCAAGAACGGCGACGGCGGCTACTTCGTCTGCGAGGCGGACGAGTCCGACGGCTCCTTCCTCTACCTCAACCCGAACGTCGTCGTGGTCACTAACATCGAGGCCGACCATCTCGACCACTACGGCACGCTCGAGAACATCGAGAAGACCTTCTGCAAGTTCATGAGCCTCGTGGGGGAGGACGGCACCGTCATCATCAACGGCGACGTGCCCCACTACGTCGAGCTCGCCCGCTCCACGGGCCGCCGCGTGCTCACCTACGGCTTCGACGAGTCGTGCGACTACGTGTGCCATCCCGAGGACACCCATCACAAGATCGAGAGCAACTTCAGCGTCTCCACCCCGTCGCACGGCGACGTCCACGTGACCATCGCCGCCAACCCCGGCCGCCACAACATGGCCAACGCCACCGCGGCCCTTGCCGTGGCCGACGTCCTCGGCCAGGACGTCAACGACGCCGTCGCGGCGCTCTCGCAGTTCAAGGGCGCGCGCCGCCGCTTCACGCACGTGGGCGACATCGCGGGCGTCACCGTGGTCGACGACTACGGCCACCACCCCACCGAGGTCGCGGCCACCCTCGCTGCGGCGAAGGACCTGCAGTTCTCCCGCATCGTCTGCGTTTTCCAGCCGCACCGCTACAGCCGCACCCAGGCGCTGGCGGACAAGTTTGCCCACGCCTTCAAGGACGTCGATGTCCTTCGCGTGATGGACGTCTTCTCGGCCGGCGAGATGCCCATCCCCGGCGTCTCCGGCAAGACCATCGCCAACGGCGTCGCCGCCACCGGCGAGGTCGCCGACGTCGAGTACATCCCCAACCGCCGCGAGCTCGTGAACAACCTCGTGAGCATCGTGCGCCCGGGGGACCTGCTCATCACTCAGGGCGCCGGCGACGTCACCCAGATCGGCCCCCTCTTCATCGAGGCGATGCGCGAGCGCGAGGCGAAGGAGTAGCCCAGGTGAGCGTCTTCAACGCCTACATGAGCCTTTCGGGCGCCACCGACGCCGACGTTCTGCGCGACGAGAAGCTCTCGCGCCGCACGTCGTACCGTATCGGCGGTCCCGCCCGCCTGCTCGTCCTCGTTCACAGCTTCGCCGCCCTCGGCAAGGTCGTCGACGTGCTCGCAGAGGAGCACGTCGACTGGGTCATCCTGGGCAAGGGCTCCAACGTGCTCGCCTCCGACGCCGGCTACGACGGCGCCGTCATCGTGCTCGATGACGAGTTCGCGCGCGTGAGCGTGGACGCCGAGCAGGGCATCGTCACCGCGGGCGCGGGCGCGCTTCTTTCCAAGGTCGTGGCCGAGGCCGCGAAGGCCGAGCTCACCGGGCTCGAGTTCTGCGTCGGCATCCCTGGCACCGTGGGCGGGGCCGTCTCGATGGACGCGGGCACGAGGCGCGAGTGGATCGGCCGCTGCGTCCGCGACTTCGTGGTGTACCGCCCGGGCGAGGGCCTGCACCGTTACGAGGGTCACGAGATCGAGTGGGGCTACCGCTGCACCTCGATCCCCACGAGCGAGATCATCCTCGAGGCCACGCTCACGCTCGGGCATGGGCAGAAAGCCAAGATCTCGGCCGACATGGAGTCGCGCCTCTCGCGCCGACGCCGGACCCAGCCCATGGGCAAGCCGACTTGCGGCTCGGTCTTCCGCAACCCGCTCGACGGTTCCGCGGGCCAGCTCATCGAGGCCTCCGGCTGCAAGGGGCTGAGCTCCGGGCGCGCCCAGGTCTCGACCGAGCACGCCAACTTCATCGTGAACAACGGTGGCGCCACCGCCTCCGACGTCCTCTCGTTGATCCAGCTTATGCACGACTCCGTGCTCGCCAGCAGCGGGGTCGACCTCCGCTGCGAGGTCAAGCTCCTGGGATTCGGCGAGTAGCGTTTCATGGCAGACCAGAGGAAAAAAGGCACGCCCCGAAAAGGGACGCACCGGTCGTCTGCGCCGAGCCCGGCGCGCGGCGGCCGCAGCATGTCGATGCCCCGCGGCGGTGCGTCTCTCGGGCGCGGGCCTGCGGGACCCTCGGGCAAGCCCCGGCTCTCCGCAAAGAAGCCCTCTGCCCCTGCGCGCAAGCCGTCGCTTGCCGTGAAGAGGACCCCGGCCCCGAAGGCCGCGGCTCGGCCGATGGCCCGCCCTGCCGGTGCGCACCCTTCCGCCGCGCACCCGCGTCAAGGGGCGAAGCCGAGAAAGCCCATCGCCTCCCAGCACCCCAACCGCCGTTCCGCTGCGCGCAAGCCGGCCTCGGGCTCGCCCAAGCTCGAGCTCAAGAACCCGTTCGCCGGCATCGGCGCAAAGAAGCCCTCCTCCAAACCCGCCGCGGGAGGGGCCCAAGGCTCTGCGCCCGGCTTTCTCAACCGCGGCGGAGCTCCCATCGGCAGCGGCGCCGCGGCCCGAGAGCAGCACCAGAAGGAAGGACGCATCAAGCTCGTGGGGGGCGTCGCCGTCCTCATCTGCGTCCTCGGCCTAGCTGCGCTTGTGGCGTTCTTCGCTCTGCGCGACTCGGCACTCTTCTCGGCCGACAACGTGATCATCGAGCCGTCGACGCACGTGTCCGATGCTGACATCTCCAATCTCCTCACGGTCCCGGACGGCACCACGTTGCTCAACGTCGACCTCGCGAACCTGGAGTCGCAGATCAAGCGCGATCCGTGGGTGGAGTCGCTCGAGCTGACGCGCGAGTTCCCCCATACCCTGCGCCTGACCATCAAGGAGCAGGAGCTGGAGGCGTTCGTGGTCATGAGCTCGGGCTCGCTCGGGTGGTACCTCGGCAGCGGCGGTTCCTGGATCGAGCCCGCGAAGATCGCGGTTGCCGACGGGCAGTCCATCAACGACGCAGCGCTCCAGAAGGCCCGCTCGGAGGGCGTTCTGTTGATCACGGGCGTCCCCGCGACGGTCGATCCCCAGGCGGGCTGCGCAGCTACCGATGATGTCCTCGCGGCCGTCGATGATTTCCGGAACGGTTTCTCGTCAGGTTTCTCGTCGATGATCGTGAGCTACGACGCCTCGAGCGCGGACGCGATCTCCTGCATCCTGGAGAACGGCGTCCAGATCTCGCTCGGGTCGGCTACCAACATCTCGGCTAAGGAGCAGGTCGCTCAGGCGCTGCTGGACAAGTACCCCGGGCAGATCACCTACATCAACGTCCGAAACCCCTCCAGCGCATCGGTGCGCCGCGTGGGGTCCGAGGACGTGACGCAGGGTAGCGGCGCCGATGGCCAAGCCGCCGGTGCCGGGGGGCAGTCCTCCGTCTCCGCCTCGGAGCCGAGCTCCTCATCCGTTGAGGATGGCGCGACGGATGGGCCGAGCTCATCTTCCGATGACTCGTCTGGCTCGGACACCGGGTCGGGCACCTCGGGTTCCGACGATTCCTCAGACTCGTATGGCTCCTCTGGCTCGTTTTCGGGCGGCTCCTCGGATTCCTACGACTCCGACTATTACTCCGAGGGCGGCGGGTACCAGACCTCCGCCTCCTCGGCGGACTCCTACTCTAGCGAGGGATGACCTGCGAGGCGCGGAAGAGCACTTCCGCGCCTTTGTACTTTAAGGTTGGTAGAAGCTCTCTCTTTGCGCGCTCATGGCCCGCTTAAGCTGCGTTTGCGGGCTTTCCTCCATGGTTTCTCCACGCTGTTTGACTCGATGCGCCTCGATGTGCAAAACTACCTCGCTTTGACCGAGGCCTAAGGTTTAACTCGAGGTTTAGGGTTTCTCATCGCCTCTTCCAAGCACGCCAACAAGCGACCGCAAGGACACACGATGGCAAAGACGTCAGCAAAGGCCCGCAGGGCTTTCAAGCAACCGGCTCGTCGCCCCGAAGGGCCCGCGGCCAAAGAGGAGGAAACGATGATCAAGGACACCGACACCCTCAACAACTACCTCGCCGTCATCAAGGTCGTCGGCGTGGGCGGCGGCGGCAACAACGCCGTCAACCGCATGATCGAGGAGGGTATCCGTGGCGTCGAGTTCGTGGCCGTGAACACCGATGCGCAGGCGCTCGCCATCTCCGACGCCGACATCAAGGTGCACATCGGCTCCGACATCACCAAGGGCCTGGGCGCCGGCGCCAACCCCGAGGTCGGCAAGGAGGCCGCAGAGGATTCCCGCGACGAGATCAAGGCCGCGCTCGCCGGGGCGGACATGGTCTTCATCACCGCGGGCGAGGGCGGCGGCACCGGCACGGGAGCCGCTCCCGTCGTGGCCGACATCGCCAAGAACGACGTGGGCGCCCTGACCGTCGGCGTCGTCACCAAGCCCTTCACCTTCGAGGGACGTCGTCGTTCCAGCTCCGCCGTCGACGGTATCAAGAACCTCTCCGAGATGGTCGACACCCTCATCGTCATCCCGAACGACCGCTTGCTCGACCTCTCCGAGAAGAAGACCACGATGCTCGAGGCCTTCCGCATGGCCGATGACGTGCTGTGCCAGGGCACCCAAGGCATCACCGACCTCATTACGGTCCCGGGCCTCATCAACCTCGACTTCGCCGACGTCTGCACCATCATGAAGGCCTCCGGCACCGCGATGATGGGCATCGGCACCGCCTCCGGCGACAACCGCGCGACCGACGCCGCCTCCGAGGCCATCTCGAGCCGCCTGCTCGAGGGCACCATCGATGGCGCGACGCGCGTCCTGCTGTCCATCGCGGGCAACAAGGACCTCGGCATCCAGGAGATCAACGACGCCGCCGACCTCGTGGCCCAGAACGTCGACCCCGACGCGACCATCATCTTCGGCACCGTCGTCGACGAGTCCCTGGGCGACCAGGTGCGCGTGACCGTCATCGCCACCGGCTTCAACGACGCCAACGTCCAGCAGCCGCTGCCCACGATGACCATGCCGTCCAGCCGCCCGGCGAGCCCGCGCCCCGCTGCTCGCCCCGCGGCGCCCGCTCCTGCCCCTGCGCCTGCCCCTGCGCCCGCACCGTCGATGCCGATCAACGTGAGCCGCCCGCAGTCGAGCTCCAGCAACGACTTCGACATCCCCGACTTCCTCAAGCGCAGCAGGATCTAGGCCTGTTTTGACCAGCCTGCGCAGATACAAGGCGGGCGACGTGGCCCTTCTCTCGGACACCGAGTCCGGGTGCGGGGTCACGTTCGCGTTCACTGAGCGGACCGGCGGCGTGAGCGCGGAGCCCTTCGCCTCCCTGAACCTCGGCGACAGCTGCGGTGACGCGCCTGCGGCCGTTGCGGAGAACCGCCGGCGCGCGCTTACGGCCATCGGGGCCGCGGACTGCGCCGGCGCCCTCGTGACGCCGCACCAGGTCCATGGCGACCGCGTGGTCGTCGTCCGGCAGGCGGCGGGCCCCGCGCACGACGAGGCCGCCGCGCAGGCGCGCTCCGGCGCGGACGCCGTCGTCTGCACGGCCCCCGACGTGCCCGTCCTCCTGTGCTTCGCCGACTGCGTCCCCGCGGTCATCTGCGCTCCCGGCGGATTCGCCGTCGCCCACTCCGGCTGGCGCGGCACCATCGCCCGCATCGCGCAGAAGACCGCCCGCGTTCTCATGGACGAGACCGGCTGCGCGGCCGCGGACCTCAAGGCGTACGTCGGCCCCCACATCGGGGGCGTCGACTACGAGGTGTCCGCCCAGATGATCCGCGACTTCACCGTCGAGTTCGGAGAGGGCGTGCACGTGGGCGTTGCGTCGAGGCGCAAACTCGACCTTGGCTACGCCGTCGCCTGCGCCCTCACCGACGCGGGCGTGCTGCGGGAGAACCTCGCCGTGTGCCGCGTCTCGACCGCGACCGCGACGGACCGGTTCTTCTCGTACCGCGCAGAGGCGGGCAACTGCGGGCGCCACGCGGCGCTCGCCGTCATGCGCACGGGCACTACCCCCGCATGGGAGCCCCTGGATTAACGAGAAAGGCAGGTGCTCGATGGCTACCCCGAAGCTGGACATAGAGCTCGATGACGCGTACCAGGCGTTTCTCGCCGACCGTAGGCGGCAGATCCTCGATCGCGTGTCCGCTGCTTGCTCACGCGCCGGCCGCGACGCCTCCGAGGTCCTCGCTCTCGCCGTCTCGAAGACGGTCGAGCCCGAGGCGTGCCTGCTCGCTTGGCGAGCCGGGTGGCGTGCCTTTGCCGAGAACCGCCCCCAGGAGCTCAGCCGCAAGCTCGAGTTCGCCGCGACCGAGCCCGAGATGGCCGAGGCGCGCTTCGATGCCATCGGCAATCTCCAGAAGAACAAGATCAACCAGGTCATCGGCCGTGTGGCGCTGCTGCACTCGATCAGCTCATCCGAGCTCGCCCGTGCCGTCTCCAAGCGCTGTTGCGCGCACGGCATCGTCCAGCCCGTGCTCCTCGAGGTCAACGTCTCGGGCGAGCAGAGCAAGTCGGGCTTCTCGCCTGCCGAGGCGCGCGAGGCCGTCGAGGCGCTGGCCGCGCTTCCCGGCATCCGGCTCGAGGGCATCATGACCATGGCCCCGCGGGCGGACGCGGATGCTGCGCGGCGCACGTTTTCCGGCGCCCGCGAGCTCGCCTGCGAGCTCAGGGCCAGGACCGGCCTTCCGCTGCCGACCCTCTCGTGCGGGATGAGCGACGACTTCGCCATCGCGGTGGAGGAGGGCTCGACCCTCGTGCGCCTGGGAAGGGTAACGTTCGACCCCGCATACGAGCTTTTGTGAGCGGGCATCATTAGGTATTGACGGACGCGCCGATTCGCCGGCGCCGCTAGAAAGAGAGATGGACATGGGATTTCTCGATTCGCTGAGGGACCGCTTCTCCAACAACGGGGGCGACGACTACTACGACGACGATGAGTACTACGACGACTCCGCCGGCTACGCCCCCGAGCCTGCCCGCCGCGACCCCGGCAGCTCGCCGCGCCTGCTCGGCAATACCCCGCGCCCCGAGGCGGAGAGCGTCTCGGTCTACACGCGCTCCGGCCGCCCCGTAGCCTCTCAGGTGCCCACGAGCATCCCGTCGCCCGCGCGCACGAGCTACGACACCCAGGAGACGAGCTCCATGGCCCGCGGGTACGCGAGTCCCTCGGCCCCTGCGCCTGCCCCCGAGTTCGGCGGCGCCGCGCGCCAGCGCCCGGCGATCTCCAGCCAGCTGCCTCCGTACGTCCTGCGCCCCGTCAGCTACGACGACGTGCAGACCGTCGTGCGCCGCGTGCGCACGAACCAGCCGGTCGTCCTCGTGTTCAAGAACACGAACATCGAGGTGGCCAAGCGCATCCTCGACTTCAGCTTCGGGTTCTCCATGGGCATCGAGGGCGAGGTCTCCGAGCTCGGCGACCGCTGCTTCGCCGTGCTGCCGCAGGGCGCCAAGCTGACCGCGACCGACATCAATAAGCTCGTCGCCGACGGCGACCTCGACCGCTAGGAGTCCCCTTGCCCAGAAACGACCTCAAGATCGGCATCGTCGGCGCCGGCTCAATGGGCTCGGCGATCGCGTCGGGCCTCGTGGCGGCGGGGGCCTGGGAGGCCTCGTCGATTCTCGTGGCCGGCCATAACGGCCACGGCTGCAAGCCGCTGGCAGAGCTCGGCATCCGCACATTCGACGGGGCGGAGCAGATGCTCGCGTGCGGACCCGACGCGGCGATCCTCGCGGTCAAGCCCCAGGTCCTCCCCGCTGTCATGGGGGAGTGCGCGGGCGCACTTGCCGGCAAGCTCGTCATCTCCATCGCCGCCGGCGTGCCGATCGCCGCCATCGAGGCCGCGCTGCCCGGCGCGCGCGTCGTCCGTGTGATGCCCAACCTGTGCGTCCAGGTCCTCTCGGGGGCATCGGCCGTTGCCGGCGGCGCGTCCGCGACCGCCGCAGACGTCGAGCTCGCCTCGGAGGTCTTCGGCGCCCTTGGGCGTGCCTCCGTCATGCGCGAGGACCAGCTCGAGGTCGAGGGAGCCGTCGTGGGGACCGCCCCGGCGTACTTCTCGGTGTTTGTGGACACGCTCACCCGCGCTGCCGTCAAGGCCGGAATGCCGTCCGCCGCGGCGCGCGAGCTCCTGCTCGCCACGATGCGAGGCTGTGCCGAGCAGCTGCTGGACTCCGGCGAGCACCCGCGCGCCTATGCCGAGAAGGTCACGAGCCCCGGCGGCACCACCGCGTGCGGCCTCTATGAGCTCGAGCCCCTCCTGTTCGAGGGCTCCTTCGCCGCGGTTGACGCGGCGCTCGCCCGTTCGGCCGAGCTCGCGGGAAGCAAGTAAGGGACGGCATGGGTTTGTACACGATCGCGAGCCTCATCGCCAGGCTCTTCAACGTCTACGAGTTCCTCATCGTGGTGTGGTGCCTCATGAGCTGGGTGCCCCGGGGCATAGGCAAGGGCGCCGTGGACGACTTCCGCGACGCGCTCGGGATGCTCGTGGAGCCCTACCTCGGCTTCTTCCGGCGCCTCATCCCGCCTTTCGGCGGCATTGATTTTTCGCCGATTATTGCGATCTTCGCCCTCAGCATCATCGAGCGGCTCGTTTTTACTATTATTCTGTAAGTGTATGCGGCGCCCGAGCGGCGCCCTTTAAAGACGAAAGGGATCCAGAATGGCAATCACACCAGCAGACATCGAGCAGCAGACCTTCTCTCCCTCCAAACACGGCTATGACACCGAGGAGGTCGACGCCTTCCTCGAGCAGCTCTCCGCCGAGGTCGACGCGATGCTCCAGAAGATCGCCGACCTCAAAGGTCGCCTGAACAACACCGAGTCCCAGCTCGCCGCATCCCAGGCGCAGGTCGCAAGCCTCGAGGATCGCCTCGCCGACGCAGCTTCCGCCCCCGCGGCCACCGTCGTCGCCCCGGCCCCCGCTCCCGCGCCTGAGCCGGTGGACACGCTCCAGGCCTCCGAGCGCCAGATCTCGCAGGTCCTCATCGTGGCCCAGCAGTCCGCCGACAAGCTCGTCGCCGATGCCCGCGCCAACGCCGAGAGCATCCGCAACGACGCCGACCAGAAGGCCCGCGAGGTTATTCGTCAGGCCCTGGCCGAGAAGCAGAACGAGCTCGACGAGATCGACCGCCTCAAGTCTTCCCGCGAGGAGTTCCGCGCCGAGTACAAGAAGCTCCTGCAGCACTTCATGGACGACGCCGAGAGCGTTTTTCCGGCGCAGGGCCTGGGCACCGGTCTTTCCGGCTCCAAGGGCACCACGCACAACGATGTGACCTCCGACATCGCCTCCGTGGCGGCGTCCGCTCCGGTCGCGGCTCCCGCCCCCGTCACTGCCCCGGCGCAGGGCACTGTCTCCGGTCTCGGCGACTTCGGCGACCTCGACTAGACGAGCCGTCGACGCCCATAGATTTCCTGTTTACGTAAGCGGCCCGTCCTCTGAAGGGGACGGGCCGCTTTGTTATGCGGGGAGAAGGACCTTCAGCCGCCTGTGTGGTTCTTTGCCCGCGCACGGCGAGCCTGCGGCTATGGCGAGCTTTGAGCTATGGGATTGTAAGCAGGGGAATCAAAAAACGCGAGGTGGGCCTATGAGCCGGGTTCTGTCGTGGACGGCCATTTATCTACGAACAGCGTTGCCGCTGCCCTCTAGCGCGCAACCCGAGCGCGGTGCGGGCAACACCATAGCGCTCCTATTTGCGTTTGCTCCGGATGGGGCTTGCCAAGCCGCCGTGTTGCCACGACGCTGGTGGTCTCTTACACCACCGTTTCAGCTTTTCTCTCAACGCCTCGCGGCGCCAGCGGGAGTCTTCTTTTCTGCGGCGCTTTCCGTCGGGTTACCCCGCCTGGCCGTTAGCCAGCATCCTGCCCTGTGGAGCCCGGACTTTCCTCATGCGCGATTGCTCGCGCCCGCGGTCGCCTGGCCCACCTCGCAAGGGAGAATTTTAGCATCTGCCGCTCAAACGCGCGACCCGGGCGCCGCGGTGGTCCGGGTGCGGGACACAGAATTGCTACAATAACCAGGTTGCAGCCCCGGCGGCGCGCGCCGCCGCCTCGCCGAAAGGTCGCGAACGTGAGCCTATTCGAAGACGTGTTCCCCATCAGCCGTCGCCCGAGGGCGATCGCCGCCAACGGGGCGGCGGACTTGATCTGCGCGCCGGTCTCCGGCCGGGTGATCGGGCTTTCCCAGGTCGACGACCCGGCGTTCTCGTCGGGCATGCTCGGGGAAGGGACCGCCCTTGTGCCGGATGGCGACGTCGCGTACGCGCCCGTCTCGGGTACCGTGGCCGAGGTTGTGGGCAGCAAGCACGCGCTCGCCATCGATGCGGACAACGGGGCGCAGGTGCTCCTGCACGTGGGCATCGACACCGTCAACCTCCGCGGCCGCGGGTTCCGCGACTTCGTGGGGAAGGGCGACCGAGTGGGCGCGGGCGACGCGCTCATCTGGTTCGATCGCGAGCTCATCCGCGGCTCGGGGCTCGACGACACGGTGATCGTCACCGTGACCAACGCGCGTGAGCTCGGAGGGGTCGAGCCCACGCGCGCCGGCAGCGTGCGGGCGGGCGAGGCCCTGCTCCGGCTCAAGGCGGTGCGTTGAGCATGGGCATGGATTCTTACCTTACGCTGCGCGCGGGCCGGGAGTTCTCGGGCGAGTTCGAGGACCGGCGGAGCCGCTTCATCGCGCAGCTGTGCCACGTGGCCGGCGAGGCGGAGGCCGACGAGTTCATCGCCGTGGTTCGCTCGAGGCACCACGACGCGCGGCACAACGACCCGGCCTGGATACTCTGCGACGGGTGCGAGCGCTGCTCCGACGACGGCGAGCCGAGCCGCACGTCCGGCATGCCGGTGCTCGAGGTCCTGCGCGGAGAAGGGCTGAAGGACGTCTGTTGCGTGGTCACGCGCTATTTCGGAGGTACGCTCCTGGGTCCCGGCGGCCTTGTGCGCGCGTACACGGCGGCGGCTCAGGAAGCTGTGGCGGCGGCGCGCGACGCCGGCGGCATCGCCGAGATGACGCTCGTCACCAAGGTCGTCGTCCAGCTCCCGTACGCGCTCTACGACCGTGTCGGCAGGCTCGCGGCCGACGCCGGCGGCAAGGTTATAGACCAGCTGTTCCTCGAGGACGTGCAGCTCACGGTCGCGTTCAGGTCGGGCGACGAGGCCCCGTTCGTGGATGCCGTGCGCGAGCTCGCCTGCGGGGAGGAGCTCTGCCGCGTCGGCGAGCCGGTCTTCGCGGAGTTCTGATCGCCGGGCTTCGGATGAGGCTGCGCCCGTCCACCAGCTCCCAGGCTTGCGTTGACCCTCTTGGCGGCGTCGCCGTGAGGGACGCATATCGGCTATCATCAAAGGGCTGAGCAAACTCGCGGCGCTGCCCGCGTTTTCTTCTTATTGCGTTAACGGAGGTCATAGTATGCACGGCGACTCCAAGTCACTCGTCTCGGTCATCGTACCTATCTACAACGTCGAGAAGTTCCTCGACCAGTGCCTCGACTCCATCGAGGCCCAGACGCACAAGAATATTGAGGTCCTGTGCATCAACGACGGCTCCACCGACGGCAGTCCCGACATCATCCGCGCCCATGCGGCCGCCGACTCCCGCGTCGTCATGGTCGACAAGGCCAACGGCGGCTACGGCCAGGGCTGCAACATGGGCCTGCGCATGGCCAAGGGCGACTGGATCTCCATCGTCGAGCCCGACGACTGGATCGAGCCCACGATGTACGCGGACATGCTGGCCTTCGCCGATTCCTTCCCCGAGCAGATCGACATCGTAAAGACCCCCTGGACCGATATCCGCTACTGGGACGACCCCGACCGCGAGGCGCCGTTCCCCTCCACCATGCAGGGCGAGATCAAGACCTCCACGCGCCCGATCACGGTGGGCGAGGAGCCCAAGCTCATCTCACAGCACCCCTCCATCTGGTCGGCCATCTACCGCAAGGGCTTCCTCGACGAGAAGGGCATCCGCTTCCCCGAGTACCCGGGCGCCGGCTGGGCGGACAACCCCTTCCTCATCGAGACCATGTGCCAGGCCAAGGCCATCGTCTATCTCGACAAGCCCTACTACAACTACCGCTCCGACCTCGAGGGCTCGACGCTCAACCACAAGACGGTCGAGGCCATCGTGCGCCCCTTCGACCGCTGGGAGGACATGCTCGCCATCATCGAGCGTCTCGGCATCACCGATAAGCGCATCCTGCGCGCCCACTGCCAGCGAGGGATCAACTACAGCTTCGGCGCCATCCACGACGACGGCTGGGACAATCCGCACGTCCGCGAGCGCGTGACCAAGTGCTTCCACGAGATGGACCCCGAGCTCGTCCTCTCGATCGACGACATCGCGCCCCACCGCAAGAAGTTCTACTGCGACGTCATGGGGCTGCCCAAGCCGAAGATCAACTATCCTGCCTGGTGGGTGCACCTGATCAAGATGACGGGCTCGACCCTCAAGAACGAGGGCCCGGCCAAGGTCTTGAAGCGCGTCGGCCGCGTCTTCAATCCGACGGAGCCGAAGCATGCTTAGTCGATCGGGGGGGGGGTGCTCTTCTAAGCCCAGGAGCTGAAAACGAGAAGGGAAGCGTTTCTGTCAAGAAGCGCTTGCCGGAATTCGACGTTGCCAAGGGCGTGGCGATGCTCGCGGTCATTCTGTGCCACTCCTGCATGCTTGACCAGGTCGAGGACTCGCCGCAGACGTTGGTTGAGTTCTGTTTTACGTTTCACCTCGCGACCTTTTTCGTCGTAAGCGGGTATTTTTGCAAGGCGACCAAGGTGACGAGGACGTCGCTCGCAAAAGATGCCCGCCGCTTGCTCGTTCCGTATGTTTCGACCTCTTGCGTCGTTGTTGCGATGGGGACGATATATGGTGCGATCGGCAACTCTGCCTCCGGATTCTTCGGGTGGCTGCTCGCCGCTCTGTACGGAGCGGGGTCCGAGACGCAGGGGCTGCCTGCGGGGATTGGCTCGATTGGGGCCATCTGGTATCTGCTGGCATTCTTTTGGGCCAAGCAGCTTCTGGCGTCGATTATGGGGATGAAGCAGCCCGGCGTCTGGGCTGTGTTTCTGTTCTTTGCGGGCATGAATTACGGCGGTTCCCTTTGGCTTCCTTTTTCGGTGCAGCCTGCCTTGTGCGGCGTTCTCTTTATGTATGTAGGACGCCTCCTGCATGATGAGGGGCTGCTCGAGCGCGGCGCCATACCGGTGCCCCTCCTCATCGCGATGGGTGGAATTGGACTTTACGCGGGCTTGTTCGGCGGCGGCGCTTATATGGTCGAGAACAAATACCCGGCAGGTTTCCTTAACGTTGCCGGAGGTATTTGCCTCGCAATACTGCTTATCAAGGCATCAAAAGTGCTTTGCGACAAGTTCGCTCACGCCATGAGGCCTCTTGAGCTGATTGGCAAGATTACGTTGCCGCTGCTTTGTATGCACCTTGTTTTTCTACTCCTATGGGCTGAAATCAGTGCTTTGCTCGAGCGTCGCTGCGGCGTGGTGATCACCTCTTGGCTGCCGGTTTTCGCGATAAACGTCGCTGGTCCGCTCGTGCTTGTGGGGCTTCTGGAGCTCATGCCCACGTGGGTAAAGCAGACGTTCGGATTGGCTCGCTGGCCGCGCTAGGGCTTGATGTCCCTTACACGAGGTACAGTGTCAAGAGGCCTACAAGATAGTGAGCTTACAAGCTCGGGAGATTGCACTGACACCAGGCCTTAATCTTTGGTTCTAAGGGATTTACGCGGCACGGTTTTTTATGGAGTTGAAACATGGGGCGTGTTAGAGAGGCTTGGATTGACGAGTCGCGAGGCTTTGCGATGCTGCTTATCGTATTTGGGCACATCTGCACTGAGGATTTTGCGAGGTCCTTTGTCTGGTCGTTTCATGTTCCTCTATTTATGATTATTGCAGGGCTTACGTATCGCCCCAAGGCAAGTTTCCTGGGCGAGGTCTCTCATCGAGCTCGCCGCCTTCTTATCCCATATCTTGTCTGGGGGGTGTTCCTATAGTTCAGTCAAGTGATTTTTCGCGGCGGGCAGGCGCCCG
>ERZ1673741.1152-NODE-1152-length-22985-cov-160.478892_pt1 | contig 22985 bp, 23 predicted proteins | sample MGYA00580209_ERZ1673741 | MGnify/ENA primary metagenome ERZ1673741 (study PRJEB41218, sample SAMN15661754) | gut metagenome | host: Homo sapiens | place: Canada: London | collected 2015-08-20/2019-03-30 | study: EMG produced TPA metagenomics assembly of... | reverse complement strand
GGATGTTTGCAGCTATGGTTTTGCCTTTGTGCCTGCCAATCTGCTTTTCCTGAGTCTGGGTGTGTTGCTGATGATGCTGGCTCAGAAACAGGGAGTGGCTTTGCCTGATGCCCCTGATGATCTGTTGCCTATGTTTGCGGCTTCGGGGGCGATGGGAAACCTGGTGGTGGTCTTGTTTACCATTGGCATTGTGGCGGCAAGTTTCTCCAGTGCCGATTCAGCTTTGACAGCCATTACGACAAGTCTCTGTGTGGATATATTGGGCAGGAAAGAGGATATGAAGCTCCGCAAGCGCATGCATTTGGCGGTAGCTTTCGTCTTCATGCTCTTCATCATTGCTTTCAAGGCGATTAATTCTACGAGCGTGATAGATGCCATCTACATCCTCTGCTCTTATACTTACGGTCCGCTGTTGGGTTTGTTTGCCTTCAGTCTGCTCACCAAGCGTCAGGTAAACGACCGCTGGTCGCCATGGGTCTGCATCGCCAGTCCGCTCATCTGCTTCGCCATCGATACCCTTACCTCGCAGTATGTGGGCTATAAGTTCGGCTATGAGCTTCTGATGCTGAATGGCGCCCTGACATTTGCAGGTCTCGCCCTTATAAAAAAAGAAACAGTTAAATACAAACAATAATGAGAACAAAAGTATTATTCGCAGCATTGTTGCTCAGTGCAACAACTGCTTTTGCCCAGCAGGAGAAGTTGGGCTCCGGTATTGACAAGACCAACATGGACTTGACTATCAAGCCGGGTAATGATTTCTATCGCTATGCCGCAGGCAATTGGATGAAGAATCATCCACTCGATGCCGAGCATACCGACAATGGTGCTTTCACCGATCTCTTTGAGCAGAACCAGAAGCGCATCCAGGACATCATCCTTGAATATGCTTCCAAGCCACAGCAGAAGGGATCACTCGGACAGAAGATCGGTTCGCTCTACAACCTCCGTATGGACAGCGTTCGCCTGAACAAGGAGGGATGGGCACCTATCAAGCCAACTCTCGACCGCATTGCAGCCATCAAGGACCGCAGAGAGTATCAGCTCGTTACCGCTCAGCTCGATTTCCGTGGCGAGGGTACCATGATGTATGGCATCGGTGTGGGCGCCGACCTTCGTGATGCCGCCAACAACCTCGTTGAGGTAGACCAGAGTGGTCTTGGTCTTGGTGTACGCGATTACTATGTAAACGATGACGAGCAGACCAAGAAGATTCGTGATGCATACAAGGCTTATATGAAGAAGCTCTTCCAGATGGTAGGCAACGACGAGGCTACCGCCCAGAAGAAGATGGAGGCTGTGATGGCTATCGAGACCCGCATCGCTAAGGCAAGCTATAGCCAGGTACAGCTCCGCGACATCGACAAGAACTATCACAAGATGACCTACAACCAGCTCGTGCTCGATTATCCTGGCATCGACTGGGGCAACGTGTTCCTGGCATCCGGTTTCCCAGCTTTCAAGGAAATTTGCGTGGGTCAGCCTGAACCAATCCACGAGGTTGAGAAGATTCTCGCAGAGACCTCTCTGGATGATCTGAAGACATACGCAGAGATCAAGGTGATTTCTGGTGCAACCAGCGTATTGAGCGATGATTTCCGTGCCGTATCCTTTGAGTTGAGCAAGGTAATGAGCGGTGTTCAGCAGGACCGTCCTCGCTGGAAGCGTGCCGTAAGTACCGTGAGCGGTGTGTTGGGCGAGGCTATCGGAAAGATTTACGTAGAGAAGTACTTCCCGGAGAGCAGCAAGAAGCGTATGCTCGACCTGGTTCACAATCTCCAGACTGCGCTTTCACAGCGCATCGACGAGGCTACATGGATGAGTGCTGCTACCAAGGCACAGGCTAAGGATAAGCTGGAGAACTTCATCATCAAGATCGGCTATCCTGACAAGTGGAAGGACTATAGCGGATTGCAGGTAGATGACAGCCTTTCTCTCTACGAGAATATGGCAAATATCTCTGAGTTCTTTACCAAGGATGAAATCGCCCGCAAGGTGAACAAGCCGGTAGATAAGACTGAGTGGGGAATGACTCCTCAGACTATCAATGCTTATTATAACCCAACTACCAACGAGATCTGCTTCCCTGCAGCTATTCTCCAGCCTCCATTCTTCGACCCAACAGCCGATGATGCGATGAACTATGGTGGTATCGGTGCTGTAATCGGTCATGAGATGAGTCATGGCTTTGACGATCAGGGCAGCCAGTTTGACAAGACTGGTAACCAGCACAACTGGTGGACTGCTGCTGACAAGAAGAACTTCGAGTCTCGCACCAAGATCCTAGTAGACCACTTCAACCAGATAGAGTTGGCTGGCAAGAAGGTAAACGGCCAGATGACCCTGGGTGAGAACATCGGTGACAATGGTGGTTTGAACATCGCTTTCCGTGCACTTCAGAATGTGATGAAGACAGAGAAGTTGGGTGTGAAGGATGGATTTACTCCAGAACAGCGCTTCTTCCTGGCATGGGCACGTGTATGGGCAGGCAATGCCCGTCCTGAGTACCTGCAGTATCTGATGACCGTGGATGTTCACTCTCCAAACGAGGCTCGTGTGAACGGTGCCCTCCCAATGGTGGATTCATGGTATAAGGCATTCAACATCAAGAAGGGCGACAAGCTCTTTGTTCCTAAGAACAAGCGTGCACATATCTGGTAAAAACATAAAAAAAGTCTTGCAGGCTATATGCTTGCAAGACTTTTTTTTATCTAATCATTACTTCGTTCCGAAATAGAGGAAGAGCATTCCGAGCAGAACGAGGAGAAGGTCTACGAACTTCGCCTTGAGATTCTTCTCATGGAAGATGGCTGCACCGAAGAGGAAGCTGACGATAACCGAACCGCGGCGAATCATGCTCACGATACTGATCATGGCGCCAGGCAGACTCAGAGCGTAGAAATAAACGAAGTCGGCTGCCGAAAGGAAGATACTGATGAAGATGATACTCCAGTGCCAGTGGAATGGGGTAGAATTCTTCTTGGTAGGCCACCATATCATCAGCAGCATGGCTCCCATGAGGAAACACTGGTAGATGTTGTACCAGCTCTGCACAATCATTCTGTCTAATCCTACACCACCATTCTCTGGTGGAGCCATCAGATACTTGTCGTAGAGACCGCTTATTGCACCGAGAACGGCAGCCAGCACGATGAAGTAAATCCATTTGTTGTGCTTGAAGTCGATACCCTCTTTCTTGCCGCTGCGCGAAAGCATGGCGAAGGAAATGATGGCAAGGATGACACCAATCCACTGGTAGAGATTCAGTACCTCACCATAAACCAGCAGGGCGCCTACGAGTGTCATTACCGGTCGGGTGGCATTGATAGGTCCCACGATGGTGAGCGGCAGGTGCTTCATGCCGAAATAACCGAAAATCCAGCTGCTCAATACGATGAAACTCTTGAGCACGATGTACTTGTGAACTTCCCATCCGCCTTCTGCTACATGAAACATCGTTCCATCCAGCGAATTTCCAGTATAGCTCATCACGATGAACGGCAGGAAGATGAGCGATGAGAAGAGCGTGTTCAGAAAGAGCACGGGAATCACTGCGTTACCTGAAAGCGCCTTCTTCTTGAAGGCATCATAAAATCCCAGCAGCGCTGCTGAGAGAAATGCTAATACTAACCACATTTTTATGAATGTTAAATATTGAATGTTGAATGTTGAATGAGGCTCGCGCCCTTGTGTTTCTAATCATTTAATCTTTGAAATCATACCCTACGTCTTCCAGGAACAATGCGTTACCTGGCATGCTTTCGCCTGCATCGCTGCGGCTTCCGTTGTGCAGGATATCGAGAAACTGTTCCATCGTAATCTTTTCTCTGCCTACATCGATGAGCGTTCCCACTACGGCTCTCACCATGTTTCTCAGGAAACGGTTGGCGGTAATCTCGAAATACCAGGTGGTAGGAGAGGTCTGTATCCATCGGGCGGCTGTTACGTGGCAGATGGTAGTCTTGTTATCGCCACCCGCCTTGCAGAACGCCGCATAGTCTTCGTGATGCAGAAAATGCTGTGCCGCCTCGTTCATCTTCTCGAAATTGAGGGGATAGTTCATTTGCAGTGAATAATGGCGCTCAAACGGATCCTTCCGCGTATGGATATAATAATGGTATGTGCGCGATGTGGCAGAGAAGCGGGCATGCATCTCCGAGGCAACCTCCCTTACTTCGTATACAGCGATATCGCGGGGCAGGATGCGGTTCAGGCGGTATACCAGCTGGTCGGGTTCCATCGGGATTCTGTCTGTATCGAAGTGGGCTGCCATGTGTCGGGCATGTACGCCGGTATCGGTTCTTCCTGCTCCCACCACCTCCATCTCCTTTCTCAGAAGTATGGAGAGGGCGCGCTGCAACTCCTGCTGTACCGAATTGGCATTGGGCTGAATCTGCCAGCCGTGATAGTTGGTGCCGTCGTAACCGAAGAATATGAAATATCTCATGATAATCTTTGAACTTTTTTGTTTTTTGCTATGAACTTTGAGCTTTGATTTGTTCTTCGTTCTTTGCTTAATTCGGGTGCAAAGTTACTAAAAAAACGTGAAATATGGTATAATAATACAGATTTTTTTCAAAAATGGTACAATCTTGAAAGAAAAGTTCAATTTTATTTTGCAAATTGACAATAATTGTGTACTTTTGCCAACGTTTTTGATATTATAGATTATGGCACAGAACATATTCAAGGGTTTAGGTGTTGCCCTTATTACTCCTTTCAACACCGATGGCTCGGTTGATTATCAGTCGCTCAAGCGATTGGTAGAGTTTCAAATTGACAATGGTGCAGACTTCCTTTGCATCCTTGCCACAACTGGTGAGGCTCCATGTCTTACACAGGAAGAGAAAGATAAAATCACAGAATTGGTGAAAGACGTGAACAAGGGTCGCGTCAAGATATTGAAATATTGTGGTGGTAATAATACTGCTGCTGTCGTTGAAGAAATCAAGAACTCCGACTGGAGTGGCATCGATGGTATTCTCAGTATCTGTCCTTACTACAACAAACCTTCTCAGGAAGGTCTCTATCAGCACTTCAAGGCCATTGCTCAGGCTAGTCCGCTGCCTATCGTGCTCTACAATGTTCCTGGCAGAACCGGTATCAACATGAAGCCGGAAACAACCTGCCGTATCGCCCGCGACTTCCCTAATGTGGTAGCCGTGAAGGAGGCTAGTGGTAGCCTGGAGCAGGTAGATGAGATTATCAAGAACAAGCCTGATAATTTTGATGTTATCAGCGGCGATGATGCGCTTACCTTCTCAATGATTGCCAGTGGTGCTGCCGGCGTTATCTCTGTTATCGGCAATGCCTTGCCTAAGGCTTTCAGCCGCATGATCCGTCTCGAGTTCCGTGGCGAATATGAGCCAGCCCGTAAGATTCATCATTCTTTCACTGAGCTCTACAGTCTGCTCTTTGTTGATGGTAACCCTGCCGGCGTAAAGGCGCTGCTCAATGATATGGGCTTCATAGAGAACGAGCTTCGTCTGCCTCTGGTTCCTACCCGTATTGCAACCAAGCAGAAGATGAGCGACATTCTGAAGACTTTGAATATCTAGAATATTGATTATTGATTAATGATTATCGTATACGTATGGTAATCATTACTCACTACTCATTCATCATTAAGTACCATGGCAGAAGATAGAAGAATCATTCACGAGATAACACCGCTGATGGGTAAGGATGTGCTCTATATTGCAGACAGGCATAAGAAGGAGTTTACTTATCCTATCCATAACCATTCGGTGTACGAGTTGAACTTTGTTGAGAATGCAAAGGGAGTAAGAAGAATCGTTGGCGATTCGCAGGAGGTGATAGGCGACTATGATCTCTGTCTCATCACATCGCCCGATCTGGAGCATGTATGGGAGCAGAACGAATGCCACAGCGATGACATCCGTGAGATTACCGTCCAGTTTGATTTCTCCATGAGTGATGAAACGCTCTTCGGAAGAAATCCCTACGCCAGCATTACCCGTATGATGCAGGAAGCGAAGAAGGGACTCTCATTCCCGTTGCAGGCAATCATGAAGGTATACGGAATGCTCGATACTTTAAGTTCCGTAAAAGACGGTTTCTATGCCGTACAGCAGTTCCTGACCATTCTCTACGAACTGTCACGCTGCGAAAATGCCCGCACCCTGGCTTCCAGCAGTTATGCCAAGGTAACGGTAGAAGACGATAGCCGGCGCATCCTGAAGGTGAAGAATTTCATCTCCAAGAACTATATGGATGAACTCCGTCTGCCGGAGCTTGCCTCGATGGCAGGCATGAGCAGCAGTGCGTTCAGCCGTTTCTTCAAGCTCCATACCGGCAGAAATATCTCTGAGTATATCATCGACCTGCGGCTGGGTTATGCTGCCCGCATGCTGGTAGATACCGCCAAGAGTATCAGCGAGATAGGTTTTGATTGCGGATTCAACAATCTCAGCAACTTCAACCGCATCTTCAAGAAAAAGAAAGGATGCTCGCCAAGCGAGTTCCGTGAAAGCTATCATAAGGCAAGAATTATTGTATAATACAGCCCAACGTAATCGTTTAAGTGAAATTATCAAAAATATTTCGCTTAAACGATTCTTTTTTCCGATATTTGTTGTATCTTTGCGCTACAATTCATAGTGAATAAATAAACATTTAAAAACTACGATAACGAATTATGAAGCAATTTATGGATGAAAACTTCCTGCTCGACACGAAGACTGCACAGGATCTTTTCCACAATCATGCGGCTAAAATGCCAATTATCGATTATCACTGCCACCTCATCCCTGAGATGGTAGCCAATGATCACAAGTTTAAGAGTATTACAGAACTTTGGCTCGGCGGCGACCACTACAAGTGGCGTGCTATGCGTACCAACGGTGTAGATGAGCGCTTCTGCACAGGTACTGATACTAGCGACTGGGAGAAGTTCGAGAAATGGGCTGAAACAGTGCCTTATACATTCCGTAACCCTCTCTATCACTGGACTCACCTGGAGCTCAAGACTGCTTTCGGTATCGATAAGCAGCTCAGCCCTAAGACAGCCCGTGAAATCTACGATGAGTGTAACGAGAAGTTGCAGTTGCCTGAGTTCAGCGCTCGTGGCTTGATGCGTCATTACAATGTAGAGTGCGTTTGTACTACAGACGACCCAATCGATGACCTGCGTTACCACAAGCAGACACGTGAGAGCGGTTTCGAAATCAAGATGATTCCTGCTTGGCGTCCTGACAAGGCTATGAACATCGAGAAGCCAGATTTCGCTGACTATATGAACAAGCTCGGTGAGGTAGCAGGTGTTAACCTCGTTACATTCCAGGATATGGTTGATGCTTTGCAGAAGCGTCACGACTTCTTCACTGAGAACGGCTGTAAGTTGAGTGACCATGGTATCGAGGAGTTCTACGATGAGCCATACACAGATTCTCAGATTGAGACTATCTTTGCCAAGGCTATGCGTGGTCAGCAGCTTTCTGCTCTCGAAATCCGTCAGTACAAGCATGCATTCCTCAAGGTTTGTGCTGAGATGGATCACGCTGCCGACTGGACACAGCAGTACCACTATGGTGCTATCCGCGACAACAATACTCTGATGTACAACAAGCTCGGTGCTGATACCGGTTTCGATTCTATCGGTGAGTTCACTACAGCCAAGGCTATGAGCAGCTTCCTCAATGAGCTCAACATGGAGGGTAAGCTTACACGTACTATCCTCTATACATTGAACCCATGTGCCAACGAGGTAATCGCTACCATGCTCGGTAACTTCCAGGATGGTTCTTGCCCAGGTAAGATTCAGTTCGGTTCTGGCTGGTGGTTCAACGATCAGCTCGATGGTATGACTCGCCAGATGAACGCACTCTCTGTATTGGGTCTCCTGAGCCGTTTCGTAGGTATGTTGACCGACTCACGTTCATTCCTCAGCTACCCACGTCACGAGTACTTCCGTCGTTTGCTCTGCAACCTCCTCGGCAATGATGTAGAGAAGGGCTTGCTTCCTAACGACATGGAGAGCCTCTCTCGCATGGTAGAGGATATCTCTTACAACAATGCTCGCAACTACTTCAAGTTCTATTAATCCATAGAACAGAAGCAATTTATACTAAGACAAATCCCTTCACGGCATCCCGGTGGTGTTGTGGAGGGATTTGATGTTTTATCGTGAAACCAATACTTTAAACTTATGGGGGTAATAGACAGAATACTAGGTTTTTACGAAGATATCAGAGAATTCAATTCTTCTAATATCAAAGACTTCCGGGGCAGATTCAAGTCTTGGATCAAGATGGGTATGCTTGCCGGTCGCATCTTCTATCTCAAGGATATGTGGGCAAGGGATGTGGCTGCCTTGACTTTTGCCTCCTTCATGGCTCTGATACCTTTCATGGCAATGATGTTTGTCATAGCCCGTGGTTTCGGCTATGCCTCTCTGCTCGAATCCTGGCTCTCTACCACCTTCGAGGCACAGCCCGTTGTAGCGCAGACTATCGTTAACTTTGTACATAATTATATCGAGAATACGCAGAGCAACTATATCATCGGTACGGGTATCGTGATGTTTCTCTATACCATCGTTTCGCTGATGCAGAAGATAGAGCTTACCTTCGATGATATCTGGCATACGGGCGAGCGTTCGTGGAAGCAGATTGTTACCGAATATCCTACCATTCTGTTTGGTCTGGGACTGCTGATTCTCTTTGCTTCGAGCATCAATGTATGGACAGTGAATATGGTGGATAATGTAGACAGGATAGCGGATATCGGTGATACCATTCCTTCGTTCATCCTCCATCTGGCGGCTTTTGTTCCGATGTTCCTGTTCTTCGTGTTCTGCTATTATGTCATCCCGAATACCTATATCCGGGTTCGCAGTACCCTGGTTCCATCGTTCCTGGCGGGTGTCTGCATGACGGCACTTCAGTATGGATATATCTATCTGCAGGTTTTTCTGTCCAGCTACAATGTCATCTATGGTTCGCTGGCAGCCATTCCGCTTTTCCTGTTATGGCTTCAGATTTCGTGGGCTATCGTAGTGTTTGGCGCCTTGCTTTGCCATACCAACCAGAACATCCATTATTATGATGGTGATTTGCAGTACGATCACCTGAAACTGGTGCAGCGCATCAAGGTTTGTGGGGTAGTGATGCATCTGGTATGTCGTCGGTTTAATCAGGGCGAACAGGCGTATACTCCGAAAGAAATTCATGATTTAACGAAGATACCTCAACAGATTGTCAACCAGTCGGTTAAGGAACTGCTACGTGCCCGTTTGCTGGTAGAAATCCGTAATGGTAAGAAAAGTAGTTTTGAGGAATCGGTGGTTCTTCATCCGATAGAGAAGATAGAACATCTTACCTATGGTGTGATGATAGAGCGCCTCTTCGGTTATGGCGAGGATATCCCAAGCCTAGCCGCATTAGAGTCGGATTTGCCGATGTGGAAGGATATCGACATCGTGAATGCAGAGTTCATAGAAAAGGGAAAGCAAATCGCTTTCTGATGAAAAACAGTGTTTTTTAGGCACGGTAATCCGTGCCTGAAAAACTATCAATTTATAGTATCTTATTTCTGGTCATATCCGTCAGAAATCTTTTTTCCCAGTGCTATCGCCAGTTCTACCTTGGCACCATATCCTTTCAGCTGGTCGGCAAACTTGGCAACCGAATTGCCGGATGCGATGATGTCATCAAAGAGAATGATCTTTTTGCCCTGGAAGAAAGCCTCGTCGATATGGAGTTCATCTACAGGATCGCCATCTTCATCTACATCATGCGTGTAGCTGAAGGCAGGGTAGGCGTTGGTCATGCCCGTAGCCTTGCACACCTCCTCACTGAACTCCTTGAAACGGCGCTTGGTATGCGCCTCAAGAGCTGCCGGAATGCAGACCAGGGTAAACTGCGCTGCCTCTTCGCCCAAAAGAGTCTTCAGTTCATCTGACACCATTTCGATAGCCTTCTTTAGGGCTTCCTGATGGTCCATCTCCGTTGTGAGCTCAGAGTTACCTTTAAAGTTGACGATAAGGTCGCGTTTTTCCCATTCCTCTGCTGTGAGTTCAAAAGTACCGAAGGCGCTGAATGCAGCGTAGTCGACAAGCCATTTGTAGTGCAGTCCGTTTTTCAGCACTGGCCACGAGTTGATTTCATTTTCGTAATTAGCCATAGACTAGAATTTTTTGATAATTAATAATGCATAGTTTCTGCAAAAATAGGAAATCTTTTCGAAATAAGGCGCAGGTTTCATAAAAAAGATTTGTTTTTTAAGTAATATTTCACGTAGGTGCCCTTTTTTTACTTATTTTTTAGTACCTTTGCACCGCATTTTAAGAAATACGTATATTTATATGACGAGAAAAACAAAACTTCATGAAATCCGCGACTACGTTATCATTGCCCTGGCGATGATAGAAGGTAGTATCGGTTTGAACATCTTCCTGCTTCCCAATCATATCACGATGGGTGGTGTAGGAGGTATCGCTTCTATCCTTTACTGGGGATTTGGCATCCCGGCATCTGTATCTTATCTGGCGCTCAATGTGTTCCTGCTTCTCATCGCATTCCGCATTCTGGGCTATAAGTTCTGTCTGAAGACCATCTATGGTGTTGGTATCTTTGCCTTAACTACCCGTCTGATTGAGACGCATACGGTAGGCATGACGCCGCTGCTTCACGACCAGCCGTTCATGGCAACGGTCATCGGTGCGTTCTTCATGGGCAGCAGTGCCGGTCTGGGTCTTTCCTGCAATGGTTCTACGGGTGGTTCTGATACCGTAGCAGCGATGATCAACAAGTACTGGAACATTTCCCTGGGTCATGCCATCATGATTTGCGACCTGTGCATCATCACCAGTTCTTATCTGGTATTGCGCGATTGGGAGATGGTGATTTACGGTTATGTCTGCCTCTTTGTGCAGTCGCTCTGTGTAGATCATGTGGTGAATGCGTTGCGCCGTTCGGTTCAGTTCTTCATCATCAGCGACAAATATCTGGAGCTCAGTGCAGCCATCAATACCGCTGCCGACCGAGGTTGTACGGTGATGGATGGTCATGGCTGTTACAGTGGCAAGGATGTCCACATGCTTTTTGTATTGGCGCGTCAGCGTGAGTCTCAGAAGATATTCCGTCTTATTGATGAGATAGATCCTACCGCCTTTGTCAGCCAGAGTGCCGTCATCGGTGTTTATGGCGAAGGTTTCGACCGTTTCAAGGTAGGCAAGAAGATAGGTTTGCCGAAGAAGAAATAGATGAACAGAAAAAGGGTGTGTCATGCAGTTATGACACACCCTTTTTTAGTAATTTTCTAAGTATAGACATCTATCTCCTCTGGCTTCGGCTAGATGTGGAAATCTACCAACTTCAGCCATCGCTTGACATCAAACGACGGACAGTCTTTGTGAACGTTCGGCAAATCGCGGTGGCCCAGTATCTCTGCATCAGGATAGGAGAGGCAGAGGCTCTCCAGAAGCGAATACAGAGCCTGATTCTGGGCTGGAGTGCGCGTATCGGCAGGCTTGCCGTTCTTGTCGAGACCTCCCTCATAACAGATGCCGATGCTGTGGGCATTGTAATGACGGGCATGGGCTCCTACCTCTGACTCCGGACGACCCGGATATACCACACCATCCTTCGTGATGTAATAATGATAACCGATACTCCGGAAACCGCGGGCAAGATGGCACGCCTCCAACTGCTCGAATGTGAAATCCTGAGTCACTCTCGTGGCTGAACAGTGGATCACGATGAGTGAAATGCTACGATGTTTCTGTGTCATGGCAACCTCCTTTCTTTTAGTAGTTCTGTACACAGAATGAGCTGGCTACAGCTGTTAATACCGTGATGAGGAAGTTGATGATGGTTTTCCAATTTACTCTTTTCATTTTGCTTTGTTTTTTAATGATTAATACTAGGTGGATAATAACTGTCACATGCTTGTTTTAGTGGTTGAAATTTAGTTTTAGTAAGCGTCTGTAAACGGTGAAGGATGGGGGAGAAACTGATGGTCCGGACACCCGTAAAAGGCAGGTTCTTGAGTCGTTATGATTTGCTGTTTCATCGGGAAATGTCTGGATGAAAACCAGCCGTTGGTGCCTTCGGAATATCCCTGTCACCGCTCAGCTTATCCCCTTATTCCTTCTTCCTGTTTTCGCATACGTGTTTTTGGTTATCCCATGTTGCCGCTGTTGTCGCCGGTATCACCTGTATCACCGGTGTCGGTCGTACCGCCGCCTTGCGATGTTCCGCCTCCCTGCGATGTTCCGCCGCCCTGTGTGGTGTCGCCAGTGGTGTTATCGCCTGCAGAGCTCTCGCTGGAGTTGAGGAGATCCATGGCGTTCTTGGCGTTGGCATCGAGAGAGAGCTGGGTGTTGCTGAGCTTACCGGTAGCACGGGCTCTGAGGCGGTAGCCTTCTACGCATTTGGCAAGGCTCCACTCCTTGATGCTGGCGGCTCCCATCTTGTTGATGATGCCGATGGAGAAGATGGCAAGGTTGTCTATCTTCACAGCCTTGTTCTGGAGTACGAGCTCCTTCACGCAGCTCACCATGTCGGTGAGAAGACCCTTGATGGCACCCTTCGAGAACGGGGTGTTGTGGCTCGACATGTGTTCGGCGAGTTCATCGATGCCGATGGTTTCTGTCACTACTGGTCGCGCATAATATTTGCCATACGCTTCCTTGATAGTCTTGTTCTTGTTCTTCGCTAATTTGATGAGAATCATACTTTTAAAAATTTAGTTTTAGTAAAAGCAGTCTGTGTCTCCGCCGAGACCGTTGCTGCATCAACCTCTCTGATTGACGATACAAAGATACAACATTCCTGAACCCCCAACTATGCGATTTGTGCGATTTGCAGGGATTCGGGAAAAAAAAGTTGAAAAAAGTGGTATTTTTTATAGAAAAATTCTGTCCAAATATTCAGAATAGCTTAAAATGAGCGATTTATGAGTGTTATTACCTCAATAGAGGTAATAATTTAGCAACGGTTCTAATTTCTGCAATGTGCATATGTTTGCTTGTCAAACAACTCTTTTCGTTTGCAAAAATACAACAATTTATTGGATACACAATAAAATGTATGTTTTTTAACGATTGATATTGATAAGTGAAAATTCTGTGGATGAACATCTCGGTTAATAAATCCTGAGATATTCATCACACAGAATTTGGGTATTGCATTTTAGAGGTTGATTTGAAAACCTATATTTTTCTAAAAACGATTAATCTCATCCTCAGCAGAACCGCTTCCGTTGTATTTATCTTTGAAACTATTGAAGTTGTAACTAATGGAAGCTATGATGCAGCGATTGAAGTTATTCACCTTTCTATTCTGCACCACAAAATTAACCCTCTTTACATCGTTCAACTTCGAGCTATCAAACAAGTCCTCTGCTTTCAATGTTATCGTCAATTTCTTTTTAAGTAACTGTTTCTGTACCATCATATTGAATGACGAATAACCGTTTTGCTCGTAGATGCCATGATGTCCCTTAATGTTCCAAAAGAAATCACATCGAAAAAGCCAATCGCTCCTTAGTTCCACTACATTTTGGAAAGCGAAGAGACCGTATGGATGATTGTAGTCTAATTGCTCTCCATTATATGATAGCGTGAAATAAGGTTTATAGACACCCACCGTCAAAGTAGGTCGCCAACAACCAAAAACAGGTGAAACAACACATTGCGCTCCTAGTTGCTGGAAATCCTTGGCGTTGGTTGACATCCAAGTTACCGTTCCTGGTTTGCCGGATACAGCAACGACAGTCGGATGGATGTAATCCTTGATATACTGATAATCCAACTTGAAGTCGAATATGCTATAATTCACACTAAGTTCTGTATCATACACGTATTGCGGTTTCAGATAAATGTTGCCTTGCTCATAATGGTATTGATTGTTGTAGCTCACACTGTTGTTCAACTGACGAAACGAAGGACGGTTGACCCTGCTACTGAAATCAAGATTCATCCCCACTCTCCCAAACATAGTGGAAAGAGAAAGGGATGGAAGTAAGTCCGAATAATTGGTCTTGTTCTTTACTTCTCCTTGGTCTGTGTTGATGGCATGAATGTACTCATAGCGAAGCCCGATGCTTCCTTTCCATTTGGAGGCAGACAAACGAAAAGTGGCAAATCCTGCATACTTGGTTTCCTTATTCTTGAATTGGTCATCGGCTATCTTCCCTTCTTCGTTTACAGACATACCCCATGAACTGATTTTACTGAAATCCGTTCCGAAATCAAGCCTATTATTCTTATTCATGTTCCAAGCAAACACCCCTTTGAGTGCAGTCGCACGATTTCGCTGGTCGTTTTGCATATGCGTGATTTCTGAGACAGCATCTATTCTACTTGTCTCGCTCACTTGTTGCTTATGTTTCAGTTGAGCATAAACATAGTCGGCATCCAAGTTGAGCTGTAGGTTGTCTGTTAGTTTGCCGATATAATACAGATTGACATTGTGAAACCTTTCCTTTTCAGATTCTTCAGTCTTGTTGTCTGTAGATGTCAGCAGTTCATCATTCTTGTACGTCTGCATATAGTCGAAAGGAGAGTCGAGCATCTTGTAGTTGGAGATGCTTCCCAAATATCTTCCGCCGATAGTGTGATTCTTGTTTATGGCATAATTCATACCAACATTATAGTCATGAGAGCGAGAGCGGTCGGAATATTCAGAAGCAGAAATCTCATGAAATGTATCTTGCTCGTAATTGAACTGGTTAACATCATATCTGATGTCACTTCTCGTATTGTCATATTGATATGCGAGGAATACATCCAAAGCTCCCTTGTGGATGTTGAGGTTGACCTCCTCGTTGTTAGACAAATTCTTATGTTTGGAGATTTCCGCACCCACAATACCAGAAAGTCCATCCAAGGAATGGTGTACGGTAGTGATGTTTATGACACTCCTTGTTTCTGCATCGTATTCTGCCCCAGGGTTTGTTATGAGCTGTACAGACTTCACGTTGGTAGAAGAAAGGAGTGACAACCCTGAAGTATTAGTCTGCTTTCTTCCATCTATATAGATGACAGGCTCACCCTTACCAAACACCTCATACTTTCCATTTGTATAGAGCATCCCAGGAATATATTTGATAACATCTGTTGCCTTGCCAATATTTTTCAAATTGGAATTTTGAACGTCAAGCGTAAGTTTACCGTTTTCTCTTGATATGTATTTGCGATTACCTTTAATCACAACTTTTTGCAGATTAATTGTTGCATCCTCCAAGGTTATGGCACCAACCTCACCGGTACGATATGCATTACAGTAAGTTTTGTAGCCCACACAACTCACTTTCACAATCGCCTTTTTCACCTCGCAAGGAATTACGAACTGACCATTCTCATTTGTCACACCACCCGTGATTAAACTGGAATCACTAACATTGAGCAAAGCGACATTGGCGAAATCGACAGGTTGATGATGAGTGTCTACAATGCGTCCCATCATTCTGTTAGAAGCCTTTTGGATACATTCAACGATAATAACATTATCCACTTGTTTCATCTTGATAGGATAAAAGCCTATCAAGTTCATGATGGCATCTGGAACACTTTCATTTTTGATGCTCTTCGTCACCTTGAAATCCTCCAACTCGTCATACACAAAGTTGATGATATACTTATCCTGTCGAGCATTCAAATCCTTTAATGCCGCAGAGAATGACACATTATTATATTGTCGGGTGATACGTTGGGCAGAAACGCCCATACTTATCACCGAAAGCAAAATCAAACTTATCAGATATTTACTCATAGCCTATTCTCTGTTTTATAGTCCATATACTGTATATACAGTTGAGGAAATCAAAAAACTAAGCAAAACAATAACTTTTTTCAAAATTTACTGAAAAACATTCAACGACTCCTTGTCTTCCACAAAGCCATAGGATGAAATTTGATTCTATTGACCATCTCTTTATCCTCGAACAGCAATTCTGGAATATACTTCTTGGCATTGAATTCCCGCACATATTTTTTCTCTGATTCTGTCAGAACCAATAGCTTTGAGAGAAAGTCTTTCACTTCTGTCTTGGCTTTTTCAAAGTCAAAATGCTCACTGCGCCTAAGCACAGGCAAGAGTTGCGAACGAATCTGCGGAAAACGGATCTTGTCTATCTGCGGAAAGTCAGTATATTCCGTAGACGTAGCGTTGTCTTTTCTGCTTGAGCCAACAGTCAGATAAAAGATGGTCGCTTTTCTCAGCAACGATTTCTCTTCATCGCTCACGAATAGCTGATGCTTCACCATGTTATAGACATCATAAATGTCACGTGCAGCACTTCTACCTATCAAGGCGTTTATCTTGGTGGCAAACAATTCGACAGGTGAAAGAGAACGTACCTTCACATCGCTCAGAAACGGAATGGACACATGAGTCTCTATGGCAGGCAGGATATGACAACGGTCGGAATAGTTGATTTCTATCTTGATGCCATCGTTGTTGCCTGCGGCATTGGTATAATGAAACACCCATGAGTCAAGCGTATGCGGTGTCTTGGAGCCAGGCGCAAGATGATAACCATCCGACTCCATATAGCGTAGAATCTCGTTATTCACTTCTTGGCGAATGGAGAGCATGGATTCTCGGTCGCAATCCACCGTAAAGTCAAGGTCTATATCTACCGAGAGTCTTGGCAGTTGGAAAACGGTGAGATTGATGGCTGTACCACCTTTCAGCACAAGAGATTTAGACAGCAAAGGACTGTCATGGAAATAGTTGAGTATCTCCACCAATCGCATCACCTTTTCGAGGTTGTCGCGAATAAAGCCTTGTTCCTTGGCGATGATGTCAAGAGCTTGTTTGTTATATGAGTTCATATTCTTCCTTCGATGTTAGTTCTTGCGGCACATACATGCGCCATTTATTTACAAATGTATCCGACTCTTCGTTGTTAGTCAACCACTTGACGCTTTTGGTTCCCTTGGCTCGGCACAACTCCAAGAGAGATTCTGAGATTTTGACTTGTTCCTTGATGCGCTCCAACAGATAGCCTGTCTTCTGGTACAGGAATGCCTTGTCGTAACTTGCGAGATAATCGATGAGCCTTTCCTCATTGAGCAAGATGATTCCCTCCATGCAATGCAGCAATTCCTCAATACCCCCAGCTCGGTCGATGCGGTCAAAGCAATCCAACAACGTACTCTCCATATCCGTTACTCGTACATAAGGGTTTCCCTTGGGTGTCATCATGCCAACGATTTCCTTTGTTTGTCTGCAATAGGTGTAATCCACATCGTCGAAAGAAAAGGAATTGAAGCGAGTCATGCTTTTCACAAAAACCTCATTGAAGGGTTGATGAGCCAATCCATGAAATTCCAATGCTGTGTGATAACTGATGCAAGCTGTAGGTGATAAGTGGCTTCCTATCTCATACTTGTCGCAAACAGGTAAGCCAGATGCAATATCCTTCATGCAATAGGTATTGCGCCGTATAGCCACAATCCACCCTTGTTGCTTGTACCGAGCAAGCAACGCTTCCACCGATTTCACCTTGCCTTTCAGAGCCTCAGAAAGTTCATCCAAAGTGAATATCCGCAGCTTGTATAATATACTCAATAGTTCTGTCATTGTTTCTAATTTTGCGCAAATATATGAAATCTAATTTGCTTATGAGAAAAATCAGAAACTTTTTATGTTTTTTTATATGTTCTTTCCATCTTAATTGTCCGACTACGGAGGAACAAATTACCGACAGGCAAGTTTGGTTATTGCATTTGTTACATCTTATATATTCTGCGGCACAGGAGAAATGATGTAGATTCAATTATAATAGAAGAACTTGCCTATTATTGTTTTTCCAGCCATTTTTTTACACACCTTATAGCTCTGATTTGTTCGCTTTCGCTAAACTTAGAATCGTCATTCGTTTCATTTCCTTCCAGAACAGCTTCATAAAGAACAAGAAAATAAAAATCGCAAGGGTTTATCATTCGTTCCATAATTAGTGGAACTATTTGTTTTCCCATTGATTTGAGAGGAATGAACTCAGGCAATTTTGCATATGAATATGTGCTTGCACTATATAGTGTCTTAGGATTATGATCTATTGCAAAATTCCATTTATCCACTAAAACTGCAAAACGATTTCTTATGCTGTCTGGAACTTGTGAAGCCAATTCTTTTATTTTTTCTTTCTCTGTATTTGTTAGAAAGTCTCTCGTTGATAGGCTGTCTTGTTTGTTGTCAGCATTGGAATTCCAAATATTCTCTGGTTCATGTACAGTTTGCAATGGTACTTTAACAATAGAGTCAGAAGCCACTTTCTCATAGTCATTTGCAGAATGATCTGTTTGTTCCTTAAAACTTAAAAAGAAAAAATTTCTTCCCCAACCATTACCAAATATAACATCTAATGGTTCCCCTGTATCTTTCCATATTCTGACTCTTGCTGCAAATCCAAAATCAAATTTAACGGCAGTACTATCATATGTAAAAGTTACAGTATAGAACTTTCTTCCTATCTGTTTTCTTATTTGAGGGCGGCTGTCTCCGTAATCCTCCTTTTTGAAAACTTGAACATCCGATACGTTAGCCTCTTTAAAAAATGGAACATACGCAGGACCAAAGGTCAAAGCCACGTTTCTTGCGCTATTTACAAGAGTACTATTGTCTAAGACCTCTGGTCGCTTGCATGAACTCAAGAATAGTGTACATAATACCGCTATTCCCCAAACTACAATCATTATAGATGTTTTATTTTTCATTGTTTGATTTGATACAATTAAAACTCTCTACTACTCATTTCCCTTTGCCATTTTTGACACCACTTTTATAAGAGTATAGTCATAGCTTGATCCATCTGCTGGTGGATTGGCATATATGGTCTTCGTAGCCAAAAGTTCGTACTCGTATCCTTTCTCGTATGTAAAGCCTTCAATTCCGTTGAACTCGCATGGCTCCCAAGTCTTTTCTCCCTTTTCTTTTATCAACATACATTCGTGTGGTGTACCCGTCATACCGGTACGTTCTCCTGTTGTGGCAGAAACATATAGAGTTACAGTCTTCTGCTTGTCTTTGGGTTCATCGTCATCATTTAAACAGCTTGCAAACATTGTAAATACAGTTAACAAAATGAAGAGAATCCCGATTCTTGTTTTGATTTTTTTCATAATTCGTAATTTTTAATATTTATATATGTGTGAAAATATAATTATAATTGACTGTTTGAATGCAATTTTTAATTTGCATTTCGCATGAACATGTTACCAATGACTTGATTATGTCTTTGCCTTCTTATTTTAAGATTGCACTTTCACTATTTTGATGTTTGTAATCTGGTGACTTTGATGTCTTCTTGCCATAGTCAAAACTATAAACAATTTTCAGATTTGCATACTGATTATAACTACGACTTTGATCTATTTGTTTGAAAGAATAATATGATGCAGATAATTCATCTACAATGTTATTCTTCATCATGAATAAATTGTTTGCATTAGCTTCGATAGCCCAATTCCCATGATTCCACATTGCCGATAGTTGATACCGCCAGTTCGTCTCATTCATTTTGAGATTGGATCTGTTTTGCCCATAATACTAAGAAAGAACTCTTCTCCTGAATAGCCATCAATTTCTTGGACAATTACATTGTCAACAATAATAGATTTGAGTTCCAGTTGGATCCTTCCTGAAGAGATAGGGCGCTTGTCTGCATCAAAAACAAATTGCGAAGGACATTTAAAGTTGAAAAGCACAAGATGCTGCTTTCCGCCATAGTTCAGTGTCACAGGTACTTTGCTATCGCTATATATGATTTTCCCCATTTTGCTCGCTTCTCCTGTTTCTTCGTCTGAGCTTGCAAAAGAATAAGGTATCGAAATATCATAATCGGGCAACAGCTTGACTGCTTCTGCCAATTTAGTATCTTTTATGACAAAACTTATCCAGCTGATTGGGACTTGCTGTAATGTGACAGTCCGGTTTTCGTATCCTCCAAAAGTGTAGTGGATGATAGGTTGACCATTTTCTGTGACCTCACCCTTCCATAAACTTTTATAATCCATCTGTTCTTGCGATGCATTATAGATTACAGGAATGAATATACTGCTGTATTGTCCTTTAAGCTCATTACTCAGCTCCTCAATTACACTTTGACGCTGGAAGTAAGAATCCACATAAGTAGGATCCTCATGGCATCCGCTTAAACTAATCATGGCCGAAATAGCCACAATGACCATTGATATCTTTTTCATTGCTATTGTTTTTATTATATAACGGCGAGACTATATTATTTGTTATGTTCAGAGTCTATCGTATAGTTTACGTTTGCATTAACCATAAGCTTTCTTGGTTGCCTCAAGTTCGTTGTCCGTCATGCGCTGATAAACCACCATGCCGTAGAATGGTTTTTGATTACCATGCTCATCGGTTGCATCGCCAAGCTTCTGCATGGTGTACATATAGAACTTGTTTGCCTTCTTTCCTTGAAGCGTAACTACAGACAACACTTGCATATAGCGGCTTTGCATACTTTGACTTGCCGAACCGCGTATGATGAATCCTGACACAGCATCATAAAACCATTCTGTCTTGTTATATGACTTACCATCGGTATCACCATGGTGGAAACCTATCAGATGACTGTCTGACTCAAACCAATAATCCATATATGCACCGCCATAAACTGTCTTGCGGTAGTCTGTTTGTGAAAGTCTGCCGTTATCCTGCACTTTATACATGCCTATGACTTTCCATCCATAGCCCTTTACCTTATTTTCAATGTCAGCAGCACTTACGGGCTTTAATCCTTTAAGCACACAGCATCCATCGTTGTTAATAGTATAAGTCCCATCGAACAGATTGTCATAGTCAGTAACTGTAACTGGTCCGCTAGGTTCCTCAGTCATATCACAACCTGTAAAAGAAACGATGCTGAGCATCGCCATCAGAAAAATCCAAATCCTTTTCATTGCTTACTTTATATTTATGTATTAAGTTCTTTTTCTTGAAATTTGTATGTATTATCCTCTATTGATTCGTTCCACCAATTCGTCTGGTGTAAGTATCTCCATCTTGGAGAAACCAAACCACTTCTTGCCCAAGTCCTTAATGGATGCTCCTATATGATACACATCATCGTCTATACAAAGGAAGCGGTCATGTGATAAACGGAATGTTTCAACATCAATCGGTGCATATCTTCTATACGCTTGTCGGATCCTTCGTTTAAGGTCGCAATTTGCGACCTTAAACATTCGTCCTTGGTCAATTGAAACATGAAATCTTCTGGAAATCGTTTAATATTACGTTTTACTTGCTCATTAAGACGCTTTGTTTCAACGCCATAAAGTGTGGCAAGGTCACGGTCAAGCATAACTTGTTGTCCTCTAATGATTTTTATTAGAGGCTCTATATTGTCAACACCAACCAACTGGTCACTTTCTGTGGTCAGTTCGCTGCTCTCCTTTTTTTCTATTTTATCTGTCATATTTATATTCATTTTTCCAATATCACAAATTGTGACTTTGAACATTACCATATTTAACAGCATTCAAAGGTAGTGCTTTTAGCCTTTAAGCCACTATTGCACAACCTTTTTTATAAAAATTCTGCCCAAATATTCAGAATAGCTTAAAATGAGCGATTTATGAGTGTTTTACCTCAATAGAGGTAATAATTTAGCAACGGTTCTAATTTCTGCAATGTGCATATGTTTGCTTGTCAAACAACTTTTTTCAAAATTTACAGAAAAACATTCAACTACTCCTTGTCTTCTACAAAGCCATGGGATGAAAAGTCTCTCGTTGATAGGCTGTCTTGTTTGTTGTCAGCATTGGAATTCCAAATATTCTCTGGTTCATGTACAGTTTGCAATGGTACTTTAACAATAGAGTCAGAAGCCACTTTCTCATAGTCATTTGCAGAATGATCTGTTTGTTCCTTAAAACTTAAAAAGAAAAAATTTCTTCCCCAACCATTACCAAATATAACATCTAATGGTTCCCCTGTATCTTTCCATATTCTGACTCTTGCTGCAAATCCAAAATCAAATTTAACGGCAGTACTATCATATGTAAAAGTTACAGTATAGAACTTTCTTCCTATCTGTTTTCTTATTTGAGGGCGGCTGTCTCCGTAATCCTCCTTTTTGAAAACTTGAACATCCGATACGTTAGCCTCTTTAAAAAATGGAACATACGCAGGACCAAAGGTCAAAGCCACGTTTCTTGCGCTATTTACAAGAGTACTATTGTCTAAGACCTCTGGTCGCTTGCATGAACTCAAGAATAGTGTACATAATATCGCTATTCCCCAAACTACAATCATTATAGATGGTATTTTTTTCATAATTCGTAATTTTTAATATTTATATTCTTGAAATATTGCGTATTGATTACTCTCTATTGATCCTTTCCACCAATTCATCTGGTGTAAGTATCTCCATCTTGGAGAAACCAAACCTCTTCTTGCCTAAGTCCTTTATGGATGCACCTATGTGATATATATCATCGTCTATACAAAGGAAGCGGTCATGTGACAATCGGAATGTTTCAACCTCAATCGGTGCATATTCTATACGCTTGTCGGATCCTTCGTTTAAGGTCGCAATTTGCGACCTTAAACATTCGTCCTTGGTCAATTGAAACATGAAATCTTCTGGAAATCGTTTAATATTACGTTTTACTTGCTCATTAAGACGCTTTGTTTCAACGCCATAAAGTGTGGCAAGGTCACGGTCAAGCATAACTTGTTGTCCTCTAATGATTTTTATTAGAGGCTCTATATTGTCAACACCAACCAACTGGTCACGATTTGTGACCAGTTCGCCGTTTCCTATCTTTTCCGTTATATCTGCCATATTTCTATCTTTATTTTTGCGATCACAAATTGTGACCTTAAACGTGTTGTTACTTATTATTGCATTCAAAGGTAGTGCTTTTAGCCTTTAAGCCACTATTGCACAACACCTTTCTTTGAAAAGAACGTAAAATTAATAGTTTTATTGTTGTGATTGTAGTTTTATTAACTCACCCTGAAAGGGATATGCATAGTGTGTTGTAT
>ERZ1673741.1151-NODE-1151-length-22986-cov-154.395752_pt1 | contig 22986 bp, 22 predicted proteins | sample MGYA00580209_ERZ1673741 | MGnify/ENA primary metagenome ERZ1673741 (study PRJEB41218, sample SAMN15661754) | gut metagenome | host: Homo sapiens | place: Canada: London | collected 2015-08-20/2019-03-30 | study: EMG produced TPA metagenomics assembly of... | reverse complement strand
AATAACTTATTTAATAATCGTCTCGTTTTAACGGGACACTAGTGTTATTATATATATAATTATATATATAATAAACTTCTAAATAAAGATAAAAGTGAAGGGTCAGAGAAAAACTGAGGAACTGAGGAACTGAGGAACTGAGGAAGATTTCTTATGGCTTTTTGTATCTTGTTATTTGTTGTAGATAAAGTATTTAAGTGCTCAACTCTATGTTTTCTCTTCTGAAAAAGTATGAGTTGCGGGGCGCAAAACTATGACTTAGTTTTTTTAACATAAAGCTCTAAAGCAACCGAAAACTTCCTTCCTGCTAGGGCGCCCTAGCAGGAAAGAAGACAGAAAGTGAAGAACAAACCTTGACACAGTTTAAATAATACACCCATTTTAGATAGAGTTTGTCACTTGTCTATCAAAATTAACAGAATATAAACCTATACAAAAAGGTACAAAGCCTCCATATGGAGGTCTTTTTTCTGAATGGACTCCGTCAAAAATTAAAGTAATATTGAAATCTTGCGGAAACGTTCTTGAAGTTCCGCCATTCTTTTCATGAGGGCAGGAAAGTCCAAGGAATCGCCATAGATAAAACTGCCTCTCATCTCATTGTAGTCTGCCTCATAATTTGACAATAATGCGTCGCTTGGAACAATCTGGATGTTTTGTGGCAATTCTTTGTCATAATCCACATACCCTACATGATAGAATTTGCGTCTGTGGTTGACAATGTCCTCGTATAATGCCACATCGTTAAAAGCCATTTCTGCGTATGGAGTTTGCATCAGCTTTTCCAAATCGTAGAAATGACGTGTCATCCTAAGAGTTCGTGGCTCGTCTTTCTGATATTCCTCGCAGAGAAGAAATGCCTTTTCGAGGAAAGTACGTGCAGGCGTAACCGTGCGGATGGTTTGGACTAAATCAGAGTCCACATCCTCGCCATCAAATGCTTGTTCTACCAATGACGATATGCGTCTCATTTCAAAAGGCTCTGCCATAGACAAGACACTAATCTCAATTTTTACCGTTGGGGTGGCGTATGCAGCATTGCTTTGGTAGAGCGAAGGATATTTGACGAAAATCACAGATGGGTCTTTGTCGTGAGGCACTTTGAGTGGCTCTCCATTCTCATCCAATACGTCATTGTCGCCAATAACCGTTACGGGAAGTCCCATTCTTTTTAACTTCTCATTCAACTCAGACTTGAAGTCGCCAAGAATATAGTCCTGTGCCTTTTCTCGCAAATGGTGGATTTGTGTATTCGAAGTACAGTTAGCACAGGCAAGGTTCTTGACATTCAAGAAGAAGTCTCTTGAAAGTGCAAGGTCAATGTCCTCACTAAAACGATTGATTATATTCCATCCCTTGCTAAGACTTGTACCACCTTTGAATAAGAGATACTCGCCAATACTGGTATGGAATATGGCATAGAGCACAGCCGTTACCCACCAGTCTTTTTCGGCAGATGCCTCGTCTATCTGCTTTTCCTCGCTGACAGCCTGTATCATCGCCTTACGTTCATCTATCGTAAAATCTATCCATTTGCTCATAATGCCTTGTCTTTTATGTTTCGTCTGATAATATTTCTCATCCATACAGGAGCTAACAGTAGGTCGTGATCTATTGTCTCCGTTTCAGGATTTTCTGCCAACAGTTTAGATATTTGCTTCTCATCCTCAGCTGTTATGTTGTTTTCGCCAATACTGCGAAGTGCCTGCACAAGATCACGCATTAAGATACCCTTGAAAGCAAAATTTCTCGGAGCGCCATGCTTCAATATGACCATGCGTTTTCCCATGGAGAGTTTTCTGCTGGAGCCTGTCGTGAGGAAACTCGTTGTCATAGGCACTTGCGTAGAGAAGCCCAACAGGTTGGCTGCTGTCTCTCCAGTAGGAATAATCACCGCCTTGTCTCTCTTGGCAATTTCCGCTGCTAATTCAGAGGCAGAAGGATACAGTATGCCAAAGCGAGTCTTGCGTGCCTTGACATACACACCTTTTGATATTCGGGAGATAATCCCTTCCTTCTCGAATATCGCCAGTAGCTTGGTGACGTATTCCACATCATACTGAGGAAAGGATGACACGAAGAACACCTCCCCGAACTTACAATGTGCTATTTTGCTCTTAATCTTATTTACTACAGCTTCTTGCATAGCTTTCTATCTTTACTTTTGGTCGGAATCATTGCAAATATTTCCGACTGCAAAGGTAAGGCTTTTATCTCATAAAGCCATGCCCGTACACTATATTTTATAAATTATTATACAAATATCATCTCGGAATTTGTATGTCAAGTATGAATATTAACGTAAAAAGTTCTAATTTCCATGATTTTCACCGTGGCTCTTTTCCATATCGTTACCTATATTCAATAGGTAAATTTGCAACTTCTTGATATTCAATAGAAGTCCTTTTTAGAGCGAGTTAGATTGTTTAACTGGTTTCAGATTGAAAGCGTGCTGAAAATCGCGCCTTATCACACGCTGAAATTTGGTGGTATCGGGAAATTGCAGTATCTTTGCACTGTGATTCAAGAAAGGCTGCACTTGACAAAGCGCATCCCACAAAGTTAACAATCAATATTTTATTAACCCTTTAAAAATTTAAGATCATGGAAGTAAAAGGAACATTGAAATATCGTAAAGTACAGCGCACACCTCAGACTGGTGAAAACGCAGGTAAGAAGAAGTGGTATGCTACTTCGGTAACCGACCGCGAAGTGGACTTCGAGGGATTCGTATCGCATATCTCCGACCACGGCTCACCTTACTCACGAGGTACCATCCACGGTGTGCTGATGGATGCACTCGACCATCTGCAGGAGCTGATTCTCGACGGCAAGAGCGTGCGTCTCTCTGACCTCGGACTGTTCTCCATCGGCATGAGCTCCAAGGCGGAGGATACCAAGGAGAAGGTGACGGCTGCCAGCGTAGAAGGCGTGCACCTGATTGTGAGAAACACGAAGAGCTGGAGCAATGCCGAGCTGCGCAAGAAGTGCAAGATTCAGGAGTACGGCGGCTATATCGGCACCGACGAGGAGGGCACCACAGGCGGTGGTACTACCGGTGGCGGTACTGAACAGGGCGGCGGCTCTGACACCAGCCAGGGCGGCTCAGGTACTACCGGTAGTGGAACCCAAGAAGGCGGCGGAGGCGGCTCTCAGGATAGCGGCGATGGGCTTGAATAAAGCCCTCGCCTGAGGCCGCCCTGGCTAGAAGCCAGCGCATCCCCCACCAAGTCAACATTCAACACTCAACACTCAACATTCAAAAAGTCAACATTCAACATTCAACATTAAAATAAAGACTATGAAAGCAAATACTTGGAAAACGATTTTGCAGATTGCTATCTCCGTCCTTACAGCCATCGCTACTACGCTCGGAGTTACCAGCTGTACCTTATAAAGGTAAAAAAGTAAAAAGGTAAAAAGGTAAAAAAAGCCTAGCGGGATGTTAAGCCAGCAAGGCTGCTCTTTTTAAAAGTAAAAAGCCATAGCTTATTTAAAGCCCCCGGTGCTGAAGCACCGAGGGCTTTTTTATTTTGCCACCAGGCATCACTAATAATTCATTCCGAAGTACCAGAGAGGGATGATGATTCCATGCCCCGCCTCTATATCGTCTTTTACGATACGTCCGTTTTTTACATCCTCTATCTGCTTTTTACCTTTCTTCCTTCCGCCAATCTCAAAGGTATAATCACCAATGGTAAAGTCGGAAACCCTGGAGGAAGTAACGTCTTGTTTTTCTCTCATCTGATTGTAGAAGAAAGTTTCCCTTATGTTTCCTATGTTGGGATTAGAGGTGAGTACTGAAAAATCTGGTCTTAATTCCTTCAAAAGATACAAATAATCCCTCAATGAGGGATGAATTCTTTCGAAAAATTCCCTCAATGAGGGATGAATTTAATCATTTTTATCCCTCATTGGGGGATTTTTACACATTGTATTACCAAATGAGTTCGTGCCAAACTTGGCAAAAAACGCAAGTTTGGCACGAACTCAACTTATAGTTTCAGGAGTTTGGCAAACTCCCAGACTACAATACCGGCGGTGACACTGACATTCAGGGAATGCTTGGTGCCGAACTGGGGAATCTCCAGACAGCCATCGCTCATATCCACGATGTTTTGCTTGACTCCCTTCACCTCGTTACCGAAAATCACGGCGTAGCCTTTGGAGAGGGAAGGGTGAGCCTCAGGCAGGTTCTGGAGCTTGGTGGAGCCTTCTACCTGCTCGATGCTATATACAAAGTAGCCTTTCTGCTTCAGCTTCTCTACCGCCTCTTCGGTAGTCTTGAAGTATTCCCAATCCACGCTGTCTTCGCCACCCAATGCCGTCTTGTGAATCTCGGCATTGGGAGGGGTGGCGGTGATTCCGCAGAGATACACCGCCTCTACACGGAAGGCATCGCAGGAACGGAAAACACTTCCTACATTATATAATGAACGCACATCATCCAGGACCACTATCAGGGGCAGCTTCTCGGCTTCCTTGAATTCCTCCAGGGTGAGGCGGTTCATCTCTATCGTTCTTAATTTGCGCATTATAATATACCTTATTATATATAATATAATCAGAGGCGGTTAAGCCTCTGCCTCTTTAGTCTTGTAGGCAAGGGCGTACATGCGAATCTGCTTGATCATCGCCAGAAGACCATTGCTGCGGGTTGGACTCAAATGGTCTTTCAGACCTATTTTCTCTACGAAATAGAGGTCGGCATCCATAATCTCGGTTGGGGTATGACCGCTCAACACACGGATGAGGAGGGCGATGATACCCTTTACGATGAGCGCATCGCTATCGGCAGTGAATACGAGCTTGCCATCTACATAATCGCACTGCAACCATACGCGGCTCTGACAGCCGTCGATAAGGTTCTGCTCGTTCTTGTATTTCTCATCGAGAGGAGCCAACTCGTTGCCCAAGTCAATGAGCATCTGATACTTGTCCATCCAGTCTGTAAAATCCTGGAACTCCTCTACTACTTCATCCTGCAATTCATTAATTGTTGCCATTATTTTATTTCTTTAATTTCGTTTACTGTAATCAACTTATAGAGCTTGTCGTTAGGGCGTACCTTATCTGGTACAGGGATGGAAACTCTCCAGCCCTGCTGCGCTGTTTCTACCGGTTTCAGGTCGTAGCGGATTTCATCGGCATGAAGATACATCACGCCGGTGGTGTTACCCGTAATCAGCAGTTTCTCGCCCTTGTCGAAGGTAGATGCCTCTACGGCTACTTCTGCCACACCCAACTTAGAGAAATATTTCATCACCTTGCCCACGAGCACCTTCTTCTCGGTAGCTACGGAACCGTAATGCTTGTTCCATTCACCGAGAGTCTGCCCCTGGTAATAACCATCCCAGAAACCACGGTTGAAGACGGTGGCGAGTTTCTCATCCCACTCATCCTTCTTCTCCTCGGTAAAGGTTCCGTCGAGCACGGCAGCTATCGCCTCCTTATAACATTTCACTACGGTATATACGTATTCAGGACCACGGGCACGGCCTTCAATCTTGAAGACGCGCACACCGGCATCCATCATGCGGTCGATGAAGCGAATGGTCTTCAGGTCCTTCGGACTCATCACATACTTGTTGTCGATTTCAAGCTGGTTGCCAGTTTCGTTATCTGTAACAGTATAGCTGCGGCGGCAGATCTGCACACACTCGCCACGGTTGGCAGAGCGGTTGGCATTAGCGAGACTCATGTAGCACTTGCCCGATACAGCCATGCACAGAGCACCATGACAGAACATTTCGATACGGATCTGCTTGCCCATAGGTCCGCAGATGTTCTGCTGCTCTATCTGCTCATGGATGTGCTTCACCTGGTCCATGTTCAATTCACGTGCCAGTACGGAAACATCAGCAAAGCGTGCATAAAACTTCAAAGCCTCTGTGTTTGAGATATTTAACTGTGTGGATAAATGAACCTCCTCGCCTACTTTATTGCAATAGCTCATTACAGCCACATCGCTGGCGATGACGGCAGAGATGCCTGCCTCCTTGGCAGCATCGATGATTTCCTTCATCGTTGGGATGTCGTTATCGTAGATGACAGTATTGACGGTGAGATAGGTCTTGATGCCATGCTCATTGCAGGTGGCAGCAATCTCTCGCAAATCATCGATGGTAAAATGGTTGGCAGAATGGGAACGCATGTTCAACTTACCGATTCCGAAGTATACGGAGTCAGCGCCAGCCTGTATGGCAGCAGCCAAAGACTCGCGTGAGCCCACTGGTGCCATCACTTCAAATTCGTTTATCTTTGTATTCATGAATGCAATTATCTTTTTTCGGGTACAAAGTTACACCAAAATGAAGACAAAACACAGAAAAATGGAGAAAAAATGACATAAATTCGATTATATTGACAAATCAATCATGATTATTTGTCTATATTTGCCTAGAAATAAGAATATATCCCCTAGGATATACTTCTTTTTATATGAATCCTATCCAGTCTTACGGCTGGTATTATCAATTAAAGTGAAAGCAGATGAAGAATGTTTTTACATCAGGAATGATTCTGTTCCTGGCAATGACCACAATGGTTAGTTGCACACAAGAAAACGTGATGCTTGAAACAACACCACAAGTCAAGAACCAAGAAGTAAGATTCTGCTTCTTCGAAAGCTCCATTGTGCCTATCGGTCAGGATGAAGAGAGCAATCTTGCCAGAACGAGAGCCGACGGGAGCAAGCAATCGCTCAAGGATGCAAAACTCTACACAGATTTGCAAGTATGTCTCATTCCGAAAGGAGATGAAACTACTGCCGGCTATACCGTAAGACAGGAAAACTGGGATGACAAATTCGGAAACGTCAGCCTGCAGGTGCCGGCAGGAGAATACACGCTCGTTGCCGTAGCAGCAAAAACTGATTTGCAGCAGGAAGAACGAATCGAAGTAAAATCAAGGTATGAAATGACCTTTGCCAACAATATCGTACGCGATATGGCGTATACCCTGCAGGATATCAAGGTGGAATCGGGCAGCAAAGCCGTAACACAGAATGTTTCGCTGAAACGTGCCGTCAGCTGTTTTGAACTTCGTGCTACCGACATCATGCCCCTGACTACCAAGACTCATGAAATCACGATAAGCGGAAGCTGCGGCACGGTGTTCAACCCTTCTACCGGATTCTGCAAAGAAAAGGCTACCATCACCCGAAACTTTTCTTTTGAAGCCAAAGAACACCAGGAAAGAATCATTTACTATACACTCTACACCCTTCTGACCGACAAAGATGTAACCGACATCCATATAACAGCTACGGCAAAAGACAAGGAAGAAAAAGTTATCAAGACCGTCAGCTTTGACAACGTACACCTGGTTATCGGAAAGAAGACTACCTATACCGGTCCGATTTTTACCTACCCTAACAATATGTCGTTCACGATTGACCAGCCGGAGATTCCAGCATCAGGCTATGACAAGAAATTTTAATAACCCATGGCGTTTTAAGAAAGATTAATGCCACAGATTAAAATCTTTTTTGTATTTTTGCGGCATGGAAAGAAAGAAAATCATAACTATAGGACTCGCTCTGCTTGTATTCGCCGGGTGCGGATACAGGCAGCAGCGGGTCGGTATCGCTGAGACTGATGGAGGGGAAGACTGTCTGCCGGAGCATATCCACCTGATCAGTACTACACCCGTCAAGGACCAGGGCAACAGCGAACTCTGCTGGGCATACGGCATGCTTGCCACCATCGAAAGCGAGCACATCATGAAGGGGGATTCCGTGAATCTCTCCATCGCCTACATAGCCCGCATGATGCTGGAAGAACAGGCACTGGAATATTACTTTGCACAGGGAAAGAAGAACATCAGCCTGCGCGGTACTGCCCCGATGCTGATACATTATATAGATAAGTATGGTGCACAACCTTACGACAGCTATGAAGATCCGAAGCACGTGAACTACAAGGTGCTCTGCCGCAAGGTGCAGAAACTGTGCGATGGCGCCATCTCGCAGAAAGCGGGCATCAGCCAGCTCAAGGAGGAACTGAACGACCTGTTTGACGCAGAAATAGGCTACATGCCTGCCAAGGCCGTACACATGCTGGGTGCCGAATATACCCCTCAAGAGTTTGCCCACAGCGTATGCTATCCCGAGGAGTATGTATCGCTCACCAGTTTCTCGCATCATCCTTACAGAGAATACTTTGCGCTCGAGATTCCCGATAACCGGATGCACGATGCCTATCTGAACCTTCCGCTCGACGAGCTGATGCTCCACATCAGGAAGGCGGTAGAAAAAGGACACCCGGTATGCTGGGAAGGTGACATCAGCGAACCTGGCTTCAAGGAACCAAGGAAGAACTGTGTAGACATACAGCCGATGGAACGCCCCGTGACCCAGGCATCGCGACAGAAGGAGTTTGAACAGCTTCGCACCACCGATGATCATGTGATGGAAATCATAGGTACCTTCATGAAAGGCAAGCAGAGATTCTACGTCTGCCGCAATTCATGGGGCAAGAACTGGGGCAGCAAGGGACTCATCTACCTATCGGAAGACTATCTGCGCCTCAAGACCATCGCCGTGTTCATGAGCGAAGATGCATATATAATGAAGAGGCATATATAATAAGGTATAAGCTCCCAAACAGGCTTCAGACATAAGAAATGTGTTAAAATGGTTGACATACATCAAATAGCTGTTAAATAGCACGTGTGTGCGCACACACATAGTTGATTTATATCAAAAAAGAGGCTTTTTTATGTGATTTTCTCTTAAAACATTTGGTGGGTTCGGAAAATCGTCGTACCTTTGCATCGTCAATAAGACAAAAAGGTTATTAGGTTTTTAGGTTAAGATTGTTAGTTGTTTTAGGTTATTAGTTAGTTTAAAGGTAAATTTAAGATTGTTTATTCAGTGAAACGGTATTAGTTAAGGTAAAGAAAAGATTGTTTATTCAAGGACGACAAAAAGTTTAGGTTATTAGGTTTTTAGGTTTAAGATTGTTAGTTGTTTTTTTATTAGGTTTTAGTTTAAAGGTAAATTTAAAGATTGTTTATTCAAGGACAACAGGATAATTCAACAGGTGAGTTGAAGGTAAAAAGATCAAATGTATGGGATAACCAAAGATGACGCCTGAGCAGAATTGCTGCTTCGGGCTTCGTAATGGAAAGGGTAACAAAAAGCCCTTGAGTTATGAGAAATTTGGGAATATCGTATTAGAAGAGCGCAATTTCGAAATCATTCGAAGTTGCGCTCTTTATTTTTTCTGAAAATAACCGCCAAATTATTTTGTTTTACCAACGAAAAGTCGTAATTTTGCAGAAGATATATAAAGATAGGAAATTATGGCAAGACATCCTCTTTGGAACGAAGAATACTGGCTCCTGCTGTTACAGCTGTACCAGAAGAAGCCCATGGGCGTGAAACCTCTCTATTCGAAAGGGATGGTCGACTTGAGCCTGGAACTGCATATTCCACCTGAGTTTCTGCACGAACAGATGTTCAAACTCAGAATGGTGACTCCGAGAATCAAGCGACTATGGGAGAAGTATGCCGATAAACCACAGCTGCTGAAGCGCGACATACAGCGCATCAGGCAGATGAACGGCTGCGGAAACGCCATGAAGTTCTTCGAGGGAGTGGAAGTGAAGGAAACATTCGAGAAAAACTGGGAACCACTGGAAGGCGAACCATCGCTCACACCCGTAAAACTCATCATTATCCTCGACCTCTACTTCCAGCTCACACCAATCACCATGGTGCCGGAAACACCAGAAATCATCGACCTGGGCAAACTCATCAAAACATCACCGAAGGTCATTGCCGAGGCGATGGGCGTATTCATGTACTGCGATCCTTATCTCAACCGCGAAGATGTACTGATACACCCGCTGCTAGAAGCATGCAGCGACATCTGGCACCAATACGGAAACGGAAATCCAGACAAGCTTTACCAGCTTGCCAACGAACTAAAAGAATACTTTAAGTAATTATGGCTCAAAAACTCATACAGACACAGGCACAGAAGTTACAGCAACTTCAAAGACTTTCAGCCCAGCAAATGCTGCAGGTGAAACTGTTGGAAATGCCGCTCACGGAACTGGAAGACAGTATCAATGCAGAACTGGACGATAATCCCGCTCTGGAAAGCGAGAACCCAGACGACATGCTCAACGAGAATGTCGCCAATGATGATTCGCCCGCAGATGATGAGTACGGCAACAGCAGCGATGAGGATGCCTACGAGGCAGAATCAGAAAAAGAAGAAAGAAAAGACGAACTGGACCAGGCACTGGAAAGCATCGGAAAAGACGACCAGATGCCTGACTACAATACAGACAGATACAACAACCAGGACAGCGCTGACTACGAAGAAATGGTTTACGGCGACACCACCTCTTTCTATGATAAGCTGAAGGAACAGATGGACATGCAGCCGCTCAGCGACAAGGAGAAGGATGTAATGGAATATCTCATAGGTTCACTGGATGACGACGGACTGCTCCGCAAGGACCTGGACAGCATCTGCGATGAACTCGCTATCTACCACAACATCGATGTTACGGAAAAAGACATCGAGCACGTGCTCCACATTCTACAGACCTTCGACCCAGCCGGTGTAGGAGGAAGAAATCTGCAGGAATGCCTCCTGCTGCAGGTTAAGAGACTGCCGAGAGGTGTGCTCCGCAAGACGATGGAAGAGGTGTTTACCGACTATTTTGATGAGTTTACCAAGAAACATTGGGACAAGATCAAGGCAGGACTGGAACTGAACGATACACAGGTAGAAACCCTGCAGGCAGAAATCAGAAAGCTGAACCCGAAACCGGGCGCATCGATGGGCGAAACAGAGGGAAGAAACATGCAGCAGATTACCCCCGACTTCATCATCGACACCAATGACGACGGAACGATTACATTCTCGCTGAACCGCGGCAACATTCCGCAACTGACAGTTTCGCCATCATTCACCGACATGATTGACACCTACAGGAAGCATAAAGACAAGATGAGCAGAAGCGATAAGGAAGCCCTGCTCTACGCCAAGGAAAAGGTGGACAAGGCACAGGGATTCATCGAAGCCATCAAGCAGAGAAGACATACCCTCATCGTCACCATGAAGGCGATCATCGACATACAGCGGCAGTTCTTCTTGGATGGAGACGAGGCTGACCTGAAACCGATGATCCTGAAGGATGTGGCAGATCGCACGGGACTGGACATCAGTACCATCTCGAGAGTGAGCAACGTGAAGTATGCCCAAACCAAATGGGGCACCTTCCCGCTGAAGTTCTTCTTCACAGACAGCTACACTACTGAAGATGGCGAAGAGATGTCTACCCGCAAAATCAAGATTGCCCTGCACGACATCATCGAGAAAGAAGACAAGAAAAAGCCGATCAGCGATGATGCACTCGCCAAACTGCTGAAGGAGAAGGGATTCCCTATCGCACGACGTACGGTGGCAAAATATAGGGAGCAACTGGGCATACCGGTGGCACGACTCAGGAAATAAGATAGTGGTATGAGTCAGGAAGAAACCGGGGCCCACCACAAAATATTTGAGAGATAAAAAGAATATATACGTTATTAGTGTTATGAAAGAGAAGAATATCATATTGACAGCACGCATCATGAGCATGATCTTCACGCCCTTCTATCTGCCGATGGTAGGACTGATTGCTCTGTTCATCTTCAGTTATATGTCGCTGTTACCGATAGGATACAAACTGGTGATGCTGGGCATGGTCTATCTCCTGACCGTCGTAGCTCCATCGCTACTCATCCACCTCTACCGTATGGTTCAGGGCTGGACCTCACGTGAGTTGGGCAAGAAGGAGCGCCGTATCGTGCCTTACATCCTCTCTATCGTATGCTACTTCGGCTGTTTCTTCTGGATGGAATACCGCAATACGCCTCGTGTCATCAGCATCATCGTAGTGGTAGCGCTGGCAATACAGATGATTTGTGCCTTCATCAATGTATGGTGGAAGATCAGCACCCATACGGCAGCCATCGGAGGTGTGGCAGGAGCCCTGGTGTCCTATTCTGTAGCCTTCGATTTCAATCCGCTATGGTGGCTCTGCATCGTACTGCTGATGGCAGGCTCAGTAGGAAGTGCCCGTATGATACTCCGACAACATACGCTGTCACAGGTAGTTGCAGGATTTCTGATAGGCACCGCCTGTGCTATATTGGTAATATAAAGTTTATAATAAAATATAAGAAGAAATGAAACCATTAGTAAGCATTATTATGGGCAGTACAAGCGATCTGCCTGTTATGGAAAAAGCATGTAAGTGGTTGAACGACAACCAGATTCCTTTCGAGGTTAATGCCCTCTCTGCTCACCGCACTCCAGATGCAGTAGAGTCATTCGCCAAGGGAGCTAAGGAGCGTGGCGTGAAGGTAATCATCGCCGCTGCCGGTATGGCTGCCGCCCTTCCTGGTGTTATCGCAGCATCTACTCCTCTGCCAGTTATCGGTGTGCCTATCAAGGGTATGCTCGATGGTCTTGATGCCATGCTCAGCATCATTCAGATGCCTCCTGGCATTCCTGTAGCTACTGTTGGTGTGAATGCGGCTCAGAACGCTGCCATCCTCGCTGCTGAAATGATTGCCCTTGCCGATGAGGAAGTGGCTCAGAAGGTAGAGGCTTGGAAGGCGGGTCTCGGTGCCAAAATCGAGAAGGCCAACAAGGACCTGGCTGAGGTGAAATACGACTTCAAGTGTAATTAATCTAATATGTGATATGCCCCATTCTTTTGGGGCATATCTTATCTTATATATTATGGTAGATTTATTCAATTATACCCGCCGTGCCTCTTCTGTGGCACATATCGGAGCCATCGACCTGGGTGGCGATAACCCTATCCGCATCCAGTCGATGACCACCACCAACACCAATGATACCGAGGCTTGCGTGCGACAGGCTGAGGAAATCATCAAGGCTGGTGGCGAGCTGGTGCGCTTCACCACTCAGGGTTCCCGCGAGGCAGAGAACATGAAAAACATCAATGCCGGCATCCGTGCCGACGGCTATCAGACTCCTCTCGTAGCCGATGTTCACTTCAATCCTAACGTTGCCGATGTGGCTGCTCTCTATTGTGAGAAAGTACGCATAAACCCTGGCAACTACGTGGATCCTGCCCGCAAGTTCATCAAGCAGGAATATACTGATGAGGAGTATGCTCACGAACTTCAGAAGATTGAGGATCGCTTCGTACCTTTCCTCAACATCTGCAAGGAGAACCATACTGCCATCCGCATCGGTGTGAATCATGGTTCACTCTCCGACCGCATCCGTAACCGCTACGGCGATACGCCAGAGGGCATCGTAGAGAGCTGTCTCGAGTTCCTGCGCATCTGCAAGAAGGAGAATTTCCACGATGTGGTTATCAGCATCAAGTCATCCAACACCGTAGTGATGGTTCGCTCCATGCGCCTCCTGGTAGAAGAAATGGAGAAGGAAGGCATGAACTACCCACTCCACCTCGGCGTAACAGAAGCCGGCGAAGGCGAAGATGGCAGAATCAAGAGTGCCGTAGGTATCGGTGCCCTCCTGGCTGATGGCATCGGCGATACCGTTCGTGTAAGCCTGAGCGAGGAACCGGCTGCAGAGATTCCTGTGGCACGCCATCTGGTAGATTACATCGGCAAGAAGAAGGGGCATCTGATGATTCCTGCCACAGCTTGTCCTTCATTCGACTGGCTGCGCCCTACCCGCCGCGAAACCGTGGCTGTAGGCAATATCGGCGGCAGCAACGTTCCGGTGGTTATCAGCAACCGAATCAACGGCGAGAACACCGCTTGTGAGAACAAGGATGCTACTCCAGACTATATCTACATCGGTGGCAAGATGCCTAAGCAGTTTGTGGCTGGCCAGAGCTACATCGTAGATTACAACGTTTACGAGACGCTGAACAGCAAGCCAGAGACTACTGGTGCCAAGCTCTACCCTATCTTCCCAGCCATGGCAATGCCGCTCATCGCCAGCATCAAGGCCGACGTGAAGTTCCTCACCCTGCAGTTTGGTACTCCAGCCGAGGAATACATCGCCTGCCTGAAGGCTCATCCTGAGGTGGTGGTTATCTGCGTAAGCAATCATCAGAACCGCCTGGGCGACCAGCGTGCATTGGTTCACGAGATGATGAATGCCGGCTTGAAGAACCCTGTGATCTTTGCCGAGATGTACCAGCACGGCAAGGAGGAGAAGAGCGACTTCCAGCTGGAGGCTGCTGCTGATATGGGAGCCTTGATGATTGATGGTCTGACCGATGGTATCTGGCTGATGAACAATGGAGACATCCCTGCCCAGACAATAGATGAAACCGCTTTCGGAATACTTCAGGCAGCCCGTCTGCGCACCAGCAAGACCGAGTATATCAGTTGTCCGGGATGCGGCAGAACCCTCTACGACCTTCGTGAAACCATCGCCAAGATCAAGGAGGCAACCAAGCATCTCAAGGGCCTGAAGATTGGTATCATGGGCTGTATCGTGAATGGTCCAGGCGAAATGGCGGATGCCGATTACGGCTACGTAGGTGCCGGTCCTAACCGAGTAAGCCTCTACCGCAAGCAGGTTTGCGTAGAAAAGAATATTCCGCAGGAGGTGGCAGTAGAGCATCTGCTCGCCCTCATCGACTCGGACAAGCAATAATTATTTAGGCACGGATTACACAGATTACACGACTCTTTATTAGAGATTATGATATGGTTTATTAGCAGTTGCGCCATAAATCCGTGTAATCCGCGTAATCCGTGCCTAATTTATACCCGCTCCTAATCACTAATCCATAGTGCCTTCAAAAGTTCAGGAATGAATGTTATCTTTAAGTTAATCTCCACCTCTTTATATGGCTCTTTCACAAAAAAAATGTATCTTTGCAACTGTAATCATCAAAAACTGAAAAGATTATGGCAAATACTAAACTGCTCCTGGTAGAGGATGATGAAAACCTCGCCTATATGGAGAAAAGTTGCTTCGAAGATATCATCGGAGGATATGAGGTGAAAACTGCCGTAAACGGCAAGGAAGGACTGAAGGTGTGGCAAGACTTTCAGCCCGATGTTATCGTATCTGATATCGACATGCCCATCATGGACGGAATAGAAATGGTGAAGAAAATACGCGAGGTTGACGGAAAAACCATAATTCTGTTTACCACCGGACTCACCTCGCCGAAAGACCTGAAGGCAGGTTATGCCGCCGGAGCCAACAACTATGTGAAGAAGCCGTTTATTCCGGAAGAGCTTGATGCTCATATACATAGCCTGCTCCAACTGAAAGCCGGAGCCCGCAGCGAAAACGCCAGCAACCAGATAAAACTGGGTAAATACATTCTAGAAGCCGACCATGCTACTCTGAAAGATACGCAAGATGGTAAACAGAAAATGCTCACCGCACGAGAGGCAAAGATTCTGGAACTGCTGGCAGTAAACAAAAACGAGGTGGTGCGCCGCGAAGCCGTATTGAGCCGGTTCTGGGGAGTGGAAGACAAAGACTATTTTGCTTCCAGAAGTCTGGATGTATTCATCAAGAAAATCCGCACAGCGCTGGAAGACGAACCGGGCGTAGAACTGAAGACCATCAGAGGTGTGGGATTCAAACTCATCGCAGAATAGGCGCTTCTCAACCCTCAGAAAATCAGTAAAACGAATCATCTCTATACGGAATGATAGAAAAGAAAGCAGATTATTAAAGACAAACATATATGTTAAAAGCGATACTATACTTCTTTCTCCTGATAGCTGAATTTTTCATCACTATCCTGATAAGCGGTTTCAGCTTTGGCCTGTATTATGCCTATATAGGTAGTGATCACATGCTAGGTAACAGCAAAGGAGATATGTCTACAACAGAAGCATTTCCTTTCATCATAGCTTTCACCCTGATAGCTACACTCATCATTTGGTTTACCTTTCATAAAGGCAAGTTTTCGAGTTTTACGCTTGGCAAGGTAAAGCCAGAGAGCAAATGGCAACTCATGCTCTACGGCTCTATGCCGATGCTGGGCTTTATCATCGCCTATTATGCCCTGATGAGCTACTTAGGCATTCATTTTATGCCTAAAGAAATGAGCCAGTTCGGCTTTTTCCAGTTGCTCCCACTGATGCTGGTAGGCACATTTATCTCAGCCTACGTTTTCTATGGTGCCATTCTGGAAGAACTTCTGAAAAGCGGAAAGAAGAAATGGGTCGTTCTGCTTGTATACTTGCTCATGATTATGCCAACTACGCTGACAGCAGGTTCGGGCGAGGGAATGGCACTCTGGATATTTTACGTTCTGGCAGCCCTCCCGTGCACCTTATACGGTTTCTGGCTTTACTGCAAAACCCGAAGTTCCATCGTTATATTAGCGGTTTATCTCATATCCAACATGATTCCGTTCAACCTGGGCAGCAACTGGATTACCATCTTGCTGTGCATTCTGGGACTGGGCGTGATGGGCTATGGATTCTATCTTCTCAAGAAGAATATTGAACCATTGCTTATACAAGAGGATGAGGAAGAAAAAGAATATTAAAACCACCTGATTATGAAGGCAAACAGAACCAAAATGCTCGGTACGATGGCGCTGGTAGCCGTATTGTGCATGCAACTTTTCTGGATATACAACTCATTCCAGATGAGCGTTCACCAGATGGGCTACGATAATCCCTGGAATCTGGCAGCCGATGTGAGGGCACATGCCTTTTTCTCGGCACTCTACCAGAGTCGCATCACCCTGCTCACTTCTCTACTCACCATGGTGGTCATCATCCTGAGCCTTATCGACCAAATCAACTATATCGATGAGCAGGAAAGGGTTCGCCTGCTGCGCGAGGATTTCTCCTATGCAATGGTTCACGACATGAAGTCGCCGCTCACCTCTATCATCATGGGAACCAAATATCTGCACAGCGGCGTACTGGAGAAGAAGCCGGAAATGAAGGAGAAATATTTCTGTATCGTAGAAGACGAGGCACAGCATCTGCTTGCTCTCATCAACCGCCTGCTTACCATCTCAAAACTGGAACATGGTAAACTGAGTATCCAGAAGGCTGAAATAGATCTGGAGGCGATGATAGAGGATGTGGTGGATAAATACAAGGCGAAATCGGCGAAACCGATTCATATCACCACCCTATTCGGAGCCACTTCGGCACTGGCTGATGAGGAATATCTGAAGGAGGCTATCAGTAATATGGTGGATAACGCCACCAAATACTCGAAGGAAGAAATCAACATTCAGATTTCCACCTCCGAGAATGACAAAAATGTATATATCAAGATATACGATGAGGGTATCGGCATAGCCAGAAGTGAGATGAAAACAATCTTCAACCGCTTTGAGCGTGCTGCTGAGCACGAAAGAGACGCCCGGAAGACCCGTGGCGGCTTCGGTATCGGCCTGAACTACGTGCTACAGGTAATCAATGCCCATGGCGGCAAAGTAAGCGTAAAGAGCGAAAAAGGCAAATGGTCGGAGTTCACCATATCGCTGCCGAAATAATCAGCTTGCACAGCCATATTAATAACAAAGCTCCCGATGCATCATGCACCGAGAGCTTTGTTTTATCTTATTTCACGATAGAAGAAACCGGATTTCTCACACCCTTCATTCCTACGAGGAATGCCTTGGCAGCACCAAACTTGAGGAACATATCCAAACGGATAGGAATATGATTCTCATCATCGGTTACATAGAAATCTACGATTCTCTTATACTTGCGATCCTCATACTCCATATAGGCAAGGCGCAGGCAACGGTACTTCACACCATTATCTGCCTTGATGGTAACCTTACCGTCGAACTTAATTTGGGCTGGAGTGCGGTTCTTTCCATCAGCAATAGGGAATTTTACGATATAACCCTTCTTCCAGTTGGCAGGATTGAAACTGCGGGCACGCAGGAAGATGTTCATCATGTCAAAAACACAATCATCGTAGGTGGCATTCTTCCATACATGCTTGCCATCATGCTGCTGACGGTGCTGTCTGAGATGACACCTACCGCCAGAATAGCTGTAGAAGACCTCATCTACAGTATAGCGCTTGCCCTCGTGAGCTCCCTTACGGAAATACATAGGCGCCATATCGGTGCCGCTGTAGCAGAGCAGAGTGTCGCGAAGCACAAAGATATCATCTACACGCTTATTGCCTCTTGTAACAAGAGAACCGCGATAAGCAGGCTTACCATGACGAGTGGTTTGGACGATAGACATACTGGCATTACCAGCTTTTACCCAAACAAACTTCCAATTGTAATACAGATTGTAAGTAAGGAACTCACCCGACTTGAAGGCTGTATTACGGAAGGTACACTGGGCAGACACCGTAGTGCTGACCAGAAGTAGCAATAATGCAATCCCGAATGATTTGATCGTTTTCATAACTCTTTATAATTTAGGAATGTACTCGATGCCAAGTTTCTTGGCACGTTGCGCATTCTGGTTCTTAACTTTCTTTTCTTTATCAGGCTTCTGCTTGGTAATGGCACCAGGCTTCTGACGGGAAAGTTCACGGGCCGTAGGATCCCAACTCTCGGTTAAATCCCATTTAGCCTTGCATTCTATCACGTCTGGATAGTAATACACCTCTTCTGCCTGTTCATCCTTATCGTAGCAGCCTGTATCCCACTTGCCGTTGCCGTTGCGGTCTACTATCAGACGCATGTAATACTTCTCCGGCTTGAGATAATAGAATTCGGCAACTCCATTCACCGCCTTCACTTCTTTCACCACCTGATCCTGCGCATTGAGCAGCTGAACGAGGAGCGGATGATTGTCGAAATCGTGCGTTATATTAATGAGCAGCGTGCCGTAAGTATCCAGGGAATTGACCTTGAAACCCTGTTTCACAGGTTTAGATACAAGTCCGTAGATGTCCTGGAATGCGGCAGAATCAACCTCCAGACTATATTCTATGTCCGGACGCCACTCGCCTCTCAGAATATACTTGCGGTTGCCCAGCGGCTTAAACTCCATCGGCGCCCTATACCATAGCGTATCATGCTTGGCATAGAGATGAATGCCTGCCGTATCGGCCTTGGCAAGCGGCGTATTGAAGGTGAAGATAACATTCTTGTCAGGATCGAGCTGAGAAGAGACACTCATCTGAACATCAAGCGGTTTTACAGCCATCACGCTATCATAAGGTTCACCCTTCTTCTTCAGTTTTTCCTGCTTCTTGGTCCATTTCTCCAGTTCCTTAGCCTGCGCCTTCATACGCTTTTCGTAAGGTTCCTTCGAAAGAATTTCGAGCGTATCAGTCTGGTTGCGGAGCACGCCCGTACTGTCTGTCATACGGTAAGTAAGCTCTATATTCAGCGTATCCTGGTTGACCAGCGCCGTATCCTTGAGCCAATAAGTAAGCGTATCGTTCTTCTCCGATTTTTCCAGAATAAAGGCATCTTTCTCATTAAAATTCAAGCCCTTGATCTGTGGCAGGATAGAATCACCATAACTGTAATAGAGCGAGAAGCAGTTGGCCTTCTGACGCTCTGCCTTGAGGAAGAAGCGGTCGGAAACCAGTTCGGTAAAGGCACGGAGCACTACATTATCCGGTAGGAAATGAGTATAATTAACCTGATCTATCGACTTGATATGCAAGGAATCAATCCATGTAGTATCCTGTCGTACATCCGGCTTGCTTGACGGCACGATAATATCATGAGAAAAAGCGAGTTTTTCGCTTTTCTGGCTGAACATATAGTTGCCATCCATATCCTGCAGGGCATAGATGCGGTAAGAGCCCGGAGCCACACCTTTTATGACGAAGCGACCACGGCTGTCGGTACGGCTTACACGCAGCATAGGCTTGGTCTTGAAGGCTGAATCGGCATGATCAGCGTAAAGACCTACCAGAATACCCTTGATAGGCTCCAGATTCTCTGATTCGAGCACATATCCCGACACCTCCATCGTATCGATGACCTCGCCGGTAGAGAAACTGTAGGTATAGTTTCCCATTGGATTGCCCTCGTTATTATCGCTGATGGCATCGGAGAAGTCGATGGTATAGGTAGTATTCGGCTTGAGCGAATCTACCAGAGAAATCTGAATATGCTTGCCCGAAGCCTTGATTTCAGGCACTTCGAGCTGCGGAGGCGAAACAACCACTTTCTCGGTAGGATTATCTACCTTGATATATTCGTCGAAATAGATATTCACCTTCTTCTGCTTCACATTTACGCCCTTATCGGCTGGCGAAGCTCCAATCACCTTAGGAGGAGTTTCGTCGAACCAACCACCATCCGGCTGTCCCATCTTGGCACAGGATGCCAACATGAGGAAAGCTAAGACGTAGAAAGGCAGAAACAGAGAATTTGCCTTCAACTTGCTCTTTATGTCGTTCAATTGAATCATTCTTTATATCTTCTTAGTATTGCAGCATCATCTCCCAGGCGGAAGAAGCATGCGACCTGTTTTATTTGTTCATCATGAGCATCTCATCAATGTTCTTGCGGCTGTTGCTCAAGCGTGGAATCTTATGCTGTCCGCCCAACTTGCCCTTGCTCTTCAGCCATTCATTGAAGAGTCCCGGCTTGGCCTTCACAATCTCCAGATGCTGAAGGGTAACGTCGTGGAAGCGCTTGGCCTCGTAATCGCTGTTGATTTCCTGCAACTTCTGGTCTAACAGACTGGCAAACTCTTCGAGGCTGGCTGGCTCCTGAGAGAACTCTATGAGCCACTGGTGGCGGCACTTGGCATTACTGTCCATATAAACCGGCGCAGCGGTATAATCAGAAACCTGAGCACCCGTCTTCTCGCAGGCATAAGCCAATCCCTTCTCGGCATTATCCATGATCAATTCCTCGCCAAATGCATTAATAAAGTACTTGGTACGGCCGGTAATGACAAACTTATAAGGATTCTTGCTGGTAAACTGAACCGTATCGCCGATGAGATAGCGCCACAAACCACAGGAAGTGGTGATGATCATAGCGTAGTTCTTGCCTACCTCAACACCCCAGAGAGGCACAACGGTAGGATTCTCGCTGCCGAATTCGTCCATAGGGATAAACTCGTAGAATACATCATAATCTATCATAAGCGACATGGCTGGGTCTGCCGGATCATCCTGCAGCCCGAAGAATCCCTCGCTGGCATTATAAGTCTCCATATAATGCATGTTCGGCGAAGTGATGAGCTGTTCATACTGCTTGCGGTAAGGAGTAAAGGCAATACCGCCATGGAAGAATACCTCCAGATTAGGCCATACCTCTTCCAGATGCTTCTTGCCGGAAAGCTCCATAACACGCACCAACACGCTGAGCATCCAGCTAGGAACACCCGAGATATTGGTTACGTTCTTATTCATCGTTTCGCGGGCAATAAGGTCGCGTTTCACTTCGAAATCGCTCAGGAGAGCGGTTGACTTCTTAGGAACACGCACCAGATTGGCAAGCGGATTGATATTTTCGATGAGGATAGCGCTCAGGTCGCCCACCAGACTATCCGACACATTATAGTTAGGCGAATGGCTTCCACCCAGGATAAGGCTCTTGCCATCAAAGAGTCTGCTCTTCGGATTATTGCGCAGATAATAGGCTACGGCATCAAAGCCTCCGGCATAATGAATGCCATGCAAGCCATCATGAGAAACCGGGATAAACTTACTCTTATCGTTGGTGGTGCCAGATGACTTGGCGTACCATTTTACCAGTCCCGGCCATAGAATATCCTTTTCGCCATGACGCATACGGTCGATATCCCCCTTCAACTCCTCGTAGGTATTGACAGGAATATTCTGTGCAAATTTATCATAACTATTGGTGGTATTTAATAAATGCTTGACACCATATTCAGTATTTTTTCCTTTATTAATAAGGTGCATAAGCACTTTATGCTGCAAATGTTCTGCATCATAGACATACTTCTCCAACTCCTTCTGCCGAGGTTTGAAGACGTTACTTACTATCGTTGTTAAACTCATATCTAGATATATATATCATTTAAGTAGATGCAAAAGTAAATCAAACTTTTGATATAGAGAAAGTTTTTACTATTTTTTAATACAAAAGGAGAAGATAAACTATAGAAAAAGGAAATATACAACACAAAAGACTCCCATAAGTGGCGATATTTACCATCTTATGGGAGTCTTCTATTAAATCGTATTTCCTATCCGGAAAGAGATACAGTTTACTCATCGTTACCGAAAGCAGCCGCTTCGGCAGCGGCAATAATCTCTTCTCTTGATAATTCCTTAGGCTGAGCCGTGATGTCGCTCAAATCGAACTCATCACTCTCCTTCTTTTCATCCTTCACCTCGACCTGCACTTCAGTTTCCTGGGCAGTTTCGGCAGATTTCTCTGTGAAAACCTCCTCTTTGAAAACATTGATGTGCTTCTCCTCTACCGGTGCGTTTTGTGCATCAGCATCCTGCGAGATGATAAAATCGTCTTTCACTTCTGTGTTAGGCACGTTTTCAACAGGTTCCTCTTCCATCTTGGTGCGGTTAGCCTTAGCTGTGAACACAGCATCAATATACTGTGGTTCTTTGCGCAGTTTTTCCAAGCTAGTCTTAGAAGCCACCTGCTGGCTTTCCTTCTTGGAATAGCCCTTTCCTACTCCACCTTCAACACCTTCGAGTACAACCTGATAGGTGAAAATCGGGCTACCATTCTTGTCTTTTTGCTGGTCTAGCATAACGAAATCCAGCTTCACGCGGTTTTTCTGGCTCCATTCGATGAGTTTGCTCTTGAAGTTAACCTCCTTATAAGCCACCTTATCGATGTTTATCATTTGTGCCAGAATACGTTTCTGCATAAAATACATGCAGGCATCGTAACCACGGTCCAGATAAATGGCACCTACCAAAGCTTCGAACGCATTTCCTCCCATATAACTGTTATGAGAAGAACTGTGGCCATTAGAAAGAATCAGCTGGTTGATGCCCATTTCCTGTGCCAGTTTATTCAGCGTATCACGCTGCACTAACTTGCTTCGGGTATTGGTAAGGAATCCCTCACGCTTGCCAGGGAAATGCTGGTACACGATATCTCCTACTACAGCATCCAAAACCGCATCACCCAAGA
>ERZ1673741.1149-NODE-1149-length-23021-cov-174.473874_pt1 | contig 23021 bp, 16 predicted proteins | sample MGYA00580209_ERZ1673741 | MGnify/ENA primary metagenome ERZ1673741 (study PRJEB41218, sample SAMN15661754) | gut metagenome | host: Homo sapiens | place: Canada: London | collected 2015-08-20/2019-03-30 | study: EMG produced TPA metagenomics assembly of... | reverse complement strand
AGGAGCTACGGAATCGGTTGCAGCAGAACGGGTCTTCTTACGGGCTCCACTCGGGTCGTAGCGCACTAAATCGATTTGCATCACATCACCCTTAGCCTTACCTGTTCCTATCATATAACCATAGAACACATCCTGGCCCTTTTCATCACCCAGATAGAAACCATACTGCTTAGCACCTGCATCCATCACATAGGTAGCACCAGAATTATAGCGGATATAAATATCACCATTCTTATCGATATACCAGGTAAACTTCAGAGTCTGGGATTCATTGCTTCCATCATCGGCATAATCCACTTCTACACCATTACCACTGAGCGAGTTAACCTTATCACCCGCCTGATAGAACGTCATCTCGGCATTGAAACTGTAGTTATTGCGAGACTGGCCGTCCTCAGCAAGTTCAGAGAGCATCACAGAGCCTCTCCAGTCGCCTGTAAGAGTCTGAGCCTCCAACAGCAGGTCATCATTCTGAGAGCCGTTAGAACCGTTGTTCCAGTCGCCCTGATTCCATCCCCAGCCACCATGATTATAGTCATCATACCAGTAATCATCATCATCACATGAGGTAAATGAGAAAGATGCTGCAGCTATCGCCATCCACATCCATATCCGATTAAACTTTTTCATATCCTGTTTCCTTTCTTCAAACTAAATTCCTTATTGCCTTACTTCACTACAAAACGGCGAACAGGCTTCTGATTATCATCTGCTACCTTAACATACTCTACAGAATCCTTAGCTCCGCGAGAAACAATCTGGGTGTTCTCCAAACCCGAATGCTGCTTGCTGTAGCCCCAACCGTCATCGTAGTCCCAATCGTAGCCCCAGTCATAATCGCGCCAGTTATAGTTGTAAGAATCACGATAAAGCTCGAAATAAGCACGGTTGCCGTTACCTGGCACTTCAACGTATCCAGAGAATTTGCGATCGCTCAAAGCATAATCAGAAATAATCGCACCATCACTATTCTCATCCAGAAAATCTATATAGATACTCTTATTGCGTACCGTCCAACGAATACGGTTTGCTATATAATTGTTACCATGCCAATAATCTCCTTGATAATAATCGATCCAATAGCCTGTACCAGAATAGATGCCATCAGTCTGGTCGAAGTGAATTACAGAGTAAACAGCATTGTGATTACCATATTCTACCAACATATTACCCTTCCATGTACCATCGAGGGTGTATGCAATATCAGAATCATCATCACATGAGGTGAATGAGATGCTCATCAAAGCTATGAAAGCCATTGTGAGAAGAGTAGTAAACTTTTTCATATCAATTTATCAGTTAAGTTATTTATATTCTTATATCTTCTAATTATTGAGCTCTCGAAGAACAGCATTCTTTCTTGAACTCGATGCAAAGGTAGTGGATTTTTCGTCTGCATCAAAGGGGAAAAGGATACAAACTGAGGGGGAAATCCCTATTCTTTCAAAAACAACCGTCTTTTTTGATGGTATTTCTTTCGGTTTTGATGATATTTCTTTCTCTGTATCAAAGATTTAACACCTTCTTAACACATTGTATCGATATTTTTCGTATCTTTGCATCATAAATAAGTAATTATTCAAAGAACATGCTTTTAGCACAAAGCAAATTCTAAGAATGCGCTCAAAAAAATGAGTTTCAACAGTTTATTAATTATACGTTAAACCTTTAAAATTATTAAGTTATGAACAAATTTTTACGCTATTCATTATCATTGGTTCTGGCGTTCGTAGCTAGCGTTACGTTTGCAGGAACAACTCCTTACAAAGTATTGACTTTCCCTGATGAAGGTACTGAAGGCAAGGAAATAAATGGTTATGACAAAACCTGGAAGGCTACAATTGGAGAAGATGTCTGGACTATTGAGAATTTCAATACATTCCAGTGGAATAATTGGAAATACATCAGATGCGGAAGAAAGAAAGTCGCATCTGTAGCTTCCATCACTTCACCTGCTATTGATCAGCCAATCAGCAATATTGTCTTGACCATCGACAAGATTACTAAAGATAAGATCAATTCTATCAAGTTGCAGGTAGCAACTGATGCAGATTGCAAGAATGTAACTGAAGAAATCTCTGCTAAGATTGAAGATGGAGATTTGATTTTCAAGCCAACCAAGTCAGCAGCAAACAATTACTATAAGTTTATCTTTGACTGCCAGGCTGGAACAAATAATGGTTTGATTCAGGTTTCTAAGATTGCATACTATAAGGTAGGCGATACTCCTGTAATCGTGGACATCACAAATACAGCAGAAACCGCTTATACCATTGCTAAGGCAAAGGAACTGATTGATGCAGGTGAAGGTCTGAGCGAAAGTGTATATGTTAAGGGTACTGTATCTCAGGCTAGTAAAGAGTTAAATCCTACATTCGGCAGCCTTTCTTACTACATTTCTGACGATGGTAAAACAGAAAATGAACTGCAGGTTTACGGTGGTCTTTCTTTCAAGGGTGAGAAATTCACTTCTATAGATGACATCAAGGTTGGCGACGTAGTTATTGTTTATGGTAAGCTTAAGAAGTTTGGTACTACTTATGAGCTTGATAAAAACAACATTCTCATCTCTCTGAATGGCACAACTACCGGCATCACTAACATAACAACAGATGAAGCTGCAAAGAACGCTCCTGTTTACAACCTCGCAGGCCAGAAGGTAACCAAGGCTTACAAGGGTGTAGTCATCAAGAACGGAAAGAAGATGATTCAGAAGTAATCAAATTCAAAACAACATATCCCTACTGCTCCTCCGATATTCATTTATCGGGGGAGTTTTTTGTTAGGCATAACATAAGAAGGAACCACCAGCAAATCAACCAAATATTACCCCTATATCATGAAAAGTGGAATAATTTAATGCAATAACATAAAAAAATACACCTAAAACCACGATATCTCATTTATTTTCACTACCTTTGTTGCGATTAATAAACGTATACGAATAAAAAATGATGAAAAGAAAATTATATATCACCTTATTAGGACTGCTCTCTACCATCATGACAGCAGCTGTACCCTACTGCGATGTGAGAAAATTCTCTATCACAGACGGACTCGCTGCCAATACCATCTCTGACCTCAAACAAGGTAAAGACAACCTCATGTGGTTCAGTACATGGAACGGACTGTCGTTCTATGACGGCTACCAGTTTCATACATTCAGAGACAACCCCGATGATATTGACATCCTGTCAACCAACCGTATACTGAAAATAGAACCATCCTATAGCAACAACGTGTGGTGTATCACATACGACCACAAGCTCTACGTATACGATACCCACTTCTGCCGGTTCTTTGCTGTAGGACAGAAATTCAACGAAGAGTTCAACATCGACCTGCGCGTGAGCCAGGTATACCCAATGAAAAACGGAGCTACATGGATTACTTCAGAAGATGGGAAATACATCATCCGATCAGTAGGAAAAGCCTTTGATGAGCGGAACATAGACCTCATCAAAGTAGGAGAAAAGGGACTCAGAAGCGGAAATGTATGGTACATCCATCGTGATATACACGGAAGAGAATGGGTGCTTACCGACAAAGGCGCATGCATATACAACTCGAAATTCCCAAGCAAACTGCCTTTCAAATGGCTCAGAGGGGTGGAAGAAGATGAGTTCCTGGCAACTGAAGACGGTAAACTGGCAAAATATGACCTGCAGAACCGACTCACCATGATACCAATGCCAGAAGGCGTAACCCGTATCAACGAACTGAAAAATACAGGTTACCAGCTCCTGCTGGCAACCAATCTGGGTGTGGTCATCTACAACCCGCGCACCTTCAAGTTTGATATCATCAACGTACAGAGCCCGAGTCAGCCTCTGGCAGAGGTAAAGAAGATTTATACCGATGCTTTCGGTATGGTATGGGCATTCACTGACGGCATGGGAGTAACCCTCGTCAATCCGAAGACCAGACAGACACAGTGGCTCTTTGCCGATCAGGACGACCCGATGGACCGCACAACCTGCGAAAGCAATTTCATCACACAAGACGAAAACAAGACCCTCTGGTTAGTGCCAAGAGGAGGAACCTTCAGTTATTTCGACCGCAAGGCAGGAAAACTGGTGCCTTATCTGCTCAGAAGCAACTCATCGGGCAACTACCGCATACCGAAGATTACGAAATATGTACTCTCAGACCAGGGAATCCTCTGGCTGACAGGCTCTCACGACCTGACACAGGTAGTCTTCAAAAATCATCCTTACATTATCAACAAGCTGGATGTAGGCGAAGACGAAGTGTTCTCGGTGAATGCATCGCCAGACGGAAATATCTGGGCTGGTTATCACAGTGGTATAATCCAGGTGCTCAACGCATCCTACCAAAGCATCGGATACCTGTCGCCAAGCGGACAGATTGTGCCACAGCAAGTAAACTTCGACGAGAAGGGCATCATGTCTATCCACTTCGATACCAAGGGAAGAACATGGATAGGAACCAACGGAAATGGTGTCTATCTGGTAGATAAAATGCAGGTAAGACACTTTGTTTATGATGCCAACAACCCGTCATCGCTGCCGCTCGACAAGATACAAGACATTGTAGCCGACCGCACCGGACGCACCTGGATAGGTACCTATGGTGGCGGTATCGCCCTGGTAAATGAGGCGGCAGACGGCAGTATCAGCTTCATCAGTAAACGAAACGGACTGCCTTGGGAGAAACAGCACTACGACCGCATACGCCGCATCTGCCGCACCACTACGGGAACCATTCTCGTAGGAACTACAGATGGTCTCATCACCTTCAGTGATGCCTTTACAAACGCAAGAAAGATCAATTACCACAAGACCTACTACATACCGAACGATACAACAAGTCTGGCTGCAAACGATATGAACAATATCATGGAGCACACCAGCGGCAAGATGTATATCTCGCAACAGGGCGGTGTGATGGAAGAGATTGTGAGCAAATCGCTCCTGCAAGACAATCTGAAGATGAAATACTTCCATGCCATCGATGTTAACGAAGGCATCGTACAGGGCATGGTAGAAGACAACCAGGGAAGAATCTGGATAATCAGAGAATCGAGTATAGACTGCGTAAACCCGAAAACGGGCGAGTGCAAAGTGTTCGGACCTAACGATTTCGACTTCAACATGTCGTTCTCGCAAAGCCGTCCTTACCACGATCCGGCAACCAACAACATCTCGGTAGGTACCCCGATGGGACTGATTACCTTCAATCCGGCTACGCTGAAGAAGAGCAACTACCAGCCTAAAGTCATCTTCTGTTCCCTCCATTATAGCGGAGAGAAGGAGTCGGAACCTATCCTGCACAAGTATAAAATAGTGATTCCTGCCAACAAGCGAAATCTGACCATCACCTTCGCATCGCTCGACTATCAGCGTAAGTATCAGACCAGATATCTCTATCGCATAGATGGTTTTACAGCTCCAGGCGAGTGGATATCAAACGGAAGCAGCAATACCATCGGTTTCAACCATATCAGTCATGGCGATTACGTACTCAAGGTGAGAGCCACCAACTCGCATGGCGTATGGAGCAAGTATGTGGCAGAACTGCCTATAGAAGTGCGCCCTACCTTCTGGGAAAGCATCTGGGGCAAGCTTCTGATGCTGCTCCTGCTCATCGGTATCGTAGGCGCAATCTTCTATACCTACAACCAGCGCCAGCGCGAGAATGTAACCCACGAGATGAGCGTGATGAAGAACGAGTTCTACAACGATGCTGCCAACCGTCTGAGAACCCCTCTGACGCTCATCGGAACCCCGGTAAAAACTGTTCTGGATACCGAGCCGGGTATCACCCGAAAGGGCAAGGAACTGCTGAGAATGGTAATAGACAATGCCAACGAAATGCTGGTAATGCTGGACAAGGCTCAGAGATACGGAAACAAGGCAGACTTCCATACGAACAGCGGTCTGACCGAGGAAGATTACGACCTGGCAGAAAGAGCTGAAGCGAATGGCCAGATTGACGACCGCAATGCATCTGACTATCTGGAAGAAGCCAACAAGCAGAAAGAAGAAAAGGATAAAGAGGCTGAACGCCAGGAAGAAATGGGCAAGGAACAGGAAACTGCACAGGAAGAAGCGGAACAAAAAGACCAGACGGTACTGGTAGTAGAAGACAATGCCGACCTGCGCAAGTTCCTCTACAGCATTCTCTCGCCTACCTACAACGTGCTGCTTGCAGAGAACGGAAAGGCTGGTTTGGTGATGGCGCGCAAGGAGATACCAGACTTTATCCTCACGGACGTTACCATGCCTGTGATGGATGGTTTGTCGATGATTCACGAGATCAAGCAGGATACCACCCTCAACAACATCCCTGTGATGATTCTCTCTGCCAAGGCAAGCGTAGAAGACCAGCAGCGAGGTTTTGATGAAGGAGTTGACGCCTATATCACCAAGCCATTCTCTACCCCTTATCTGCTCGGCAGAATAGAGGCTATCCTCACTCAGCGCCGCAACATTCAGGTGGATATCATCAGAAAGCTGAAGGAAGCTGGCGATAAAGATGCCATTGCAGCCTTGCGAATACTGCCTACAGTGGCTCCTCAGCCTGCTCTTGACCAGGCAGAAACAAATGCCGAAAACGAAGCGGTTGACCCAAACAGCGAACTGGCATTTATGGCGGCACAGATTCAGGACAGAACCATGATGCGTGTCTTCAGGTTTGTTGTTGCCAATGCAGGCAATCCGGAACTCAAGATAGATGATATCTCGAACGAAATCGGTATGAGCCGAAGCGTACTATATAATAAGGTGAAAGCAACGACCGGAATGACACCGGTAGACTTCGTTCGCCATATACGTATCAAGAAGGCATGCGAGATGTTGCGCAAGACAGACGATACACTGAGCAGCATCGCCTTCGCAGTAGGCTTCACAGACCCTAAGTATTTCTCGAAGGTATTCAAGAAAGAAACGGGTATCGTACCTACTGAATACCGAAACAGAACGCAAGGGTAGCTCACGTACCAGCTAATGATGGTTCTCGTAACTATAAAAAACTGAACTTTCGCATAGTCAGAACTGTGTTTGTTGTCGGACACAACCTTCATCGTTATCGAGCACAACACAAAAGCGTCTAAACAAAAAAGGCAGAATAACCCTAAAAATGGGCCGTTCTGCCTTATTTTTTAACCGCATAGTACAAAAAAGTATTAAAATGGGGGGGTATTTGATTAATTTTCCCTTTTTATTGAAAAAAAACGGAGAAAAAGTTTGGTGTTACAAGAAAATGTAGTACCTTTGCAGCAAGTTCTTAGAAAAGTTAAATGATAGATTAATCGTAAACCTCTTTTCTTTGTATTTTTTGAGGAAAAGAGGGAAGAAAAAGAAGTGCAGGGTTTGTGAAAATCCTGCACTTTTTGGTTTTATGCTGTTTCATGCAGGTCGTTATGTAGTCTTACAGTCTACACACCTTTCTATTCACAAACCCAATTATCTACGGAATCTATATACTCTTAACTGCGATACTATCTACATTATATATATTACGCACTGAACTTTCGCATGTGGTTCAAGTACGGGCTGAAGGCCCAAAAGCTCCTAGCCCAGGGCAGCGCCCTGGGTATAATGGCAATCAGCAAGACGCCCTGTAAGGGCAAAAGCTTTATGTTTTGTCTGGAGTTTTAAAGCTTTTGCCCTTACAGGGCGACAGGTTTGCGTCCGTAATTACCCAGGGCGATGCCCTGGGCTAGGGGCTTCTGCCCTTTCAGGGCGTATGGGACAAAACTTACGAAAGTTCAGTTACGCTTATTCCTTCATCTATGATTTTGTTCGATTTTTAGAATTTTTAAAAAAACTCTTGAAGTATTCTAAGAGAAAAGTAGTATCTTTGCACTCTAGATCATATAAGTTGAGATCGGAAATATAGATAACACATACATATAAAGATAAAAAAAATGAGAACTGTTTACGAATTTTCTGTTAAAGACAGAAAGGGAAAGGATGTTTCCCTCAAGGAGTATGCCAACGAAGTGCTGCTCATCGTCAACACCGCCACAAAGTGTGGTTTCACACCTCAGTATGAGGAACTGGAGAAACTTTATGAGACCTATCATTCTCAGGGTTTCGAAATTCTTGATTTTCCTTGCAACCAGTTTGGCCAGCAAGCACCTGGTACAGATGAAAGCATTCATCAGTTCTGCAAGCTTACATACGGCACAGAGTTCCAGCGCTACAAGAAGATCAAGGTGAATGGAGACGATGCAGCCCCTCTTTTCAAATTCCTGAAAGAATGTAAGGGTTTCGCTGGTTGGGACGAGAGCCATCCTCTCTACCCTGTTCTCGACAAGATGTTGAGTGAGGCTGATCCTAACTACAAGGAGAGTGCCGATATCAAGTGGAACTTCACCAAGTTCCTCGTTAACAAGAAGGGTCAGGTTGTAGCCCGCTTCGAGCCTACCACAAGTTTCGATGTCATCGCTAAGGCTATCGAAGAGTGGTTGAACTTCTAATGAAAGATAGAACCCTTGAATAAAGAATAGATTTTCTAATTCTTAAATAACAGAGAATAGAATTTCAAAAATAAAAGAGAATAGAATTTCAAAAATAAAAGAGAATAGAATCTCTAAATAAAAAGCCAGGTTGCTTTTCGCAGCCTGGCTTCTTTTATATGTGATATTGTTATTTCAATATATCTCAAAGAATAATTGTCAACTGTTTGCTATAAACTATTAACTGTTAACTATTAGTCAACCTTTGGCACATCCTTGAGGAACTGCTGGATTTCTTCATCACTTACTGAATAATTTTGCAAATCGCCATTGATAAAGCTATCGTAAGACGGCATATCGATAAGTCCATGACCTGAGAGACAGAACAGGATAACCTTCTCCTTGCCCTCTTCCTTAGCCTTCAGAGCCTCACGTATAGTGGCTGCAATCGCATGACAGCTCTCTGGAGCAGGAATGATACCCTCGGTCTGAGCGAAGAGCATACCTGACTTGAATGACTCCAGCTGAGGGATATCTACACCATGCAGGTAACCATCCTTCAGAAGCTGGGAGATAATCATGCCCGCACCATGATAACGGAGACCACCTGCATGAATGTTGGCTGGCTTGAAATCATGACCCAAAGTATACATTGGCAGCAATGGAGTGTAACCTGCCTCATCACCGAAATCATACTCAAACTTACCGCGAGTCAGTTTAGGACAGCTCTCTGGCTCTGCAGCAATAAACTCAGTATGGCGCTCGCCTGTAAAGTTGTGACGGAGGAATGGGAAGGCAATACCACCGAAGTTACTACCACCACCGAAACAAGCAATCACCTGATCAGGATACTCACCTGCCATCGCCATCTGCTTCTCTGCCTCAAGACCGATAATGGTCTGATGAAGCGCCACATGATTGAGCACGGAACCCAGTGTATACTTACAGCCTGGTGTTGTGGTAGCCAGCTCAACAGCCTCACTGATAGCTGTACCGAGCGAACCAGGATGATGAGGATCGCGTGTGATGATATTCTTACCGGCACGTGTACTCATGGAAGGAGAACCCTCTACAGTGGCTCCAAACGTACGCATGATGCTGGAACGGTATGGTTTCTGCTGCATGGTAATCTTTACCTGATAAACCGCTGCCTCCAAACCGTAGAGCTTAGCTGCATAAGAAAGGGCTGCACCCCACTGACCTGCACCTGTCTCTGTAGTGACGTTGGTATCACCCTCCTGCTTACAGTAGTAGCACTGAGGAATCGCTGAATTGATTTTATGAGAGCCTAACGGGTTGATACTCTCATTCTTGAAGTAGATATGCGCTGGTGTACCAAGTGCCTCCTCAAGGGCATAAGCACGTACAAGAGGTGTTGAACGGTAGAAGGTGTACTTCTCCAACACATCTTCCGGAATGTCAATCCAGGCATGCTCTGTATCAAGTTCCTGCTTTGAGCACTCCTTATTAAATACGTGTGACAAGTCATCAGCACTCATTGGCTGGTGAGTCTGAGGGTTCAACGGTGGCAAAGGCTTGTTAGGCATATCTGCCTGAATGTTGTACCACTGAGTAGGAAGTTCCTGCTCGCTTAAGATGTACTTTTTCTGTCTCATATCTATATATATGTTTAAAATTGTTGTATGCCAGAACAAAGGTACAAATAAAAAATGAAATAAAAAAACTTTTTTATATGATTTTCCACTATTTTTTTTATTTTTGTCCAACAAATCAGTTAATTCTATAGGTATTATTTGTTACCAAAGTATACAATCAGTGTGATTATTTAATTTCAACCAAATATTCCCCCTAAAATATCAAATATTACCCCACTATTATAACAGAAAATCATACCTTTGCAACAGAAAAATTCAACATGCGTTGTGAAACGCTTATCATCATCTTTTACTTATACAAAAAATAAAACATTGGAGCTCAATAGGGGTATTGAGATTCCAATGTTTTTTTTATGCATTAAACTGAAACAAATATTAACGCATGTAGTCTTATTTATTTTCTTTTCAGTCTAAATCAGTCGTCTGTTTTATTGCCTGAATCAATCTGCGATATCTGATTCAGCAGGTTTATAGCCTGACCTACAGTCTTCACATCATTGATGCGAAGCATTCGCTTGTTGAATTTTTCTTTCAGAACACAGTCTTGAATATGACTGGTGACGTAAGCAAGAATGCGGTTAAACATCTGACTTCTGTAGAACGGACTGTTTACATTGCTCACAAACTGCATCTGCATATAGCCCTGCTTGAGAATAATCTTCTCACAGCCCAGTTTCTTGCCTACCCTACGCAGACCTACCACATGCATCAGTTCGTCTGCTTCATGAGGCACAGGACCGAAACGGTCTATCATACGCTTGCGGTAAGCTTCTACCTCCTCATCGCTCTCCAGGCGGTCCAGTTCACGATAAAGGAGCATGCGCTCGCTGTCGCCCGGCACATAAGTCTGAGGGAAATACATCTCCAGATCGCTCTCTATGCCACAATCGTCAACGAAATCATCACCCGTAAGGTGGGCGCCTTCATCCATCTTCTCCTGATAAAGGTCACAGAACTCCTCGTTCTTCAACTCCGTTACAGCCTGAGAGAGAATCTTCTGGTAGGTTTCATAGCCGAGATCTTCCATAAAACCGCTCTGCTCAGAACCCAGCAGATTACCCGCACCGCGGATATCCAGGTCCTGCATGGCGAGATTGAAGCCGCTACCCAGTTCACTGAACGTCTCCAGCGCCTCCAGACGGCGACGCGCTTCAGGAGTAAGTACACTCTTAGGTGGCGCCATCAGATAGCAGAAAGCCTTCTTGTTGCTTCTTCCTACGCGTCCACGCATCTGATGCAGGTCACTCAATCCGAAGTGATGAGCATCGCTCACGATAATCGTATTGGCATTGGAAATATCGATGCCGTTCTCTACGATGGTGGTAGAAAGCAGTACATCATAATCATAATTGATAAAGCCCATGATGATTTTCTCCAGATCCTCAGGCTTCATCTGTCCGTGACCGATTGCTACCCTACAGTCTGGAATATGCTTCTCGATGAGCATCTTGAGCTCCGGAAGCTTGGATATTCTGTCGCATACGAAATAAACCTGTCCATTTCGGCTCATCTCGAAGTTGATGGCATCGCAGATGACTTCACTACTAAACGTCACCAGTTCGGTATGAATCGGATATCGGTTAGGTGGCGGAGTGCGCATGATGCTCATATCCCGGGCGCCCATCAGAGAGAACTGGAGGGTACGCGGAATCGGAGTGGCACTCATCGTAAGTGTATCGACATTCACCTTGAGCTGACGGAGTTTCTCTTTGGTAGACACGCCGAACTTCTGCTCTTCATCGATGATGAGCAGTCCCAGGTCATGCCATTTCACGGTCTTGGATATCAGCTTATGTGTACCTATCAGGATGTCTATCTTACCCTCTTTCAGGTCGTCAAGCACCTCTCTGGTTTCCTTCGTTGTACGGGCTCTACTGAGATAGTCTACCCTTACAGGCATGCCTTCCAGACGTTTCTTGAAGGTCTGATAGTGCTGGAAAGCCAGAACGGTAGTTGGCACCAGCACCGCAACCTGCTTGCTGTCGCATGCCGCCTTGAAGGCTGCACGGATGGCAACTTCAGTCTTACCGAAGCCCACATCGCCACAAACCAGACGGTCCATCGGTCTGCCACTCTCCATATCCTTCTTTACCTCCTGGGTAGCCTTATTCTGGTCTGGCGTATCTTCATAGAGGAAGGAAGCCTCCAGCGTATGCTGCAGATAATTGTCGGCACTGAAGGCGAATCCCTTCTCTCGTCGGCGCTGGGCATAGAGTTTGATGAGATCGCGCGCAATGTCTTTGATTCGCTTCTTAGCCTTGTCCTTGAGCTTATCCCAGGCTCCTGTGCCCAGTGTAGACAGGCGAGGCGGAGTACCGGTATCGCTGCGGCGGTATTTGCTGATTTTATAAAGCGAGTGGATAGAAACATCCACCTTGTCATTGTTCGTATAGACGATGCGGATCATTTCCTGATAACTGTTGCCCGCAGGAACCCTTACCAGACCGCCAAATTTACCGATACCGAAGTCTACATGCACGATAAAATCGCCCACTTCCATCTCCTGCAGTTCCTTCATGGTGAGTGCCATCTTGCCGGTTCTCGCCTTATCTGAGCGCAGGTTATACTTGTGGAAACGGTCGAAAATCTGATGATCGGTAAAGAAACAGCACTTCTTGTCGTGATCAGTAAAGCCTTCATGAAGCGTCTTGTCTACCGGCGTAAAACGGATGGCGTAACGCTTCAGTTCTTCGCTTTCAAAGATATCCTTCAGGCGCTGTTGCTGCTTCTGGCTATCTGCCAATATATATAAGGTGTAACCCTGGAGCTGGAAATCCTCCAGAGTCTGGCAAAGCAAATCGAAATTCTTATGGAAAAGAGGCTGTGGAGTAATATTGAAAGGTATCACTGCCAAACTCTCTGACGGAGCAACCTTACCGAACTCGATGCGGAGATGAGCCGCTACAGCCTTCTTGAAATCGAGCTGAGAAACGAGATTAAGCTCGGTCTTCATCTCATGTCTGATGCGCTCTGCTTCCACCTCAGTGGCTCCCTCCAGCTGCTCGGTAAGGCTCTGCGATGAGAAGCCTTCGGTATAAATCTGACCGATGCGGTCGCAAACGAAAGAGAGGTCTTTCGCTACGACTGGCGTACTTTCGGAGAGAAAATTGAGGAAACACTGTTTGTTGCTCTCGATATGGGCGAGTTCGGGCACGATTTCTATCTCTGTGCGCTTCACCTGCGAGAGCTGGGTCTCTACATCAAAGGTACGGATGGTGTCTATCTCATCGCCGAAGAAGTCGATACGGAACGGATATTCGCAGCTGTAGGAATAGACATCGAGGATGCTTCCACGCACGGCAAACTGGCCCGGTTCATAGACATAATCGGTTTCTTTGAGTTCGAAATCGCGTAGGGTATGAACCACATCGGTTTGGGCAATCTGCTGACCTACAGCCAGTTTTAGAATCCGTTCATCCAGATTCTGCTTAGCCACAACGAGTTCAGCCAGTGCATCGGGATAAGTGACAATCAAGAAATGCCCTCCCGAAGAGAGGCGCGCCAGCACCTCGGTACGCAGGATTTCATTTGCAGCATCACGCTGCCCGTATTTCACGGCACGCCGATAACTGGAAGGGAAGAAGAAGACCTTCTCCTGCCCAATCATCTGAGTGAGATCGTGATAAAAATAGCCTGCTTCATCGGCATCATCCAGTACGAAGAGCACCGAACGTCTCATCTTTCCCTGCAGAGAAGCAAAGAACATCGGAGCCGAAGAGCACAGCAAGCCCTGGAGAAAAATGGAATGAACCGACTTCTTCCCCATCAAATCAAAGAGGGCATCCGCCTGTGGCGAACGCCCGTATGTTTTTTCTATCTTTTGGATTTCCATCCAAGTACTGATTAGTGATTACTGATTAGTGATTACTGATTACCGAGTACTGATTACTGAGTATTAATCCTTCTTCGGATATTTCTTGAACCAGCCATCCAGGCGCAGTCGCATCACACCAAAGAAAGCCTCACCGAAGATGCCACCACTCATCTTGCTCACACCTTCACGACGGTTGACAAAGATGACAGGCACCTCCTTGATTTTGAAACCAATGCGATGAGCGGTGTACTTCATCTCTATCTGGAAAGCATAGCCCTTAAAGCGGATTGCATCCAAATCAATGGTTTCCAATACTTTACGGCGATAGCAGACGAAACCGGCTGTAGTATCATGCACCTTGAAACCGGTTACGATACGCACGTATTTAGAAGCGAAATAGCTCATCAATACACGTCCGATAGGCCAGTTGACCACATTCACACCCGAAATATATCTTGAACCTACAGCCACATCATAGCCCTCATCGTGAGTTGCCGCATAGAGACGTGGCAAATCATTAGGATCATGGCTGAAATCGGCATCCATCTCAAAGATGAAGTCATAGCCCTGCTTCAATGACCATTTGAAGCCCATGATATAGGCAGTACCCAAACCGAGCTTACCCGAACGCTCCAGGATATGCAGACGACCGGCAAACTCATTAGCCATCAAGCCCTTGACGATGGCAGCAGTACCGTCAGGACTTCCGTCATCGATAACGAGGATATCAAACTGCTTTTCGAGACCGAAGACAGCACGGATGATTTTCTCGATGTTTTCCTTCTCATTATATGTAGGAATGATTACTATGCTATCACTCATAACTTCTTCTAATTTTAATGATTCTGATTCTATATAATGTAATACAGATGCAAAATTACAACTTATTTTTGAAATAACAAGCGAAAAACCGAAATTATTGGTCCGGATTCTCTACAAAACCCTGATATTTCTTGTCAAGTCCGTTCATAATCGCCTCATAGCTCTTATTCATCTGGTTTTTGATATTGTCAGCTCCCTTGCCAATCGGCTCAATAGGCTCATGAATAGTGAGCTTCAGAGGATGCCAGAAAGCCCAGTAGATGTCCTTCATACGAGGCTTCACATCGAAACTGCCATTGATGGTAAGCGGACATACCGGCAACTGCAGTTCATCGGCAAGCATGAAAGCGCCACGGCGAAACACGCCCATGTGACCCGTAAACGTGCGGGCACCTTCAGGGAATACCACCAGCGACATACCCTCTTTGAGCACCTCGCGAGCACGGTCATAAGAAGCGCGGATCTTCGAAGGTCCGCTCTTGTCTACAAAGATGTGATGCGCATACTCACAGGCAATACCGATGAGAGGCACTTTGCGCAAGCCCTTCTTCATCATCCACTTGAAGTTTCTGCCCAGGAAACCGTAAATCAGGAAGATATCGAAAGCACCCTGATGATTGGCCACGAAAACATAACTCTGGTTCTTCTTGAGATGCTCACGTCCCTCTACTTTTACAGGCAGAAGGAGGATGCGGACCCAAAGCCAGGACCAATATTTACCAGGATAATAGCCCCAGAAATGACCATTACCCAGCATGCATCCCAAAACAGTAGTTAAACTGGTTAAAACGCTAGCCAACAAGAGGATAGGCAAGCATATAACAAGCTGATACAGACGATATAAGTACTTCATTTTCTAATTAAGAATTAATTAAGAATGAATAATTTAACATTCAACATTTAACATTTAACATTCAACACTCCTTATTTTCTCTTTAGTGTGATGACCACGATTTCTGCCGTAGCCCCGATGCGGATTGGAACGGTACCGCCCAGACCCGATGTGGTATAGAGCTGGCAACCTTCCTCTTCGAAGAGGCCGTAATCATAAGGAGTGAACATCGACGGACGCAAGCCCAGCACGCTGACCTGACCCGCATGCGTATGACCGCTCAATGTAAGCTGCGGTGCTACAACCAGCGAATCCTTCCTGTCCGGTCCAATCACATCGCCATCCTCATCCTTCTCCTTATTAATAGTAGAAGGCCAGGTCTCGCGCCATTGCTTTGGCATATGCTGCAGCATCAGCACGAAAGAGCCCGGTCTGATGCCATACAGCGCCTTCCTCACGTTGGTGCGCTTTGGCTTGTCATAGTTCTCTGTACCAGCCACATAGATACTGTCAGCACCTCTATGTACCGCCACATGTTCATTCATCAGCAGGTGCCATCCGCAACTCCGCTGGAAGTCCTGCATCCGCTTCTCTAATGCAGCTATCTCCTGCTCGTCATCTACATCCATATAATAGGTGTAATCGTGATTGCCCAACACACTCATCACGCCGTCTCTGGCTTTCAGACTGCTGAGCAGCGCCTGATACTTAGGCAGTTCATCGGGTGTAACATTCTGTAAATCACCCGTAAAGCAAATCAGATCTGGCTTCTCGGCATTGATGCTGTCGATATCGCGCTGAGGCAGATGACCACGCCAGCCATAGTATGACCCGAGATGGATGTCGCTGAACTGAACGATGCGATAGCCCTCGAAAGACTTCGGCAGATTGGGTACATAGACGGTGATTCGCTTGACCTGCATCTTAGGAAATCCTTCGGTAAATCCGTAGATAAAGCAGAAGAACGCCACCGCTCCCACTACCAGACCGAGGAGCTTGCCCCAGTTGCGATGGCCGTGGAGAAGCCTCATACAGCACCAGCCGAAGACACTGAACAGACTGAAGACAAACTGCGGCACCGCACATACTGCCATCATTACAAACCAGATGTCGATGAGCACCGGATTGCGGGGCAGGAAGTTGGGCAGCATCGTGATATACGCGCTGTAGGCGATAACCACAAGAGCCGGCAACCAGAAGAGCACCCGCTGCCAGAGACTCTTCAGCCGTAACTTGCCATACTTTTTATATATCCACAGATACGGCAACAGGGTGAATACCACTACGGGTATCAATATTCTTGCTATCATTTCTTGATCAAACTTGATTGAAGATACGTTTTCATTGCCTGCACGGGCACTCCTCTGCGCTGTGCATAGTCGCGAAGCTGGTCGTCTCCTATCCGTCCCAGTTCAAAATACCGTGCCTTGGGATGTGCAAACATCAGCCCCGAAACACTGGCATGAGGCGTCATCATACCGCTTGTGGTGAGCCGGATGCCCACCTGACTCATATCGATGAGCTGGTCGATGATGAAGTTGGCACTGGTATCGGGCAGCGAAGGATATCCGATAGCCGGACGGATGCCCTGATAGCGCTCCTGATGCTGGTCTTCGATGCTCAGCTGCTCGTCGGGAGCATAGCCCCAGATGCTGCGTCTCACCTCTTCGTGCAACTTCTCTGCCGTGGCTTCAGCCAACCGGTCGCAGAGTGTCTGTGCCATCATATTGAGGTAGTCGTCCGTGCGATATTTCTTCTCCAGACCGCCATCTACCGTCGTACAGAAGATACCCAGCCGGTCTGTTATTCCGCTGCCCAAAGGGCGGATGAAATCAGCCAGACAGAGATTGGGTTCTCCCTGAGCCGCCGGATGCTGCTGACGGAGCATCGGGAAGCGGACTTTCTGCCCTTCCAGCCAGATATCATCCCCCTCGCTGTTCGCCTCGAAGAGTCCGAAGACGGCATAGGTGTGATATTCGCCTTCCCATAAATGGAGCATATCGAGCGCCTCTGCCTTCAGTTTTTCCTTTTCCTCACGAGGTTTGCCGCTCAATCCCCAGGCATGATAGAAGTATAGCCAGTTGATATACGGCTCAATTTCGCTTATATTGTATACTATTTTTCGCATCTGATACGATATTTTATTTTACAATCCCCGTAAGATTTCCCTTTTTCAGGAATTGCTTCTGAACTCCAGTTCTTCTCCTCTGCTGGCGGCATCAAACACGCCTTTGTCGTAGATAAGACGACCGTTACAGAAAGTCTGTTCCACTTTCCATGCAAACTCGTCACCCTCTACAGGGCTCCATTTACACTTGCTCTGAATCACCTCTTCGGTCACCTTCCAAGGCTCTCCCTTGCGCACCACAACGACATCTGCCTTATAACCCGGACGCAGGAAACCGCGCTGACTGATATGGAACAGACGGGCTGGATTATGGCACATCAGTTCAACCAGACGCTCGATACTGATTACCTTTTCGTCAACAAGTTTCAGCATACTTACCAGTGAGAACTGTACCATCGGCATACCTGATGCAGCCTTGGCACAACCGCCCTGCTTATCCTTCAGCTGATGAGGAGCATGATCGGTACCTACTACAGTTATCTTGCCATTACTCAGCGCCTTACGCAAAGCATCGCGATCAGCAACGGTCTTTACAGCAGGGTTGCATTTGATGCGCGCACCCTTCACAGCATAGTCTTTATCCGAGAACATGAGATGAGCCACAACTGCCTCACCTGTAATATTTTCATCCTTACCAAAGAACTCCAGTTCCTTAGCCGTAGTAACGTGGGCGATATGGAGATGCGCCCCGCTTTCCTTAGCCAGCTGCACCGCCAGACGGCTGCTTTCATAGCAAGCCTCCTCGCTGCGTATTTCCGGATGATGTTCTACGGCAGGGTCCTCACCCCATTTCTGCTTAGCCTGCTGCATGTTGCGGTTGATGATTTCAGTATCCTCGCAGTGGGTCATCACCGGCAGGTCCAGCTCTTTCGCCTTCTTGAAGATAGCCTGCAGTGCCTCATATTTATCCACCAGCATATTGCCCGTACTGGAGCCCATAAAGAGCTTGATGCCCGGTACACGATGCGTATCGAGCTGCTCAAAATCATTTACATTGTCATTGGTAGCACCAAAGAAGAAACTGTAGTTCACATGACTCTTCTCTGCGCCCAGCTGCCGCTTCGCCTGCCAAGCCTCCAGAGTGGTAGTCTGAGGCACCGTGTTAGGCATCTCGAAATAGCTGGTCACACCACCAAAGGCAGCTGCACGGCTTTCGCTCTCGATGTCAGCCTTCTGCGTAAGTCCCGGCTCACGGAAGTGAACATGATCATCAATCACACCCGGCAAAACAAAACACCCCGAGGCATCGATGACTTCATCGTAATTGCCACGGGGTGCCTCGCCTTCATATATCTCCTTGATAAATTCACCATCCAACAAGAGGTCGCCCACAAAAGAGCGACCCTCATTTATAATGGTTCCATTCTTGATTAATTTCATACTTCTAAACTTATAAAATGAAGAGTTTTACAAGATGTTAATGCCCAAGACCTCGAAAGAGTCCTGTTTCTACTCCTTACCTTCCTGTTTCTCAGGAATTGTAGGCGCAGCCAGTTCGTTGGCTGTAGGTGCCGGAGCCGCATTAGGATTCACCTGTGGAGCCGCCTCCATCTCTGGCTGCATGCCGCCCTGCGCATCTCGGGTACCGTTCATAATCTCCTGATTTTCTTGAGCTTTCTTATAATAGTCCTTTACATAAGGATCGTTCTTGAAATAATCGGTAGCCTTGCTCATGATGTCCTCAATCCAAGGAGAGAGCATCGGATACTGATTGCCCATCGTAACGAGGAAGAAGACGCCCGGACCCAACACATTATTGAAGTTGTCGGTAACAAACGAAGTGATGAGCTTGTCTTCCTGCTCAGAGAGGCGAATGGATTCCTCGTTCAGCTGCTTGTTGACAGCCACCATGTCGCTACCGTTCATGATAGCCTGGTCGTGCTTGTGTACCAGTTCGCGCAACTGATTCTGAATCTGCTGGTATTTCTTGAAGAATCCGAAGAGCTTATCGTTCATCGGAGTGCCACTTACTACCTGCTGTGTATCATCGAGCTTCACCGTAATGCTTCCACTCTCCAGTACCAGCGGCAGCACAGGGTCATCATCCATAAAGATATTCGCCATCCTCATAGAGTCGACAGAACCCTGAAAATGGAACTGTCCGTGTACTACATCGCAAGAATCCACGTTCTTGAAATCGTTGTTTTCCAGTATCTTAAGGTACAGCATACGTCCGTCTAGAGTACTTACGTTAGAAGTACCCGAGATATCGTAACTGTTGGCACAAGATGCTAGTGCCATCAAGGCAATGAATGCGTAAAATATTCTATTCATAAGCTTTCTATATCACTTTCGGTGAACAAAAGTACAATCTTAATTTGAACTGACGAAATAAATTGCATCAATTTAATTCATTCTTACAAGATTTATGTTTTATTTGCACTCCTGTTGGTCACCGAAAGCTTTTTCTCGTCCTTTCTATATTACTGGTTGTTTTCCTTCTTCAGTTCGTGAGAAATGCGATGCGTGGTATACAGCTCCAGCAGGGCTGCGATGAGAAGGAAGACTACCCACTTATTATAGAAATAGGTGATATAGGTCTCATAGTTCTCAAACCAGCGGCGCAGGAAAGCATACACTGTATCTACCATCGAGATGCCCGAGAGCACGAAGAAGATGTCTGCCACATACTGCATTCTCTTCAGGCGATGGATAACCAGCGAAGACCCCTCATAGATCTGCATCGCCTGCATCACGCTGAAGAGTATGGTGCCCAACAGGAATCCCCAGCTCGTTATCTGCACCAGCTGCGGATGTGAAAAACCAAATGCAAAGCACGCCGCACCGACAACCATCAGCACGCCGCCCAGCAAGAAAATAACACTTTCCAGTTTACTCAATTGTTTCATTTTCGTCTTGTTCGTTAGTTTTTTCCGGAATATCCGAACTCAATACAAAGATGTCTTCATCATCAGCCTTCATGAAATAACGCTGGCGGGCTATCTTCTCAAATGCCCGCACACCATGCTGCATATCACGCAGGGTATGCTTGTCGCTTTCATACTGCTCACGATATTTTTCTATCTCCGAACGGAGCGTAGCTATCTCTATCTGGTACCTAATGTGCTGTCTTACACTGTTGTCGTCAACCACACCAACTACCAGAACACCCGCTACAATCACTATAAGATACTTATAATGAGCGAGATAATTCCATATAATACCAAGTTTTTTACTCATTTCTTCCGAATTTGTTTGCAAAGATAATATTTTTTTGTTATCTTTGCATCATCAATTAAGAAAAAATAATGGAAGAGTATATAGTTTCTGCAAGAAAGTACCGTCCGATGACCTTCGATTCGGTTGTCGGACAGAGTGCATTGACCACCACTTTGAAGAATGCAGTGAAGAGCGGCAAGCTGGCGCACGCCTACCTTTTCTGCGGTCCGAGAGGTGTGGGAAAGACCACTTGTGCCCGCATTTTTGCGAAGGCAATCAACTGCGAGCACCCTCGCGAAGACGGCGAGGCATGCAACGAATGTGAGAGCTGCCGTGCCTTCAATGAGCAGCGTTCCTACAACATCTTCGAGCTGGATGCTGCCAGCAACAACGGTGTTGACCAGATTAAGGTTCTGATGGAGCAGACCCGCATCCCGCCTCAGGTGGGCAAGTATAAGGTGTTTATCATCGACGAGGTCCACATGCTCTCTACAGCCGCCTTCAACGCCTTTCTCAAGACGCTGGAGGAGCCGCCTCAGCATGTCATCTTCATCCTCGCCACAACCGAGAAGCATAAGATTCTGCCTACCATCCTGAGCCGATGCCAGATTTACGACTTCGAGCGAATGACGGTAGCCAACACCATCAACCACCTGAAGATGGTGGCTGAGAAGGAAGGCATACAATATGAAGAGCAGGCGCTCGCCGTGATAGCCGAAAAGGCAGACGGAGGTATGCGCGATGCCCTCTCTATCTTCGACCAGGCTGCCAGCTTCTGCATGGGCAACATCACTTACCAGAAGGTTATCGAGGACCTGAACGTGCTCGACAGCGACAACTATTTCCGTCTGGTAGACCTGGCTCTTGAGAACAAGGTGGCAGAGATGATGGTAACGCTCGACGGCATTCTGAGCCGCGGTTTCGATGGCGGCAACATGATTCAGGGCCTTGCCCAGCACGTGCGCAATGTGATGATGGCGAAGGACCCTCAGACCCTGCCTCTGCTCGAAACCAGCGACGACCAGAAAGCCAAGTTCCAGGCTCAGGCCCAGAAGGCGCCTACACCTTTCTTATATAAGGCGCTGGAACTGATGAACCAGTGCGATATCCATTACCGCGCCAGCAGCAACAAGCGATTACTGGTAGAGCTCACCCTGATACAGATAGGCCAGATTACGCAGCCTGAGGACCAGGATGTGCCTAGTGCGGGGCGTACGCCCAATAGATTAAAATCCCTGTTTCAGAAACTTCTGGCTCAGTCTAAGCTTGCCTCTCAGGGTGCAGGTTCTGAGCCTTCTGGCAGCAGCGAAAACCGGTCTTCACAGCCGGGAGCGTCTGCTGCTAAAGCTACTGCTGTGCCTTCCTCCGGAGCCTCAGCAGCCGCTCCTGCAGCTTCCAATGCTGCATCTTATTCTGCATCTGCCACCGCATCCGCACCGGTCTCTTCAGAAGGTTCTGCCTCTGCCGGAACTGTTGATGCAGCATCGCCTCATAAGCCACGACTCAAGAATCTCAACCTGGGCGGCATCGGCATGACCTTCTCTAACCTGAAGAAGAGGGATGAGAACCTGCGCCGCCAGCACAGTCCTTACGATGATGCCAATGAGGAAAAAGCGACCATCACGGGCGAACAGAACGAGTTTACCCAGGAGCAGGTGGAAGCAACATGGTTCAGTATGTGCATGAGAATGCAGAACAAGCTGGATTACATTGGTTTAGCCAACCGAATGAAGAGTATCGTACCGAAGATAACCAACTATCCGCAGATTGAGGTTATCATCAACAACCAGCTCTTGCTGGATGAGGTTTTGAACATCAAGAACCGTATTCTCAAAACTTTCGTCCTAGGGCTGCACAACAGCGAGCTGACCATCAACTACCGCCTTGCCGAACAGGAAGAGATGGGCAAGATTCTGACCAAGAATGAAGTTCTGGAACTTCTTATGGAGAAGAACCCGGCGATGAAAAAGCTCACAAAGGACCTGGATCTGGTTATGACGTAGAAGATACTTCACACGATACGAAATTCTCCACTCCATGTAGGACAACCTATACGGAGTGGAGAAACTAGTACTATCTTCCCCAAATGCTGCCATTATACCCGGGCGTATGATGCCCAAGAGGTTATTCAGTATTCAGTATTCAGTTTTTTTCGCGATAGTTACCTTTTATATGGTTATAAATTGTAAGTAATTATTTTATATTATATATATATATATTATTAT
>ERZ1673741.1142-NODE-1142-length-23128-cov-7.827937_pt1 | contig 23128 bp, 24 predicted proteins | sample MGYA00580209_ERZ1673741 | MGnify/ENA primary metagenome ERZ1673741 (study PRJEB41218, sample SAMN15661754) | gut metagenome | host: Homo sapiens | place: Canada: London | collected 2015-08-20/2019-03-30 | study: EMG produced TPA metagenomics assembly of... | reverse complement strand
CGGACACGGACTGGCAGAGCTGCATCGAGCACGCCGAGAAGATCGGGCTCGGCACGAGCAGGTACGAAATCGTCCGCGTTAAATAACGGGCCGCGGACGATTTCGTTCGGTTACCGTGTGGGGGCGGGGCGCGGCAAGGCGCCCGCCCTTTTTTGTTCTCGCAGTTGGTTGGGGTTTGTTTTGAAAAAAGTCATGGCCGCGGCTTGGCCGATCATGCTCTCGTACGTTCCCATCGGCCTGGCGTGCGGCGTGCTCAGCGCCAAGGTCGGCATCGGCCCTCTATGGGCGCTCCTCATGAGCATGACCATCATGTCGGGCGGGGCGCAGTTCATGATCGCCAACCTGTGGCTCGCCGGGCTGCCGACACTGGCCATCGTGGCGAGCGTCTGCGCCATCAGCCTGCGCTTCGCGCTCTACTCCGCCTCGCTCACGGCGGTCGCGGGCGTGGCGGTCGCGCTGGCGGCGACCCGCGGCGAGGCCCAGGCGCGCATGGCCGGACCGCAGGACGCCGCCGCTTTGCGCAGGGATGCCCAGAGAGGCGGTGATGCCGCGTGAGCCCGATGGCCACCCATGACATCCTCGCCATCTGGCTGCCCGTCACCGCCGTGATCGTCGCGTGCCGCGTGGTGCCGATCTTCGCGTTGCGCGGGCGGGCGCTGCCGCCGCGCGTGGTCGAGGCGCTCGGCTACATCCCGCCGGCGGCCTTCGCCGCGCTCGTGGCAAACGACCTGTTCTCGCCCGGCGCGTTCGCCGCGGGGCCGTGGCCGGCGCTTCTGCCCGCGGCGGCGGCCGCCGTGGTCGTCATCGTCGCGAAAAAGACGCGCTCCATGCTCTGGTGCTGCATCGCCGGCGTCGTCGCGTACGTCGCGCTGGGCGCGCTGCCGCTGTAGCGGCTCGCAGCCGCTTAGAGGACGGGCGCGGGCACAGGCTTTCCGCAAATCGCCGGAAAACCGCGCCCGCGCCGCGCCGCTCGCCCGAGAGCGTGCTACAGGCTGCTGACGTAGCTGTTCCAGACGTCGATGATCCTCGGCGAGCCTCCCTGGGTTGTGAGAACACCCGCCTTCGCCACCTCATCGTTAAACAGCGTGACGCCTATCGTGCCGTCGTCGTTCACCGCCGCGACGACCATGTAGCGCGTAAGCGTGTAGTTGTACACCAATGCGTACAGCATCCCGTTATAGAAGAAATAATCCTCGCACGAGAGTCCTCCCGACCCGCTCACCGCACGCATAAGCGCCATCGACTCATCGGTATTGCCGTCGAGGTATCCGTCCAGCGTGATGTAGTAGGCGACCGGTTGGCCGGCGGCGCCTTTTTCGAGCTGCCCGACCCACTTCTCGGGGAGCAGATTCACATCGCCGCCCTTCGCGTAGAATCCGGCCAAAACCACGCGACCCTGCCCGTCCTCGTATCGCGTGCGCTGGTCGTTCCAGGTGAATCCACGCTGCGAGAGGAGCGTCTGGAGCTGCCATCCCTTGAGCTCAAGGAGCGCCTCGACGGTCACGTTCCCGCGGTCGTCTGTGCAGTTCTCTCCCCAGGTATCGAACTCGGACGCCTCGCCCGCGCTCGCGGAATCGCCGCCCGCCGATGGCTCGCCCGACGATGAGCCGTCCGCCGAGGAGCCCCAGCCAGTCTCCCCGCTCTTCGTGTCGGGGATCTTGTCCTTCCCCGCCCCGACCTCCTTGCCCGCGTCTGCCGAGACCTCGTCGAGAATATCGGCCCCGCTCGCGGCGTCGGTAGATTTGGCGGAGGCGTCGGGGGCTGTCGTCGGGGCGTTCGCCGTCGCCCCGCACCCGGCCAACGGCGCGACAAGAAGCGCCGCCAAGGTCGCCGCGAGGGCCCTGCGCTTTGCAGATGTTGCGTTCATGGTTCCTCCTCTGAGCTCGTTTGATGCATTAACCTGCCGCTGTAAGCGCTGCGGGTCGCTCCCGGGTCGCGCGGCAGCCTTCTTTACCGCTGGTGCAGCTCCGTCCATCCGGCACCGGGATCGAAGCCGCCGCTGCCGCCCGCCGATACTCGTCGATCGCCTGGCGCTGCGTGTTCACCGCCTGCCTCATGGCGGAGAACTGCGCCTGCTGCCGCTGCTGGGCCATCGCCGACTGCTGCTGCGATTCGATGACCGAATTCTGGCGCATCGCATCGGCTTCCTGCGCGATCGCAGGATTGGGCAAGAAGCTCCGGAGGAACACGGGCAGAACCGACTCGGCATTGAAGCCGAGGCTCGCCTCCGGGCAATCGAGCAGCACGACGTTGCGCGACCCCCACACGAGGACCTCGCCGGCGCCCACCTTGCCGAAGACGGCGGCAGGGTCGGGAGCAGCGGGGCCGGGAGCGGTGGGGCCGGAAGCCGCAGCGTCGAAACCTCCGGGATAGCCCGTGGTCGTCGCCAGGCGTATGGAGGCGCCCACGCGCTGCGCGTACGCTATCGCCTCTTTGTCGAGGAACGTCTCCACGTCCTCGAACGCACGCTCCGGAGAGCTCTGCATGCTCGTGGTAATTCCGTACATCGCCCCCATCACGCCGAGCCCCTTGACACCTGCGCCGAGGACGCAAAAGCGATCGCCCGACTGGAACTCGATGCGCGAGCCCTCCGGGCCTTGCGCGAGCACCCGCACGCGCATCGGACGCTCGAACGACCTGACGCGCTCGAGCTGCCCGGACACCGCCCAGCCCTCGGGAACGGCGACGCGTGCGAGCGCCCTGCCGGTCGCGCAGTCAAAGACGGTCGTCTCCGCGAAACCGGCCTGCCCGGCCCGCGGCGCGGCGCCCTGTGGGGATCGATCCGCGAACGGTCCCGTTACCTGCTGCATCGTCATCTCCCATCCCTCGCGGCCGTCTCGGCCACCGCGCCCGACTCACGGACCGTCCGCAACGCCCGCGAGAGCGCGTCGCCGCCCTTCGTCATCACGCGGCTCGCGTCGCCGTCTGTGTACGCGCCCGCCTCGAAGTAGAACGAGCGCCTCGTCCCGTCAGTCAGCAAGAAGTCCAGCCTCTCGCCGGCATCGGATGCCGCGAGCGTCGTGGTGTCGCCCAACTCAATCGACCTCAAGGCATCCACGACCTGCACGATCAGCTGCGTGTCCTCGCACTCGAAGGTCGTCGACGCTTCGCCCTCGTGGGTGTAGGTGAGCCGGATCGCGTCGGTGGCCTCGAAACCGATGGGGATGCCGGTCACGTGGTCGGCGGGCGCCGGGGAATTTGCGTTCGTCGCGGGGTCGACGTCCGTCGATGTGCCCGCCGTTGGGCCCATCGGCGCGCCGCTCGAGCTCGCCGAGGCTCCTCTGTTCTCGGGGGCAAGCTCACGATGCCAAGCCCCCGCGGCCAGCAGCGACAGCGCCCAGAAAACAACGGCCACGGCAATCACGGCGGCACCGCAGCCGATCACGAGCTTCCTCATATTCGAGCTAGCCATCGCCGCCTCCGGGTCGCAGCCTTCTCTGACAGCGCCATAATCCCAAAAGGCATGGTCGGAGGGGTAGTTTACAGATGTCCCAAAGTAGGTGAAGTTGCCGGCGCCCTCCGCAATGGACCGCCCAGAACGATTCGTGTTACCCTCACAGCCCACCTCGCCACAACACCCCCGCGGGCGCGCGGCCACCGCAAGCCGTGGCTTGGCAGCCTAATCGCGCGCGTCAGGCTCCCAGGCGAAGTAGCGGAGCAGGAGCGCCTGGCGATTCTCCACGCCGACGCGCTTGCAGATCGACGAGATGTGGCGGTACAGCGCCGACCTCGATATATACAGCTCCTGGGCGAGCTCCTGCATGTTCGCGTCGGACGTCGTCAGCGCACCGAGGACCTCAGCCTCGCGGTCAGTGAGGCCGAAGGCCTCCACAAATGCGGAGAGCTTTTGGGCGGGGTCGAGCGAAGCCGATGTCTGGGAATCGGCCGGGATATCAAGCGGCGCCGGGGCCGGGGCCGAACCGGAACCCAGGTCAGCAGCCGAGCCCTCCGTCGCCGCCGAGCCCCTCTCCAGCCCGAGGAACACCAGCACGTAGATCGCCGCAAGGACGACGAGAACGACCGCCGAGGTCGCGAGCCCGTTCGCCTGCGTGACCAGCACGAGCGCAGGCACAGCGACCGCGAGCGAGACGACGTTGTTGACCACGCGGCCCATCGAAGGCCAAAGGCCGGCGGGAGCGCAGCCGTGCCCCGCGATGATGAACGCCGCGGTAAAGAACACGACGAAGGCGCCGGACCCCAGATAGAACACCATGGCCGAGACGATTGCGGGCCCACCACCGATAGCCGAGAAAATCGCGAAGCACGAAAGCGTCGAGACGAGCGCCAGCGCCGCCGGCGCGTATCGGCGGCTGAGCTTGTCCAGCACGAAGCCGGTCGCGAGCGCACTCGCCGCGAGGAAGAGCCGCGGCCACGAGCCGAGATCGACCTGGCCTGCCGCGTGCATGCTCGTGAGCGTCACGTTGAGCGTCGAGAATATGCAGGTCATGAGCGCAACGATGCCCGCAAGAATCGGAAGCGTGCGCGATGGCGCCCCCTCCTGGACTTCGGCTCCGGCCTCTTCCCCATCGACTCCGCCTTCCGCCGCTCGCAGCCCCGCCCGGGCGAACCCTGCCGACGCGACCGCCGCTGCGGCCAGGATCACGCCCCTGGGCGCAGCGGCGGGAGTCGCGAGCTGCAACCCGACTTGGAGCAGCACCCCCGCGGCATACGCCGCCCCGACGGCCGCCCCAAGCCCGACCGGCTCATCCGCGCGCGCGATCGCGTCGTGAGCCGCGGCGCCGACGAGCCCCAGGCACAGAAGCCCGACCCCGCCCGCCGCGTACACGACGCCGAGCGAGCCCGCGAGCCCGAGCGCCACCAGGCATGCGGCCGAGACGCCGCCCGCCACGTACAGGACATTCCGCGCACGGTTCCCCGCGAGCCTCAGCATAACCGGGTACAGCAAGAAGCCCGCGACGCTGATGCCGACCACGACGGACTCCGCGAGCGCCACCGCAGAGGCGCCCGCAAGGGCCCCGACACGCTCGTCAAAGAGGAACTCTCCCCCTAAAAACGCAAGGTAAAACAAGGCGAGCCCGGCCATGGGCGCGTTTTTCTTGTTTATGATGCGAGCGCTAGCCATGGCCCACCCCCACGTTCAATGGTAACGCCAATCACAATGGGCGAACGCGGCCTTCGTGGTCGAGTCGCTCGTGTTGCTCGTCGTCATCGTCGCGGCGATGGCGGTCTTCTCGTCCCTCTTTGCCAAGTCGCTCGCCGTCTCGCGCGACGCGGGGATGAAATCCTCCGCGGTGCAGATGGCCCAGTCCGCGGCCGAGGAGTTCTCGTCCGACCCCGCCGCGGTCGCCGCCGGCAAGAAGGTCGGCCGAGGCGTTGCCATGGGCGACGCCGACGAAGGCGACCTCCACGTCAACGTCAGCGTGCGGCAGCAGGACTCCGGCAAAGGCAAGTTCTACACCGCGCACGTCATCATTACCAGCGGCGAGGGAGACTCCGCGTCCGAGGTCTATGCGCTTGACGCGTCGCGCTACGTTAAGGAGGCGAGGTAGATGTCGGCAAAGAAGGACACACGTCGCGGCTCCGGCGGGAACGTCCGCATCGGCATCGTGAGCTTCATCACGCTCGTCTCGGTGCTTTTGCTGGCCGTCCTCAGCGTGCTGTGCGTGACCACGGCTCGCGCCACCGCGAGCACCGCGTCGCGCCAGGCCGACTCGGCCACCGGACTTTACGAGGTCGACGCCGCGGGGCAGGGCATGCTCGCCGCCATCGATTCGCAGCTCGCCCAAAGCCGGAGCGCGCACGAGTCCGCCGGCGTCGCCGCCTCGCGCGTCCAGCTCGTCATGCCCAGCATCCAATCGCGCGCGCTCGAGCTCTCCGGCGTGGATGACGTTCAGATCAACGCTGACGTCAAAGACGCCAATATCAGCTTTACCATCAAGACCACGGACGGCCGCGAGCTCGACGCGGAGGTCGCCGTGAACGACGACCTAACCTACACAGTCAGTTCTTGGACGACCTCGACGACTCAGGCCCAAACTCAGCAGAACCTTTGGGGCGGCTCCGGCGCCGCCACCGGCTCCGCAAGCAACTAAGCGATAAGGAGACAATCATGGAACTCAAGGAACTTCTCGCCCGGATGATCGAGGTCAACGCCTCCGACATCTTTTTCATCGCGGGGTTGCCCCTCACCTACCAGACCAGCGGCGTCCAGGTTCGCGACGACGGCCAGCCGCTCATGCCCGCCGACACCGAGAGCGTCGTCAGGTCCATCTACCAGATCGCCGGGCGCGACATCAGCTTCTTTGAGCGCAACAGCAACCACGACGAAGACTTCAGCTTCGCACTGCCCGGCGTCGGCCGCTTCCGCGCGAACATCTTCCGCCAAAGAGGCTCTTTCGGCGCGATCATCCGCGTCATCCCCTTCGGCCTGCCCGACCCCGTGCAGCTCCACATCCCCGAGAGCGTCCTTAAGCTCGCCAATGTGAGCAAGGGCATGGTCCTCGTCACCGGCCCCGCGGGCAGCGGCAAGTCGACCACGCTGACCTGCATCATCGACCGCATGAACCACTCGCGCTCCGGCCACATCATCACCATGGAGGACCCGATCGAGCACGTCCACAGCCACGGGACCTGCATCGTCACGCAGCGAGAAGTGCCCACCGACATCGCCACCTACGCCGAGGCGCTGCGCTCCGCCATGCGCGAGAGCCCGAGCGTGATCATGCTCGGCGAGATGCGCGACGCGGAGACCATCGGCGCCGCCGTGACCGCCGCCGAGATGGCCCAGCTCGTGCTCTCGACCCTGCACACCACCAGCGCCGCCGACACCGTCGAGCGCATCGTCGACGCCTTCCCCGCGAGCCAGCAGCGCCAGATCCGCACGCAGCTTTCGCTCGTGCTCCAGGCCTGCGTCGCGCAGCAGCTCGTGCCCACCAAGGACGGCGGCGTCACGCCTGTGTTCGAGATCATGACCATGAACACGGCCATCCGCAACCTCATCCGCGAAGAGAAGACCTACCAGATCGACTCCGTCATCGCCGCGAGCACCAAGGCCGGTATGCAGACGATGGACCAGGCCCTCTACGCCGTCGTCAAGAACGGCTCTGTCGATGCGGACGTTGCCCTCCAGTACGCCAACTACCCCGAGGCCCTCGAGCGCCGTCTCCGCGCGTAGCGCCCGGGGACGGGAGCTGCCCCAATCGTCACCATCACTGGGTGACAGTCATTGGCTGCAGCTTTCTGGGACACCCTGGAACATGGCGCGCCTACGCGACCGACAACAAAGAAGCGGGTGCGAATTATCCGAGAGCTACGGATAATTCGCACCCGCTCTTAATTGCCGCTACAGCAGCTCGTCGAAGTCGTCCAGCTGCGCATCCGCGAGCGCATCGCCGCGATAGCAAACGGTATAGACCCCTGCGGCTCGCGCGGAGGCGACTCCAGACGGCGAATCGTCGAACGCTATCGCCTCCCCCGCCTCTCGCCCAAGAATCTGAAGCGCGCGCAGGTACGGCTCGGGATCAGGCTTCATATGCGAGACCATCTCGCGCCCCACGATCGCATCGACGTACGTAAGAAGCCCGAAGTTGTTGAGCGCCCGCACGAGGCTGATGCAGCGCGTCGTCGATACAACCGCAATCCGGCACCCGCGCTCGCGCAGCGACTCCCAAAGCTCAGGCAGACCGGAGTTCGGCACAAGCTCAGGACTCCCATAGATGTCACGATCGGAATCCCAAACCGAGAGATAGTCCTCCTGCGAAGCCTGAATCCCATGCCTGCGAAGAAGCGCAGGGCCCTCAACCTCGGACGCCTTGCCTATGAAGCCGTTGAGCTCCTCGTCCGTCGCCTCATAGCCGAGCGCGCGAAGCGCATGCCGGTCAAGCTCAACATAGAGCGGCTCGGTATCGGCGATGACGCCGTCGAAGTCAAAGAGCGCGCATCGCGCTAGCGCCAACTGTTCCCGGATCGTAGCCTGCCCCATCGCCCCGCCCTTCTTTCCGCTGCCTGCTCGAGCCATCGCGACCGTTTATTTACCGCAGCGCTCGAACGCCGCCTCGATCTTTTCCCGGACATACTTGCTCGCAAAGGCGGTCTCCGCGCGCCAGTCCTCGGAGCCAACGTACCAGAACTCAGCGACGAAACAGCGAACGCCCTGGCGCACGCACTCGTCAAGGGCGGCCCAATCGGTCGTTCCGGTGCCGAAGGGAATCTCGCGATACGCGCCCGCGACGGTTTCCTTGCAGTGGGCAGCCAGGATATGGCCCCGGCCGTGCGCGAGGTCGTCGGTCACGGACTCGCCATAGAGGAAGCTCGCGTTGGTCAGGTTGCCGAGATCCGGGTAAACGCCGAGGTAGGGGCTATCGATTTGGCTTACGTAAGCCATCGACTTACCGACAGTGTCCATAAAAGGCGTCTCCATGGTCTCGAAGCCAAGAAGCACGCCCTCACGCGCCGCCATCTCGGTGGCGCGAGCAAGGTTCTCGGCGAACCACTTGCGCGTCTCGTCGGTGCCCGGCTCATAGTACACGTCGTAGCCGGCGAGCTGAATCGTGCGGACGCCAAGGTCGCAGGCCAGGTCGATCGCCTTCTTCATGATGTCCATGCTCTTCGCGCGAACCTCAGGATCGGTCGCGCCGAAGGGGTACTTTCGGTGGCCGGAAAGGCACATCGAGCGGATAGGCACCCCTGTTTTCTCCTGCAGCTGGACGAGCTCACGGCGCTCATCGGCGCTCCAGTCCAGGCGGGCGAGCTTGTCGTCGGTCTCGTCCACGGATATCTCGACGTAATCGAAGCCGGACTCGCGCGCGACCTCGAGGCGCTCGAGCCAGTCGAGCTCCTTAGGAACGGCTTTCTCGTACATTCCGAGCAGGTAAGGTTTAGGCATAGTCAGCCTCCAAAAGCGGCGAATAAGGCGCGAAATCGCAGGATTTGACCAAAAATCGATACAAAAAGAGCCGACCGCCCAGTCGATGCGGTCGGCCCTTTACATCAATCTTTGAATGATAAAAAGGGACTGTCCCTTTTCGTCATTGCTTACAGGACAGAGCGGAACGGGACGTTGGGCTCCTCCTCGAAGCAGTCCTCGAAGCCGCGGCGGTACACGAAGTACTTCTTGCCGGCCTCGTAGTCGGTCGGGTAGGTGTAGTGGCCGCCGACCTTCCAGTAGTAGGGCTTGAAGGTGTAGCCCAGGCGCTCCTTGCGCATGTTGTAGAGCACCTCGATCTCGCGTAGGTCGGCCTCAAAGTTGGTCCAGACGTCCCAGTGGATGGGGATGACGACCTTGCACTTGAGCGCCTCGGCCATGCGGATGATGTCGGAAGCCTCCATCTTGTCCTGCATGCCCATGGGGTTGCAGCCAAAGGAGCCGAAGGCCACGTCGACGCCGCCGTACTCCTTGGCGATGTCCTTGCCGTGCTTGGCGAAGTAGATCGAGTAGTGGGAGTCGCCGGAGTGGTAGATGTTGCCGCCCGGGGTGCGCAGCAGGTAGTTGACGGCCTTCTCGTCCATGTCCATCGGGCACTTGCCCCAAAGGTCCTCGCGATCGGGGCCGGTGGAGTCGGTGGTGGTAATGCAGGTGCGGTCGAAGGAGTCCATGCAGACGATCTCGATGTCACCGACGCGGATCTTGTCGCCGGGCTTGACGGTGATGCAGCGCTCGGCGGGCACGCCCCACTTGAGCCAGAACTCAACGGACTTCTTGGGGCCGATGAACGGAACGGGGATCTCGTTGCCATTCTCGTCGGTCGTGGTCATTCCGGACTGGATGACGTGGGCCGCGAACTCCTTGGACATGTGGTCCTGGTGATAGTGGGTGGCGAGCACGGCGTCGACGTGCTTGATCGCGAAGGGGTCGAAGACGTAGGGGATGTTGCGCAGGTTGGGCTGCATGGCGCGACACCCGGCCATGTTGGCCATCTGGTGGCCGACCTTCATCTTGCCGTCGCCGTGGGTGCGCTTGCCGTTGCCGGTCCACAGGTCGATGGTGATGGCGGTGTTGCCCGGAGTCTTCATGTAAATGCCGGTGCATCCGAGCCACCACATCTCGACGGTGCCGGGCGCGGGCTTGGCGGCCTCCATGTCCTCGTTGAGCCAGGTACCCCACTCGGGAAACGTGTTCATGATCCACTTCTCGCGGGTGACCTCGTCGATAGCAGACATTTATCTCCTCCTAGTTCGATTGGAAAGAAGTTCGTTCAGTTGGGTTTCGGGCAGGATGAGAGGGAAGCTCTCCTCTTTGCCTTATTTGCTTACGGTGTAGAGAGCGACCTCGTTGGTCTCGCGGTTCGCGGCAACGATGCGCTGCTCGCCGCCATCGGCGATGACCCAGCAATTGGCCGGGCCGCGGTCGTGATCGATCTGCTCGACGGCGTACTCGCCGTCCGCGAAGTGAACGCGCAACAGGTCGCGGCCGTCCTTGCGGTTACCCACGACGGCGCAGGACTCGCCCGCAAGCTCGCCCGACCAGATCGCGTGCAGGAAGTTGCGGCGCACGGGGTCGGTCCAAACGCACGTATAGACGTCCTCGTTCTCGGTCACATGCCATACAGAGAGCGTGTCTCCGTGGAACTTCGAGATGGTCAGGATTTCCTCTGCGCCATCGCCGTCGAAGTCGCCCACGCAAATGTCGCTCGTGGGGTTGACGATGAGGCACTTGACGTCCCACTCGCCATCCGCAGTCGCGGGCGGTACGTAGCGGAAAACGCCCGCAGCCGTCGAGACGAGCGCATAGCTGCGATCCTGCGCATACCAGAAACCGTGGTTCTGCACCTGGCAACCGGCGAGGCACGTCATCTGCAGCTGATGGTCGTCGTTGTACGCCTCGCCGACCTCATCGAGGCGGCCGACCCACACGGCACCGGGGGTCTGCCAGTCATTTTTGAACTGGCGGCAAGCGCCCTTGATGGTGCAAGCGATGACCCAGGTCGAGCCGTCCTTGCCCACGAGAAGGCCAAAGCGGTGGACGTAAGGCAGGTCGCAGAGCTTCGTGGAGCTCCATGTGCCGTCCTCGGCCCGCGTATACGTGCGGATATGCGCCGTATCCCCGCCGAAGTTGGGCGAGAAGAACTCACAGGTTGCCATGAACTGGTCGTCGCGGCCGGGGACCTGCGTGATGGTCATGACGCCGCCGGGTCCCTCGGTAACGGTCTCCATCGGCTCGCCGTCAAGGGCGAAGCGACGGATGGGACCTTGCTTCTCCACACCGACGAGGAAGCTCTGGGCATCCGCGCCGTCGAAGGTGCCGATGGCATAGGCCAGGTTCATCTCGGCGATTACCTTCTTGGAATAGTTCATCTTTACAGCCAACCCTTCGGAATCGTATGGCTCTGATGCGCTCGGCCCGCGTCTAGGCCTTGAACTTCTCGGCAGCACCGGTCTCGACGAGGTGCTGCTCCATCTCGGCGTCCGAGAGCACGTTGCGCAGGCCGATGACGATGACGCCCGCCTTCGCCGCGGCGTCGTACATGTTCACGAAGTTGAGGGGGCTGAACACGATGTCGTACTGGTTGGCGACGCTGACGCCCTCGGAAAGCGCGCAGTGATGGATGTCGGCGACACCCATCCCGAGCTTCTTGGTCACGCGCTCGGCGGTCATCTTCATCATCAGGGAGGTGCCTGCGCCGTTCGCACACGCGACGAGGATCTTTGCGTTCATTGTGGTCTCCTGTTCTTCCGGGGATTCCCGGAGGCTTGCCCGGCATTTACCGAGGCCCGTGACTTGGAAAGAAGGGCGGCCGGCGGACCGACCACCCCTTTAGAGCTGGTGAATCAAGTGCAGGTAGAGCATGGTGAGGCTAAGCGGAGCAGCAACTCTCGAGTCGTATCGGCGCTATTTGATGCCGCTGGCGCGCATCTCCTTGCACTTTTGCCAATCCTCGACCTCGAGGAAGTAGGTCTCCTTGTGCTTGCGGTACTGGATCTGCGGGATCGCGATGAGGGCGGCGGCGCAGATGACGATGCCGATGACGCCGAGGTACTTCATGAGGACGGTCATGATCGGCCAGACAGCGGCCCAGTCCCACATTCCGATGTAGCCGCCGTAGGCAGCCAGGCCAGTGAGGCCGGCGATGAACGCGGAGCCGAAGACCTGGATGAGGCCCGATATGAACGGCAGGATGCAGCAAGCGCGCAGGCCGCCCTTGTCGTTGGCGTAGACGCCGATGACCGCGTTATCGAAGAACAGAGGCACGAAGCCGGCCATGATCACGACGGGGGACTTGAGCATCAGCAGGATGCCGATGGCGAGGAACTGGCCAAGGGCGCCAAAGAGGAAGCCGATGGTCACGGCGTTCGGGGCACCGAAGCCGAAGGTGACGGCGCAGTCGACGCCGGGGACAGAGCCCTTGAGGAGCTTGGACGAGATACCCTGGAAGGAGTTGGTGAGCTCGGTGACGAAGGTGCGGACGCCGAGCTGCAGGATCGAGAGGTACACGGCGAACTCGAAGGAGGTCGTCAGGATGTACATAAAGAAGTCCTGGCTCTCCTTCATGAACTTCTGCTCGACGAGGAAGTCGCGGCCGAGGATCACGAGAATGGTGCCGAAGAAGAGCGTCATGAGGATCGCGGTGGCGACCAGGTTCTCGTTGAAGATCTTCAGGAAGCCCGGGAGCTTGATGTCGTCGACGTTCTTGGACTCCTTCTTGGAGTGCTTGTTCATCCAGTCGGCGGCCTTGGAGGCGAGATAGATGCCGAACATCTGCTGGTGGGCGACGGTCAGGCCGGCACCGTCAGTGAGCTCCTGGGAGGGACGGATGCAGAGGTTGGAGCCGACGGCCCAGTATAGGCCGAGGAGTACGGTCATGATCAGAAGAACGACCCAGTCCTGGTCCTTGAGGGCCGGGAAGGCAAAGAGGATCAGGAAGAACGCGAGGGCGGACTGCTGAACCTGCACGTGGCCGGTGGTGAACAGCGCGCGGCACTTGGTGACCTTACGGGCAGCGACGAGCACGATGTTCAAGATGAAGGCGAACAGGAGCAGGAACATAACGAGCGAGAAGGACTTGCCCGAGATGAACGGCAGCGCAGTGGCGCCGGTGTCCTCCATGGCGGCCTGGACTGCGTTCTGGCCGAAGTACGGGTCGATGACGCAGGCGTTCATGTTGAAGCGCGTCTGAAGGCCGACGAGGACCGGGCGGAAAGCGCTCGTGAGGCCCGAGGAGCCAACCTGAAGGATCTGATAGCCGATGACAGCCTTGATAAAGCCGGCGAGGATGTCGTACCAGGGCTTCTTCATAAGTGCGTAGCCGAGCACGACGATCAGGCCGATGAAGTAGGCAGGCTGGGTGAGGATGTTGTTTACGATCCACGTCCAAATGCCCATTAAGACGTCCATATGCTTCCTCTCTTTTCTTGTCGGGGAGCCCCCTCGGCTGCCCCGCTCATTACCGTTTGAAGTTGGTCGGGAGCAGCGCGCTACTCGTCGCCGACCATGGCGTCAATCTGGAGGAGCTCCTCAGGGGTCGTGGCGACCTTGAGCTTCTCGACGGCCTCCTCGTTGGTGAGCACGGCCATCAGACGCTGCATGTTCTTGAAGTGCTCGTCCTGGTTCGTGGAGCAAAGGGTAAAGAAGATCTGTGCGTCGGTATCGGGCGTCGGGTTCTCCTCATCGAAGTGCACGGGCTCGGAGCAGCGCATGAAGCCGATGCCGGTACCGTTGCAACCCTGGGCGTTCTCGGTGGTGTGGGGCATCGCGACGCCCGGGACCAGCACGATGTAGGGGCCGTTCTTCTCGACGTTCTCGATGATGACGTCGGCGTAGACCGGCTCGACCAGGCCAACCTCCTCGAGCGGGCGGCAGCACTGGCGCAGCGCCTCGCGCCAGTCGAGCGGACCTTCGGTGAAGGCGTAGCGCTTCTTTTCGACGATCTCCTTCAGGAGCATCGTTGCTCCTCCTCTCGTTTAGGCGCGGCAGCCGCGCGAAATCACGTTTCGCATTCTTAAAGAACGTTACGAACGCTTTGTTGGCATTGTTATAACTTAACTGTTCATCTTGAACGTTCATTTTGTGCAGCGCAACCGCGACCGGTAGCGATTCTTCCGCAAACGGTAATTCTCGCAGATATCAATGATTCACACCGTTCATTTTCGCTATCTTGTGATTGAGTGAAAGTACAGAACGTTCACCGATAGCGCGAACTGTTCATTACTCTGTTTACCTATACTTTGATTCAGCCAAATAGCAACAAGCAGGGCAGGTTCCATGGCAGACAAACGAGGCCGCGGGTTCGTTGAGCAGCGGCGCCAGACCATCCTCAACATCCTTCGCGAGAAGGGCCGCGTCAACGTGGCCGACCTCGCCGAGAAACTCGGCATCAGCTCCCTCACTGTGCGCCGCGACCTCGATGAGCTCGAGAGCCGCGGTCAGGTCACCCGAAGGTACGGAGAAGCGCTTTTGGCCGACGGCGCAGGCATCCAAAAAGCCGCCGACCCCTTCGAGGCCGCCAAGGAGCGCATCGGCCGCGCGGCGGCGGAGCTCGTCGAGGACCGCGAGCAACTCTTCGTCAACACGAGCTCCACGGCGCTCGGTGCCATCAAGTATCTCGATGCCCGCGGGGTCACGGTGATCACCAACAGTCTCCGCGGCCAGGAGCTCCCCGTTCCCGAGGGCGGCATGGTCCTGGTCACAGGCGGAGAAGTCCGCCCGCCCCGAGGCGTGCTCTCCGGCGAGTTCGCGCTGTCGAACATCCGCAGCGTCTCCGCGAGCACCTGCTTCGTGGGCTGTGCCGGCATCAGCCTTACCGGCGGCGTCACGTCGACCACGCAGCAGGAGGCAATCGTCAATGCCCTTATGGTCGAGCGCAGTGACCGCATGGTCCTTCTTGCCGACTCGCGCAAGCTTGGCATCAGCGCGGGCTTCGGCTACGCGGGCCTCAGCCACGTGAACCTGCTCATCACCGACTCGGATGCCACCGACGAGGACATCGCCGTCCTCCGCGAGGCCGGCGTCCACGAGATTCGCCGCGTGTAGATACGCGCTGGCGTGCGGACTAAAGGGCGGGGCGCGATTTTCCGAAGAACTACGGAAAACCGCGCCCCGCAAATTGCCGCACTCAGATCAAGATCAATACACCGAGCGATAAAGCTCCTCAGAAGCAGCCTTGAGCTCGGCGAGCTTCCGATGTTTAACGTTGTCGGGCACGTACTTCTTGCCATCGACGTCGGCCGAGACCGCTCGAAACGCTGATCTCGCATCCGCATAAACGCCTTGCCCCACCAGTGCGGAAATCAACGCGCCACGAGCAGTCGACTCCGTGTCGTCGGCACAAGATAGCTCGAGACCGTACACGTCAGCCTGCACCTGGTTGATCGCAGGTGTGCCCGTAAGACCGCCGCTAATGCGACCATGCGTGAGCGGGACAAGGTCTTCGAAGCTGTCCAGGTTAATCCTGACCTCGGTGAATATGCCGACAAGCAGCGAATACAGCAAGCTCTCCCGCGTTGCCGAAAGATCAATCCCCGCAAGGACTCCCCTCGCCCGAGGATTCCAATCCGGCGTGCCGCGGCCTTGGAAATGGGGCAACACGATGCTCGGAGCGCAACGCCTGTGCTCGGCCTCAACAGCAAGGGCAATATCGTCGAAGCTCATCTCGGGACAGAATGTCCGACGGTACCAGTCAAAGGCGGAGCAGCACGTGGGCACGCTCGCCTCCAGCGTGTACGCCCCCGCCAGGCTTGAAGCATTGCAGATCACGCGAGGGCTCAGGCCGTCGGGGACTTCATAGACGGTCGTCTCCATGAATGCGCCCGTACCCGTAACGATCGAGACGTCTCCGGGGGCGAAGATTCCTTGGCCGAGGGCCCCGCACTGTTGATCGCCGCCGGCGCTTACCACCGGTATGCCGCAGGCAAGCCCGGTCGCCAATGAGAATTCCTCCGTTACGCAACCAACGGCGCTTCCAGGCTCGACCACGCGTGACAGCTTGCCGGCCGGGACGCCAAAGAGGTCGAGCAGCTCCGTCGACCAGTCACGAAGCCGGATATCCATTAGATTCGATCGGCTCGCATAGGTTTGATCAATAGCCCACTCGCCGCACATCTGATGAATAAGCAGCTCGGGAATGGTGACGTAGCGGGCAGATCTAGCAGCTAGCCCGGGCTCTTCTTTCTCGATCCAAGCCATCTTCGCCCCAGAGAACACCGTGTTCACGCGAGTGCCCGACAGCTTAAAAACAAAGTCGTTGTGCTTCTCAAGCTCAGACACAAGGCTCGCGTTGCGCGTATCTTGCCACATGATGAAGTCCGCAAGAGGGTTGCCCGCGGCATCAATAGGCGCAATAGACGAGCGTTGCGATGTTATTGAAACCAGCTCAATAGGCTCAGAGTTCTCATCTGCCCAGGCCGCGATCGTCTTGACAGTCTCGGTGAGCGTGTCGAGAAACTGCTCGGGCGCCTGCTCGACGCGGTCGTCGGAACGATATACGGGGCTGTAGCCGATTTGGCGTGAGCAGAGTTTCTGACCGCAGGCCCCGAACAATACTCCGCGCAAGCTCGACGTCCCTACATCAATGACCAGTACGTTCATGCTTCATCCTTCATAAGAAAGAAGGGCCATCGCGTAGAATCGTCGGTTGCTGAGGTCGACGAGAAAAAGGAGCACGCGATGACCCAGGACATGAATTTACTACAGCTCACCGTCGAGCAGAGGGCTCAGGCGATGGCGGTGTTCGACGAGTGCGCCGACCTGCGCGAGTTCGGCTGCAGGATGCTGGAGGCGGTGATGAACGCGGTGATGGACGCCGACGCGCAGGACACCTGCGGCGCGGCGAGGGGCGAGAGGAGCGAGGCCAGGGAGAACAGCCGCAACGGCTACCGGCCGCGCACGCTCAGGACCGCCGCCGGCGACCTCGAGCTCGCCATCCCCAAGCTCAGGCGCGGGACCTACTACCCCGAGGGCATCCTCGGGCGCTACACGCGCGTCGAGGCCTCCATGGTCGCCCTCGTGCGCGAGATGTACGTCGCGGGCGTGTCCACCCGCAAGGTGGAGCGCGTCGCCGAGGGCCTCGGCGTTTCGTCGCTGTCGAGCTCCGAGGTCTCCAGGCTCTGCTCGGAGCTCGACGAGTCCGCGGCGGCCTTCCGGTCGAGGCCGATCGAGGGCGACTCGCCCTACGTGTGGCTCGACGCGACCTACATGAAGTGCCAGGTCGACGGCCGCTACGTCTCGCAGGCCCTCGTCACGGCGATAGGCCTGGACGCCGACGGCCGCAAGCGCTTCCTCGGGGCCGAGTGCGTCGACGCGGAGTCCAGGGAGTCCTGGAGGGAGTTCCTCGAGGGGCTCAGGGCCCGCGGGCTCTCGGGCGTGCGGCTCGTCGTCTCCGACGCCCACGCCGGCCTCGTCGCCGCCGTGCGCGAGGTCTTCTGCGGGTGCTCCTGGCAGAGGTGCGTCACGCACCTGCAGCGCGACCTGCAGGGGCGCGTGCGCACCAGGGCCGGCAAGGCGGCCTGCGCGGTGCTCATGGGCGAGGAGGGGCGCTGGCAGGCGCAGAGACTGCTGTCGCCCTCGTCGCTCGCCAAGGCGGCGCCGTCCGCGGCGGAGCCCCCGTCCGACGAGAGGCTGGAGGCCGCGAGGCTCTACGCGGCGGAGGCCGTGAGGGAGGTGGTTGACCGGCGCGGCGCCCAGACGTCGGGAATTATTAGCGCGCGGCACCGCCGGAAGCCAACCGGCGCCCAGACGTCGGGTTTTCTTAGCGCGTAAACCGACGCGACGTTAGCCGAAGTACTCGTGCCAGACGTCCATGACGGTCGGCGCGCCGCCGCCCTCGGTGAGGGCGCCCGTGCGCGCCACATCCTCGTTGCAGACCATGATACTCACGGTTGCGTCGTCGTTTGCCGCCGCCATCACGAAGTTGCGGTTCATCGACTCGTTGTACACGATCGCGTACAGGACACCGTCGACATAGCGGTAGTCCTCGCACGAGACGCCACCGGCACCACTCACGGCCTTGAGCAGCGCCATCGACTCGTCGTCTTCGCCGTCCAGATAACCGCTCACAGTAAGGTAGAAGGCCACCGGTGAGCCGGTCGCGCCCTTATCGAGCTCGCCGATCTGGTCCTCGCCCAGGGTCTCGTCGCTGCCGTCCCTGTAATACCGCTCGGCGAGGAACACGCGCCCCTCCCCGTCCTCATAGCGCTTATACTCGCCGTTCCAAGAAAAACCTCGCTGCGAGAGAAGCGTCTGGAGCTGCCAGCCCTTAAGGCCCAGAAGCGCGCTTACCGTGACGTTACCATGGTCGTCGACACAGTCGTCGGACCAGGTATCGAAGGCGGGCGCATCGGTGTTTGTCGACGAGCCGCCACTCGAGCCGGTCGCATTATCGGCCTTTGCGTCGTCCTTCTTGCCGGAGTCGGTCACGTTGGTGTCGGCTGCCGGGGCGTCCGTGCCCGGCGCCGTGGTCGTCGGCTGCGCGCCGCACGCAAAGAGCGGAGCGGCAAGAAGTGCCGCCAACATCGCCGCGATTGCCCTTCGCCTTGCAGTTGAGATGCTCATGATTCCTCCCTTGGCTCGTTATTTCTGGTGGAGCTCCGTCCAGTCGGCACCGGGGTCGAAGCCCCCGCCGCCGCCCACGACGTCTCCCGCCGCGTTCGTCCATGCCCGGTTAGATGCCGTCGAGGTCTCGACCTCGGTCCCGTCGGGGCGCACCCACGTGTTCACGCCGCGCATCGCGTCCGAGAAGCCGTCTGTCCACGTGGAATCAGACGCCGCATGCCCCGAGCGTGCACGATCCGCCGCCCACTGGGCATCCGAGCGCGCCTGCGCCGCGCGTTGATAGTCGTCGAAGGCCTGCCGCTGTGTATTGACGGCCTGCCTCATGGCAGCGAACCGCGCCTGTTGACGCTGCTGCGCCATGGCAGCCTGCTGCTGCTCTTGAATCACGGCGTTGTTGCGGATGGCGTCCGCCTCCTGCGCAAGCGCCGGGTTCGGGGTGAAGCTCCGAAGCATCGCGGGCAAGGTCGAGCGCAGGTGCTCCTCAAGCGCCTGCCCAGGGCAGCAAAGGACCGTCACGTTCCTCGGGCCCCAGATGAGGACCTCTCCGGCGCCGACCTTGCCAAATCCTTCTTGCGCAGGAGCGGCGACCTCAGAAGACGGCAGCTCCGTCGAGCAGGGCGCCGAAGGCGTTGCAACCCGACGCTCCTTGAGTTTACGGCCCACGATGCCGCCAAGGATCCCGGAGTCGACCATGGCATCCAAGAAGCCGCTGGCCTTCGCCTGCGGGGCAACGGCCTGGACGAGCTCGGACGCCGCTATTGCCATGGAGCCTGTCGCGGCGCCCGCCGGAACCCCAACGACGTAACCGTCGACGATACCCGCGGCGCAAACGCTGCGCGAGCTGCCGTCAGGGAGACTGAGCTCGTACAGGCGCGCTGCAGCGCGGGCCCAGAGCCGCGAGCACTTGACCCGAGCGCCCTGGATCGCGAAGTCGTTGATCGCCTCGCGCTCGACGAGCGCCTTGCCCGCCGCTTCGTCAAAATCGCCGGGGTACGCCACTGTGCCCACAAACCGCGCCGCGCCACCCGCCCGCCGGGCAAACGCCGCCACCTCTTTGTCAAGATAATCCTCGATGTCCTCGAACGCGCGGTCCGGAGACGTCTGCATCGACGACGTCAGACCGTACATCGCCGCCATCACGTTCATGCCCTTAGCCCCGGCGCCCAAGCGGCAGTAACGCTCACCGGAATTGAAGTCCACGCTCGAACCGTCCGGCCCCTCGGCGCGAAGGCGAACGCTGATCGGCCGCTCGAACGAATCCGCGCGCTCCAGCCGACCCACCACAGACCAGCCCACCGGAACCGCAAGCCGGGCAAGCGCCCGGCCGGTGGCGCCGTCATATGCGGTGTCCTCGCAAAAGCCCTTCTTGCCAGGCTGCCGCGTCATTGTTCCGCCTCCTCAACCGAGGATTCGCGCACGTAACCGAGGGCCTGCGCGAGCTCACCTGCACCGGAGTCGACCGTTCTTCGCACGTCCCCATCCACGTAAATGCCGGCCTCAAAGAAGTACCTGCGCTCCGACCCGTCGTTTAGTAAGAAGATCAGGCAGTCGCCGGCATCCAGGGCAAATAGCTCCGTGGACTCGCCGAGCTCGATGCGCGCGAGGGCGTCCACGACCCCTGCGATGGCCTCGGGCTCTGAGCACTCGTACCTCTGCAGCATCTCGCCCTCGGATATATAGGTGAGGGACGCCACGTCAGCCGTGGAGAAATCAAGCGCGAGGTCGCCCGCGGCAGGACCACCCGCCACGGCAGGCGCAGGCGGGCTTTCAGGCCCCTTCGGCCCGGCGTTAGCAGCCGCCATCGACAAAACCCAGAAAACCGCGGCGGCACCGAGTGCCGCAACGCCGCACCCCAACATGAGCCTTTGCGCGTTGGACCTGGTCATGAGCACCTCCGACCGACGCTGTACCGGATGGCCACATCGTCGCAGGCCGCGAGGTCAGACGTAAAGGTTACAGATGTCCCAAAATCGCGAGCGGGGTTTGCGTTCGTTTAGCCCAGGTCCTCGGGCCGCCAAGAGAAGTAGCAAAGAAGAAGCGCCTGGCGATTGTCGACGCCCACGCGACCGCACATCGACGAGATGTGTCGGTAGAGCGCGGTTCTGGACATGAAAAGTTGTCGGGCGAGATCTTGCATGCTCGAGTCGGATGTGGTCAGCGCGGCCAGAACCACAAGCACGACCGCCGAGATCGCAAGGCTATTCGCGCGCGTGACGAGGGCAAGTGCGGGCGCCGCGACGGCGAGCGAGACCACGTTGTTGACCACTCGCCCAGCTGAGGGCCACAGGCCCGAGGGGGACGAGGCGCGGCCGGCAAGCATAAACGCCGAGGTAAAGAAGACCACGAACGCACCCGACCCCAGGTAGAAGACGGCGGCGCACATAAGGGCAGGTCCGCCGCTTACGGCCGAGAAGATCGCGAAGCACGACAGCGTGGAAACAAGCGCCATCGCAACCGGCGCGTATCGGCGCGAGAGCCTGTCGAGCGCGAAGCCGGACGCAAGGGCGCTCGCAGCCAGAAGGAGCCTCGGCCAGGAGCCGAGGTCGACCTGACCGGCAGCATGCATGCCCGTGAGGGTGACATTGAGCGTCGAGAAGATGCGCGTCATGGGGGCAACGATGGCCGCAAGGATGGGCAGGGCGCGGGTCGCAGGGACGTCGCCGGAGGTCGCGGTCTCCAGGGCCTTCGGGACTGCGGCGCGGGCCGCAGCAGGGGCGGCCGAGGCGAGGCACGCCGCCGCGAGCAGCGCCGCGCGCATCAGTCCGGCTTCCGTCAGCTCCTGAAGCTCGACCTGCAGAAGGATCGCCGCTGTATAGGCGACGCCCACGGTACTTGCTATTCCGGCATCCTCGCGCTCGCGGGCGACCGCATCGTGCGCGGGCGGGTACAGGAGAAAGCCAGCCACGCTGATCCCGACCACGACAGACTCGGCCATCGCCACCGAGCCGGCGCCGGCAAGAAGCGCGACCTTCTCGTCAAAAAGGTATTCGACGCCAAGAAACGCGAGGTAGAAGAAGGCGAGCGCCGCCATGGGAACGTTTTTTCTAATTACGCTCATGGCTTGCCAGCCCTCCTTCCTCTGCTATTTGCCCGCCATTCCAGCCAGGCAAAAAACGCTGCCAAATCAGCCAGGCTGAAATAGCAGGTTACGGCTCTGTGATGGTGGCCTCGCGGGTCTCGACCGTCTCGTAGCGCGAAAGGCCGACGCCGTCGACGATCATCTCGCCGGTCTGGTTGTCGAAGGGGTCGTCGCGCAGAACGTCGACAGCAGGCGTGAGCGGCGCAAAGAAAGCGCTGTTGGCCGGCATGCGCCACGGGCCGAGGTTGCCGAAGTAGAACCTGCGGCGCGCCTCGTTGCCCTCGCGACGGGCAGACGAGCCAAAGGAGCAGTCGGCCCACAGCCAGCCGAGGCCCTCGATGTAGAACATCGCCCAGTCATGCGGGCCCACGTGGTCGGGCGCCACGTACAGGCCGCTCTGCCAGCGCGCGGGCACGCCGCCCAGGCGGCACAGCGCCATGAAGGTGAGCGCAAACACACCGCAGTCCGCGCGCAGGCTCTTTGCGCAGCTATCTGCAATGGAGTCAAGAAGCACGTAGGCGGGCTGGAAGCGATAGTCGACGTTGTTCGTCACCCAGTTGTAGGCGGCGCGGGCACGTCCGAGGGCGTCGCCCTCGGGGATATTGCGGAAAAGCCGCTGCGCGAGGGCGCGCAGGTACGGGGTGAACACGACGTGCGGCGTATCCTCGGCGAGGTCTGCGGCGCACGGCGCGGGCGCGGGGTCAAAGCGCGGATCTGCCGCGGCGGGCACGGGGTTTTCGGCCCAAAGGTCGACGTAGGGAGCCCGGACCGTGTACTCAAGCTCCATAAAGAAGTCCCGCTCGCCCGTGGCCTCCCAATACGCGGTGCGCTGCGGCGCGTCCTCGGGAGCCACGCAAATACCCGGCGTCGAGTCGATAATCCGCAGGTCGGCGACTTGCGGGCCCGCCGGCAGCGGGAGCCAGGCGCGCACCTTGCTCTGTGGGGACACCTCGACGGCGTCGGCAGCGGCCACGCCAAGGCGCATGCGGATGCGGCGCTCGGCGAACCCCTGGGCGCGCATCTGGTCGATCACGGCGTGCTGCTCGGCGCGATCGGTCGGCGGGCGATCGAGGCCCGGCACCTCGGCAGGATAGTTGCGCAGCGAGTCGATGCAGCTCGCGAGGAAGCGCTGCTCGCCATCCACGTAGCGCCAGTCGATGCGGCCGCGGTCGATAAGGGTATCGAGCTTGGAGGCGCCGAACTCGGGCCACTCCTTTTGGATTTCGGCGATGATGCCCTCCCGCGTGACGCTGAAGTCCCGCCGCGTGCGCAGGATGCGGGCGCGCTCGGCGCGCAGGCACGCCGCGAGCTCGGGACGCGTGCCGGCGTCGAGCTCGGCCTCGATCAGGCGCAAGGCGTCGTCGAAGGCGCCCGCGGCGATCAACCGGGTCATATCCGCGGGAAGCCCGTCGTTCAGGTGCTTGAAGTCCTCGTTCGTCGCTTGGTAGTTGTCCGCAGTCGCCATGGCGCCCTTCTTTCCATCAATACGAAAAAGGCCAGGCAGCAAGCTACCTGGCCCCTCTCTTTAAATGGTCGGGTTGACTGGATTCGAACCAGCGACCCCCGCGTCCCGAACGCGGTGCTCTACCAAACTGAGCCACAACCCG
>ERZ1673741.1132-NODE-1132-length-23270-cov-5.869653_pt1 | contig 23270 bp, 20 predicted proteins | sample MGYA00580209_ERZ1673741 | MGnify/ENA primary metagenome ERZ1673741 (study PRJEB41218, sample SAMN15661754) | gut metagenome | host: Homo sapiens | place: Canada: London | collected 2015-08-20/2019-03-30 | study: EMG produced TPA metagenomics assembly of... | reverse complement strand
ATTCGTAATCCGGTATTGGTATTAGTGGCGGTATCCATAATTCCGGTGAATATGATAGCGTATTATAAATATTTGTATCAGGCGACGGGGGAATTTCAAAAGTACAGTAATATATTGAATCTGACCTCATTACTCACGAGTATTATTATATTGGTCTCTCTCTTTGGACTGAAAATACAGGCCGGATGGTGGTACGCAGGTGCATATATGACCATAAATATTCTGGTATATGTGATTCTGGAGATCAAAGTTCGAAGAGAAATTCTGACCAATATAAAAGCTGTTGTATCAAGAAATGAATTTGTGATGAGTATCAAGCAGGGATTTGCTCTGATGCTTGGAAATTTTTCTTCCGGGTTACTCAGCGGTATGGACCGGTGGTTTGTAAAAGTCTTATTGCCCAATGCGGATTTTGCATTTTATTCCTTTGCAGTAAGTGTGGAAATACTGATTACTACATTTATGAATCCGTTCGTTATCACTTTCTACAACTATATCTGTATTTGCAATGATATCGAGAAAATTAAATCTATCAAGAAGTGGATATATGTGATAAGCTTATATTTGATAACAATGGGATTTGGAGTAAAATGGATTGTTGAATTATTTATCAATCAGTATTTACCTTCAATGAAAGTATTGTTTGTGCTGTTTGCGTCACAAGTTTTGTATATGGCATTGAAGACTATCTATATTAATTATTATAAAGCTATGAAAATGCAGAACAAATACATGATCCAGCTTCTGCAGGTATTGGCAATTGGATTTGTAATTAATGTGATAGCCTGGAATATAGAAAAGTGTAAGGAATCATTTGCAGTGGGAACCTTTATTACTGTATTGATCTGGATATGTATTTGCAGTAGGCAATTTCCGATATTAAGAGCCAAACTGAAGCAGTTTGTTACTGTACTCGTTTCCCTTATAGTATATATACTGTGCGGTTATTTCTTTGAAGCAATTATTGGTGCAGTGATATATATAACTGTAATGACGATATTAGTTCTACTTGTCATGCCAGAAAGCTATCGTGAAATTTGGGAGTTTGTGATAGGGGGAAGATTAAAAAAGAGGAGTCAGAATGGATAAAAAATTAGCACTTGTAATTCTAAATTATAACGACAATAAAGATCTTTTTGAATTACTGCAATTAATGGAAAAACAGAAATCCCAATATACTGTTATCATTGTAGATAATGACTCGAAACAGGAGAACAAAGACCAAATCGTAGAATGGATGCAGCAGAAAGATAGTTATTATATTGCTGAGAAAAAGGTATTCTATTCTAATGAGTTTGAGAAGGATAAGGAATTCTATCTGGTGCTTAATGATTGGGATGCTGGATTCTCCGGAGGAAATAATGTTGGATTTAGAGTGGCGCATTTGCTAGGGATTAAGTATGCATTGTTGATCAGTCCGGATGTGAGAGTGTACGAAGAGGATTATTTGGAGAAGATGATCACAGCTATCGAACATTCGCCGTTAGCTGTGGTGGCAGGTTCTAATATTCTGGATTTGGACAACCAAAAGCAAAGCCCTTCCAAAATTATTTCATTCAAAGAAGAACTGTTCTGGTTCCATCCGGCAATATCACGTACGAACAGATTGCTGGATTATCATTGTACGACAGAGCTTACAGATGCAACGATACATGGCTGTTGTATGTTGTTTGATGTGAGATTCCTGGATGAAATAGGATATCTGGATGAAGGCGTATTCATGTATAGCGAAGAACCTATTTTGGCTGCGAGAGTGAAGAAAGCTGGGAAGAAGATATTATATGTACCGGAAGCAACGGCAGTGCATGCACATATCAGAGTGAAAAAAATAAATGCATCCCTTAGAATGCAAGATTTTATCAAAAGTAGAAAATACTATATTAAAACGTACAGCAATTACACAGAACTGCAGAAGATACTGGTATATATATCTTATGGTGTCTGTGCAATAGCTCACAAAATAAAATACCAAATAGACATAAGAGGGACAAGAAAATGAAGGTAGTTATTTTAGCAGGCGGAAGAGGAACTAGAATTTCAGAAGAAAGTCACTTAAAACCCAAGCCTATGGTGGAAATCGGTGGAATGCCTATTTTGTGGCATATTATGAAGATTTTTTCACATTATGGTCACAACGAGTTTGTCATCTGTGCGGGTTACAAGCAATATGCAATCAAAGAGTATTTTGCAGATTATTTTCTGCACAATAGTGATGTGACATTTGATTTTACTAATGGTAAAGATGACATCATCATTCATAATACATTTTCTGAGCCTTGGAAAGTAACAGTAATTGATACCGGACTGGATACTATGACTGGTGGCAGAGTGCGTCGTGTCAAGGATTACCTGAACAATGAGTCGTTCCTTTTGACTTATGGTGATGGAGTGGCTGACATCGACGTCAATGCGTTGATCAGCTATCATGATCCAAATAAGATCGTTACTATATCTGCGTATAATGTAGCACAGCGTTTTGGTGTGTTAGATATTGACCAGGGCGGAGATGTGCTGGAAATGAGAGAAAAGGCTGATACTGATGGTACGATGATCAATATCGGTTATATGGTATGTGAGCCTCAGATTTTTGATTATCTGCATGCAGATGAAGATATTCTGGAACAGTATCCGTTACGACAGATTGCTGCGGAAGGTAAAATGCAGGCATACAGACACATGGGATTCTGGCAGTGCATGGACACTTTACGTGACAAGGAGAAGTTAGAACAGATGTGGAGCGAAGGCAACGCACCTTGGAAATTATGGTAAAAGGAAACGGAAAGGATAATATTATGTTTGAGAATAAGACGGAAGAACAGGCAAAACATGAAATACTTGAGTTGGTAGACGAGTATTGCACTACATTTCATAAAAAGAAAGAATACAAAGAAGGCGACAGAATACCTTATGCATCCAGAGTTTATGACAGTGCAGAAATGTGTAATCTGGTAGACAGTGCACTGGAGTTCTGGCTGACTGCTGGCAGATATACTGCAGAATTCGAAAAGAAGTTCGCAGATTATCTGGGAGTAAAATATTGTTCGCTGGTGAACTCTGGATCTTCTGCAAATCTGGGAGCATTTATGGCTTTGACATCTCCTCTTTTAGGCGAGCGTCAGGTAAAGCGTGGAGATGAGATGATTACTGTGGCAGCAGGTTTTCCAACCACAGTTACACCCGCAATTCAGTACGGTGTAATACCGGTATTTGTTGATGTAACCATTCCGCAGTACAATATTGATGTTACCAAACTGGAAGAAGCGCTTTCTGAGAAGACAAAGGTGGTAATGGTGGCACATACTTTGGGTAATCCTTTCGATCTGTGTGCAGTAAAGGCATTCTGTGATAAGCATAATCTGTGGCTGATCGAGGACAACTGTGATGCTTTGGGCACAGAGTATGTAATTAACGGTGAGAAAAAATTATCAGGAACCATTGGAGATATTGGAACTTCCAGTTTCTATCCCCCTCATCATATGACCATGGGTGAAGGCGGAGCAATTTATACCAACAATGCTCTTTTGCACAAATGCATTCGTTCCTTCAGAGACTGGGGAAGAGATTGCATATGCTCTTCCGGCCAGGACAATCTGTGCAAACATCGTTTTGACAAACAGTACGGAGAATTACCTTTGGGTTATGATCACAAATATGTATATTCTCATTTTGGATACAACCTTAAAGCAACTGATATGCAGGCAGCCATCGGCTGTGCGCAGATCGAGAAATTTCCTAGCTTTGTAGAACGCAGAAGACACAATTTTGCACATCTCTATGAGCAACTGAAGGTAGTGGAAGATAAGCTCATCCTACCTTGTGCGTGTCCGAATTCCAATCCCAGCTGGTTTGGTTTCCTGATCACCTGTAAAGAGGGTGTGAATAGAAATGATGTGGTACGTTATATTGAAGAGCATGGCGTACAGACCAGAATGCTTTTTGCGGGAAATCTGATCAAGCATCCCTGCTTTGACCAGATGAGAGAAAGCGGAGAAGGATATAGAGTAGTTGGCAGTCTGGAGAATACCGATAGAATCATGAAGGATACTTTCTGGGTCGGTGTATACCCCGGAATGACAGATGAAATGATTAATTACATGGCAAAAACGATTATAGAAAGTCTGGAACAATAATGCGTGTAGTTGTAACAGGTGCAACGGGATTCGTCGGAACCGGTGTTGTAAATGAATTGTTAAAACAGAATACGGATGTTACTGTAATTGTAAGAAATGCTACACAGTTACCTTGTTATTGGAATGGCAAGGTAACTGTTATAGAGGCAGATCTTAGTAGCATTCATTTGCTGGAGCGTGCGGACTTCGGGAAAGAGAAGATAGATGTTTTTTTCCATTTCGCATGGAGTGGAACAGCAGGCAATGAACGTGCAGATGTTGACTTACAATTGAATAACGTTCGGTATGTGTGTGATGCAATCGCACTGGCCAAGAAGCTGGGCTGCAGTAGATTTATCAATTCAGGAAGCATTATGGAATATGAAGCGTATCAGTACTTGAAGGAAGATAAGGCTGCCCCTGGGATGGGATATATCTATAGTACAGCGAAACTGACAGGAGATTTTTTTGCCAGAATATGTGCAAAGCAGGCAGATATTGAGTATATTAATTTAATCATATCCAATATTTATGGAGTGGGAGAATTTTCCCAGCGTTTCTTGAACAGCACATTACGAAAGATGATGAAGAATGAACCGATTGATATGACGGCAGGATTGCAGTTATACGATTTTATATACATAACAGATGCAGCAGAAGCTATTTGCATGGTGGCAAAATGTGGTGAGGCGAATTCGTCCTACTATATTGGCAATACTTGCCAGAGAGAATTGCGTAAATTTGTATTGATTATGAAAGAGGTTGTACAGAGCACTTCAGAAATTCGATTTGGAGCAGTTCCCTTTACAGGTGCACAACTGACTTACGAAGAATTTGATACAGCCAAAATTGAACAACTGGGCTTTACTCCTAAGGTTTCTTTTGAAGAAGGAATTCGGCGTACAAAGGAATGGATTGCGGAGAGGGAGAACAATGACTAAGAATTTTGAGATACAGGATTTGAACTTGCAGGGACTTAAGCTGATTACCCCTTTTTTTGTAGAAGATGACAGGGGTTATTTCCTAAAAAGCGCAGAGAAGGATGTGTATAAACAATGGGGACTGGATCTGGATATCTATGAGGATTTTGAGTCCTATTCTGTGAAGGGTGTTATCAGAGGTTTACATTTTCAGACTTATATGCCACAGACTAAAATTGTCAGGGCAATTAGAGGAACCATTCATGATGTGGTAGTTGATCTGCGAAAGGACTCGGCTACTTTTGGACAATATGCCGATGTGATGCTGTCGGACGGTAATCATAATATTTTGTGGATTCCGGAAGGGTTCGCTCATGGATTTGAAGTGTTATCCGATGATGCAATTATGTCATACAAGTGCGTAGGAAAGTATCAAAAAGGATATGATACAGGAATTGTATGGAATGATGCGGAATTAGGGATCCAATGGCAGACGCAGAAGCCGATCGTATCAGAAAGAGATGCACAGTTAATGAGTTTTCGCAAGTTTAGGGAAGAATTCAGGGGATTATAATGAGTATGGATAATAAGATGACGGAGTGGGAATTTTATAAGGATAAGAAAGTGCTGATTACAGGGCATACCGGTTTCAAAGGTACCTGGATGTGCAAAGTGTTGTCTATGCTTGGTGCAAAAGTCTGGGGTTATTCCCTGGAAAGTCCTACAACTCCTGCACTTTATGAGATTGCTAATGCAGACCAGGATGTTTGTTCCTTTATCGGAGATATCCGGGATCTGGAGCATATGAAAAAGGTATTTGAGGAAGTGAAACCGGAGATTGTTATTCACATGGCGGCACAGCCGATTGTAAGAGAATCTTATGTGAATCCGGTATATACTTACGAGACTAATGTCATGGGGACGGTAAATGTTTTGGAATGCGTTCGACAGAGCGATTCCGTGAAATCATTTGTCAATGTAACAACTGACAAGGTTTACCTGAACAGAGAATGGGAATGGGGATATCGTGAGAATGAGGAACTGAATGGGTATGATCCGTATTCCAATTCCAAGTCCTGTTCCGAATTGGTGACTAGCAGCTATGTAAAATCCTTCTTTTGTGATAGAAATATTGCTATTTCTACTGCACGTGCAGGCAATGTTATTGGTGGAGGAGATTTCGCACCGGACAGAATTATTCCAGACTGCATCAGAGCAGTGCAGGAAGGCGAGAAAATTATTGTAAGGAATCCTTATTCTACCAGACCTTACCAGCATGTATTGGAGCCTGTAGTGGCCTATCTTTTAATTGCAAAGAAACAATACGAAGATAAAACATATGCTGGCAACTACAATGTCGGCCCCAACGAGACAGATTGTTGGAAAACAGGCGAACTGGTGGAACTGTTCTGCCGCAAGTGGCAGGAAAAGACCGGAAAATCTGCAGACTGGGAAGTACGCTATGACGGTGGCCCTCATGAAGCCAATTTCCTCAAACTGGATTGTTCCAAGATTAAAAATACATTTGGTTGGAAACCACACTGGAATGTAGAAATGGCGATGGAGAAAATCGTAGAATGGACATGGGTATATATGAATCATGGTGATATGAGTCATTGTATGGAAGAACAAATAAAGAGTTATTTATATTAACTATCAGGTGACGGAGTGACCGTATGACTTGCATATTAGGAATATTATGTATTATAGCAATATCGCTTTTGATAGCATTGTGTTATAGAAAAAGATTATCGGAAGTGTATGTAATTGCAGCCGGAGTTATTGTACTGATCTTGTATATTGCCGGTATCTTCAATACTCTTCGAGTGGGAATTTTTATTGTATACATCGTGTCAGCATTATGTATGGCAGGAAGTGTATATATATGTTTACGATATGGAATATACAAGAACAAAGAATTAAATACTTGGAAAAAATCAATGATTTTCGATGTGCTGCTTTTGGCAGCAGGAGCATTGATGATGTACATGATCACCCTGAATATGAAAGTCGGAGGCGGGGATGAATTTACTTACTGGGCTTCTTCCGTAAAAAACATGTATGCGACAGGGAAGCTTGGTGTACATCCGGATAGCTGGTTGTATTTCCCTGAGTATAATCCCGGTATGTCATTGTTTGAGTTTTTTTATGTTGGCATGTCGGAAGTTTTTCATGAGAATTATTTGTTTTTTGCAATAGATGTTTTTATTCTGCTAGTATCCTTTGCCATATTTTCAATGATATTTAAAAATAAGACCTTTAAAAATAAGCTTTACATTGAAAATACGACTTTTGTTATATTATCTGTATTTATATTATTAAGTTTTCTGCCCAAAACGGGAAGAATACTACAAGTCGATAGCGTCTTGATATTGTTGGTAATCTGTTTATTGACAACCTATAAATATCTGGAAGAGAGCAGCTATAAAACTGTGTACATGAGTATGTTGTTTTTTGTTCTTATTCTAGTGAAGTCCTCCGGCATTGCGCTGGGAATGTATGTTATGCTATATATCATACTGGATATGTTTGTAGAGCATAAAAAATACCATGGTCAGATAGCATGGTATGCGGTAGTATTATTTGCAACGAATTACAGCTGGTCTGCAATGATTAAAAAATATAATGCTGTGGGTACTCAGTTGGAAGCGAATGCAAATATTAATTTAAATAATATATGGAACTACATTTGTGGAAAGGGAGAAGCATGGCAATACGAGTCTACTATTAGATTCTTTGGGAAATTTTTATCTCATAAAGCAGGGGCAGCATTTCCGTTTTTGATCATAGTATTTATGACTATTGTTTTTCCTGTGATTTTCTACTTCTTGACGCACAACAAGAAATATTTAAGAGTTGATTTGCCTGTTATTATAATTTCGCTCGTTACATATGGAATGTATTTGTTGTTCATGTATATTTTTATGTGGGGACAGATCACAGCGGAGGATGTAACTTCTTTTTGGAGATACATGGGAACCATATTGTGTATATGGGAAATGTATGTATTGCTGGAAACCTATATTGTGACGAGAGAAAGCAGTATTGCAGTGAAGAGGGGATTTATCGTTACTTTGATCATCGCAGCACTGATTGATCTGCCGATCAGTAATGTGGAAGAATCATTTGTACCGTTATGGAGTAGTCTGCCCAAAACCAACGAGCAGACCAGAAGTCAGTATTTAGATTCAGAAGCTTTGGGAGAAAAATTAGATTGGAAAAAAGATAAAGTATATATTGTATCTCAGTATTCTGTAAGAACAGCGGCTGCATATTTGGATTATTGGGTCACGAGGTATAATATAGCACCAGTGAAAACTAATGAGTTCCCAAGTTACAGCATCGGGAAGACGGAACACACCAAGGATTACAACAATGTCGAATTCACGTTAGAAGAGTTTACACGGGAATTGGATAACGAATACACCTATGTATATTTATATGCAATTGACGATTATTTTAGAGAAAGATTTGATTTATTGTTTGTCGATGAACCATTGGATAGAACATTATACAAAGTATTAAAAAAAGATGGAAAGATAGAATTACACAGTATAGAAATCGAGGAGATATCCAGATGAAAAATTACGAGAAGATAGTGATCATTATACCGGCACTGAATCCTGATGAAAAATTATTACATACTCTTAAAGATATATATGATTCCGGATTTTGTAACGTGATTTTAGTAAACGATGGTAGTAATATTAATCTGAATATTTTTGAAGAAGCGAAAGCTTTGTATCAGGATAAGATCCATATCTTGAAACATAGTGTGAACTTAGGTCAGGGAAGAGCTTTCAAGACAGCGTTTAACTATTATATCGACAAATTTAAAGATTCTGTCGGAGTAGTGGAATGTGATGCGGATGGACAACATCATATTGACGATATAGTAAAATGTGCAGACCTTCTCCTGGAACATCCGGACTGGTTTATTCTTGGTGTGAGAAATTTTGATGATAAGAGTATTCCATTCAGGAGCAGATTCGGTAATAAATGTACTAGTGCAATTTTCAGATTCTTATGCGGAATCAATATAAGTGATACGCAGACCGGATTGAAGGGTGTACCGTATGAATTAACCAAAATTTTGATTGAGACCTACGGGGAGAGATTTGAATATGCAACCAGTATATTACTGGAATTAAGTAAAAGAGAAATTCCCATTCATCAGTTTGATATTCAAACGATTTATATCAACGACAATGAGAGCTCGCATTTCAATCCGGTTTTGGACTCTGTGAAAATATACAGTGTCATATTGAAATATATGTGTTCTTCTTTAATGGCTGTTATTATCGATTATGGCGCATTCATACTCTTATCTAATGTTTGCAGCAACATTTTTGTTTTGACATATGTGGGTCGCCTTTTGTCCGCAATCTGTAACTTTACAGTAAATAAAAAGTTAGTGTTCAAAAAGAAGGGAAATATACTGAAACAATCTGCCAGATATTTGGGCTTATTACTTGTCTCCGGAACGATATCTGCGTTAGCCGTATCCGGATTAAGCAAGCTGATTCCTATCAATCTGGTGATTATCAAGATTATAGTAGAGACGATATTGTTCTTTTTTAATTTCTATATCCAAAATAATTTTGTGTTCAAGAAAAACGACTAGAAAATTGGAGGATGTATTATGCCTATCAAGATCAACAGCTGGGGAGGAAAGTTAGTGTGGGGCCTCAGAAAAAGACATTCCGCAGTAGTCACCCCCATTGCATATAAGGCAGGAGAACTGCTGTATAGTGGCAAAATTCGTAAATATATTGAGTGGTGGGACAAACAAGAAAGTATTCCTCTCTTTTCACAGGTCATGTTGGAAACAATAAACAGATGTAATGGCCATTGCGCATTTTGCCCTGCGAATACAAAGGATGAAAAGCGTCCGTTCAAGAAGATGTCGGACGAGTTATTGAAAAAAATTGCAGAAGAACTGAAAGCATTGAATTATGACGGAAATATCTATTTGAACGTTAATAATGAACCGTTCATTGATGTTAGAATTCTGGACATTGCGACTATGCTGAGACGAGAGATTCCCAATGCAAAGATTAAGCTGATCAGTAACGGAACTTTGTTGACAGTAGAAAAAATGAAAGAGATTGCAAAGTGCGTCGATGATCTGGTAATCAATAACTATAGTTATGAGTATGAACTTGCTGATAATTTACAGGAAATATATCAGTATGTAAAGCAGCATAAGGAAGAGTTTGCCAATATTAATATTGTCATCGTCAGACGATATGTAGAAGAAGTACTGGCTACCAGAGCCGGTGCGGCACCTAATAAGCCAAAGAAAACAATGAAATTGAATTCTCCATGCATTTATCCGTTTACGGATTTGGTCATTTTTCCAGATGGCCAAGTCGGCTTGTGCTGTAATGATTGCTTTGAGAATACACATATTGGTGATGTAAATAAGGAATCTCTGGTAGATGTATGGAACTGTCAGAAACTAAAAGTTGTGCGTGAGAGTATGAAACAGGGCCGTGAGGCATTTCCTTTCTGCAAAGAATGTGATGTGATCGATGCAGGAAGCAGAGAGAAACTGATCAAAGAAAAACTGTCTTTATAGAAGGCAAGCTGGAAGATTGGGTGATAAATAGAGTGCTTTTAGAGAAAGGTTGTCTAAACAATGGTTTTTAGTTCAACAACATTTTTGTTATGTTTTTTCCCTATAACATTGATTGTATATGGTCTGATAAAATTCAAGACGCCCGTTTTACGCAATTATTGGTTGTTATTTGTAAGTATGCTGTTCTTCATGTGGAATCAGCCCAAGTACTGGTGGGTCATCGGCGTAAGCATAGTGATCAATTATTTTGGAGCCCTGCTGGTGTCTGTCAACAAAAATAAGGTGCTCCTTGCCGGTACTGTGACTTTAAATCTCATATTTTTATTCGTATTCAAGTATCTAGATTTTACAATTTCTATCTGGAATAGTATATCTCCTGTACAGTTAGCGCTTAGGAATATTGTTCTTCCCATAGGTATTTCCTTTTTTACCTTTCAGGGAATATCCTATGTCGTAGATGTATACAGAGGAGATGTTGCAGTACAGAAGAATTTTGGTAAGCTGGCGTTATATATTCTGCTATTCCCACAGTTGATTGCAGGCCCGATTGTCAGATATAAGGATGTGGCTGACGAAATTGATCAAAGATCTGTCAATTTAACCCAATATATCGAAGGCATGAAAGTATTTATTATTGGTCTGGGAAAAAAGGTGATTCTTGCTAATGCACTGGCTATGGTGGTAGACGAAATATGGAGCCAGGGAGCAGGCAACAGTACAGTAGCAGTTGCATGGCTTGGCAGTATCGCATATACACTGCAGATTTATTTTGATTTTTGGGGATATAGTGAGATGGCGATAGGAATTGGACGGATGCTGGGATTTACTTTCCCCATAAATTTTAACCAGCCTTATACAGCAACGTCCATAACTGATTTCTGGAGGAAATGGCATATTACGCTGTCTCAATGGTTTCGGGATTATGTCTATATTCCTTTGGGCGGAAACCGTAAACATGTATATCTGAACTTAGCCATCGTGTTCATTCTGACCGGTGTATGGCATGGTGCATCATGGAATTTTGTCGCATGGGGAATATTCCATGGAACATTTATTTTGTTGGAAAGATATATAAAAAAGAATCGTCGGACTGAAGAAGCTACACCATCGGGTGTAAAGCTATGCATTAATAAAATATATACCCTTTTGGTCGTGAATTTTGGCTGGGTACTATTCAGGGCAGACACTTTGCAGGATGCGGCAATGTATATTCGGAATATGTTTGGGTATCTTCCGAAGGATAAATTTATTGGTCTATCTTTAGGATGGTATCTGGATCGTTGGACTATTTTACTATTGCTTGTCGGAATCTTTTTTGCAACTTCTCTGCCAAAGAAACTGTATGAAGCAGCAAAAAAATTAACTGGGGAGACAGTATTCCAGTATGTATATAACGGACTGTTGATCGTTATTTTGTTTATTTCTATCACAAGAATTGTTTCCGGAACATATAATCCGTTTATTTATTTTCAATTCTAGGAGGATTTATGGGAAAGAGAGTAGCAGATATTCTGTTTGGAATTTTATGTACATTTATGATATGTGTTCCGCTTCTTTGCTCAAATAATAAAGAGAATCTGACAGCAACGGATGAAAATCGTTTCCTTGCAGGCTTCCCTCAAATTGTAGATGGCGGAGATGTTAATGAAAAATTTCTTACAGAAGTAGATGCCTGGTTGGATGATAATATTGGTTTTAGAACAATATTAGTAAAATTAAATGCAAGAATCATGTATCATTGCTTTGGAAGATTACCGGAAAGTAGTTATATGTATCTAGGTCCGGAGAATGAATTGAATTATATTACACCGGAAATACTGAAAGATTATCAACATTTGAATCTGAAATCAGAAGAGGAGTTAAATACAATTGCTGATAGTTACCAGACAGTAAGTGATTATCTGAAAGAAAAAGGGATTCAATATTACTATTTTCAGTGCTGGGATAAGCATTCCATCTGCCCTGAACAGTTTCCCAAAACAGTAAACCAGTATGGCACTACTTCGAAAACTGATCAGATCGTATCTGATTTACAGGAAAATACAGATATCAACGTAGTATCTCCGAAGCAATCTTTATTGAATGCTAAGGAAAACTATGATGTCTATAGTATATGGGGAGATCCGGCACACTGGACAAGACGGGGGGCCTATGTAGGCTACTGCGAATTGATGGATGCCATTAATTCTAATAATGACTATCTATATCGTGTATTAAAAGAAGAAGACTATACAATAATGTTAACAGACCAGGGATATTCTGTATCTGGAATTCATAAGGTAGACATGCTGGAGAATTTTGCTATTACCCATCCTACGGCAGAGGTAACCAATGAAAAGTTGACATTGTATTCGGAATTGGCAGATCATGGCTGCTATTATTACACAAATCCTTCAGTAGATAATACTACGAGAGTACTCATTATTGGGGATAGCTATTTTGGAAAAGGATTAATGGTGGATCAGTTAGCTGAAAGTTTTCATGAAACGATTTTGATAACAGCAACTTATACAAGAAATCTCGTAGAATTGGTGGAAGCATATCAGCCTGACATTGTTATTAATGAAAATGCAGAGCGTTGTGAGAGAACAGGTGAGATGTATGTTGTAGCACAACAAATAAAACAATTAGGGCAGTAGAATTGTTATCTGAGTTATTTATATGGGAGGGAGATTTAAAGATGAGGAAAATGCAAAAAACGTATATACATTATGCCCCATTCAAAAATGTGAAAAGTTTACTCCCAGTTTGACAGCAGATTTTTTTTAATGAATTTATCGGGTAAAGCGTATCAGCTTAGGCGTTAGATTGACCTTGTCAGGGGCAATCCGCCTGAGCTGAAATGCTTTTAAGGTTTCTTCTCCCAAAGTTTCCAGTACTATATCGTAAGGGGGTCTGCCCTGAAGGCTTTCTCTCGGGGTGGAATTGATATGGCTTACGATCAGGTTGACATCCCACTGGGTCAGAAACTCAAAGTTTGTCTTTTTGGGCAGGATCATCCGGAGCATGGTATGTGCCTGCTCCAGTCCGCCTTTCTGCCCACTGCGCATAGGGTCGCAGTAATAGATACTGGTACGCTGGATCCCTGTAAAACCGGTTTCCAGGGATTCCGGATCTCCAAACTCGGATCCCCTGTCAGTGAGAATGTATTCAAACGGTGTTTGAAAATCATAAGTACAAAACACTTTTCCAGTCGGTCAAAGACGAGCCTTACAGCACCCTCTGTGTTACGGTTCATCAGGAAGGCAAGAAACATTTTTTTCCTTGTAAAAAAGAAAGTAAGCAGCGTTTTGGAGGAACCGGAGGCGGAATGCACGGTATCCATTTCCCAAAAGGAGGACAGTCCCAACTGCTGGAAATCGGCGTAGGTCCGGTTCTGGAAAACACGACGGTCAGGATCCCCATGTGATCCTGTCTTTCTGGTGAAATCCCTGTCTGGTCATGCTGATACCGGAGCGGGACTCCTTAAGGCACTCCCGGTATTTGCGGTCAGCAAACCTGGCATTGTAAGTGTATTTGTGAGCAATGGTGCAATGGGTGCGATATCTTTAAAAGAAGTACCTTTGGAAAGCTCATTCTGGATGTAAATACGATTATCCAGAGTTAAGAGTTTCTGGTTACCAGGTATATATTTACTCATAGTCTTATTGCTCCAACTGCTGTCAGAAGGAAAGATAAGCCTATCACTTTTATATGAAAGAGTAAATATCAACTGCGCGGGAGTAAATTCCACCACATAAACGGGTATGCGGACATTTAAAAAATTAGGATGCACTCAAACAGGGAAGCATTTAATAGACATAAGAAAACAGATAAGATATAATTAAGAAAACAATAGTAAGGCAATATCAAGAGGTGCGAGACGATGAAACAGAGAATGGTTCAAGATAGATACAAATTATGGTATATGATGTGCTTTATGCTTTTGGGATTGATTGATCAGAGAAGAGGAAGTGCGATTGGCGAGATCCAGATGCTTTTCTCCAATCTGACAGGAATTGTGATGGCAATGTTGTTATTACCTTCGTTGAATTATCATAAATTCAAGGAAAAAATTTATCTTTTTTGGACTCCGGTATGCTTGATATTCACGGTAATTGCAATCATCTGGGGACAGAGATTGTGGCCATATCGTGGGCAATGGATTGCTGCAGTATTAAATCTGACATGCTGGAGCTATTTGCTGATTTATATTGTTAGAGAATGGAAAACATTAGACATCGGAGAACGCCTGAAACAACCGTATTATTGGTGTGTTTTGGCTTTTCTGATGCTGATGGCGTTGTCAGCGCATGAAAAGAGTGAGACATTATGGTATATGTTGATCTATGGCGGTTTCTATATCATCGGGATTCCGGAAAACAGGAGAAGAGATTTTATGGTAGGAATGTTGAACGGCATCATTGCATGGTTCTTTATACAGCAGGTGATTGCATTTGGGTTCAGACCATATGACTATGTAAGATATCGTGGATTGTATTCTGGCGAGACACAGAACGGCCTGTTCTATATGTTGACGTATTGTGCTTTCTTCGTAAAGTGGGTGTGGGGAAAAGAGGAGAAACAGAACAAATGGTTATGCCGCTTCTATTTCCTTATGGCTGCAGGAAATGTAGGATTTATGATATTAGCAGGAAGCCGTTCCGGCCTGTTGGGAGCGGTGGTTGTAACGCTGGCACTTCTTACGATGTATGATATTGTACGGAGAAAATCTTTCTATCAATGGATGCTGCATGGTGTTGAGTTGGTTCTTTGTGCCGTATTATTGATGCCGGCAGTATATAGTTGCGTACGGTATCTGCCGACAATCTTACATCATCCCATTTGGTTTGAAGGTGAATATAGCGAAGAAGAAAGTGTGCGTTCCTTTGACTCTTGGGACAGCTCTAGGTATATCTCGGTAGAAGAAATGATAGATAATAATATTGGCAGAATTTTACATGCGGTAGGGATAGATATTACTTCTGAAAACTATCAAAGTTCCCTAGGGGGGATGAAGGTATATGCGCAGGAATTGCAGGCCTCCGGAGAATCTGGAAGTACCCCGGAGAATCCATATATGCTGGATGATGTGGATAAAAATAATCCAATGTGGGCTCGTATTGTAATATATTCATATTATTGGAATCATTTGAATCTGGTGGGACATATCGGGGCTGGACAAGGATTCTATGTAACAGCTTGGACATTTTTGGGACATGCACATAATATGTTTCTACAGACAGCGTATGATTATGGTGTGCCAGCAGGAATTCTATTCATCTTGATTTGGATTTGTGGAATTTATCAGGCCTTAAGGATGCGAAAACCGGAAGGGTGGGCGTGCACAGCGTACTTGCTTGCGATTGCTTGCTTTGGAATGTTGGAAATGGTAGTGACTCCTGGACAGATTACGGTCGTGATAATGTGGGTGATGTTTTATTTTGTGGGATTGGATGTCGGTAAGCTCGGGAGTGAGACGGTGCAGTAGGAAGTAAATGTTTGCGACATATTTGCCCAATTATTACTGACTTGAAATTTTAAATTCCAGTGCACAGGTAAATTCCACCATGCCTTTAAAAGTTTTCTAAAATCTAATGATTTTTGAGAAAAAAGCTTGGTTTCTATTATAATCATAGTAATTCATGGCGAAATTCTCTGTTTTTCTGTATAGTAAACAAGTAAAAAAGGAACTCAATGATTGAGCTCCTTTTTACTTTTATTTTTCTAAATCGATTGTCTTGAGTAATTCTTTGATCTGTTCTACACTTAACCACTCGGTATTGTTACCTGAGCTATAGGAAAATCCTTCGGGAACCCTCTTGCCGGTGGGAACTGCACGTCTGGATTCACTCCATACCATCTGGGGATATACGATGAAATGTTTGTCGTATTCATAGGTATTCAGGGAATCTTCTACGGTTACCATGATCTCGTGAAGCTTTTCGCCCTCACGGATTCCGACTTCCGGCATCTGACATCCGGGCAGCATTGCCTGTGCCAGATCTGTGATCTTGAAGGAAGGAATCTTGGAGATGAAGGTCTCGCCACCCTTGGATTCTTCCAAAGCCTTGATTACCAGCTCGACACCCTGCTGCAGGCTGATCCAGAAACGCGTCATGCGATAGTCCGTAATAGGAAGTTCAGTCCCTCCATTTTTGATAATGTTGTGGAAGAACGGAATGACTGATCCACGGCTTCCGGCTACATTGCCATAACGAACGATGGAGAAGCATATATCCTTGCTTCCGGCATAGGCGTTGGCTGCGATAAACAATTTATCGGATACCAGCTTGGTACCGCCATACAGGTTAACAGGATTCACGGCCTTGTCGGTAGACAGAGCAACGACTTTTTTTACCCCGGTATCCAAAGCTGCATCAATAACATTCTGAGCACCATGGATATTGGTCTTGATTGCCTCTGCCGGATTGTATTCGCAGGCAGGTACCTGCTTCAGAGCTGCAGCATGGATGACATAATCTACACCTTCAAATGCTCTGGTCAGGCGCTCTTTGTCTCTGACATCACCGATGAAGAAACGAAGCTTGCCGGCATACTGCTTGAATTCATTCTGCATGATGAATTGCTTGAATTCATCACGGGAATAGATAATGATCTTCTTAGGATTGTAATTGTCCAGCACATATTTGGTAAAAGCCTTGCCAAAACTGCCGGTACCACCTGTAATCAAAATGGATTTATCATCTAATAACATAACGTCCTCACTTTCAAAACTAAAAATTCTTATACATCATAACATATTATGTGGAAAAACGCAATTATTACGCGGGAATATGAACACAGGAATATGAGGATAACCTTAAAGTTTAAATTCTGAAAGAGTGAGTGACAAACGAAGTTGATTATATTATAATAATTAATCATAAGTTCTTTGATCGGAATAGACAAAATGTAGAAGATTATCGGTTAGTTGGGTCGTTGGCAATGGTTTGCCAGTCCGCCTAAGGCGATAATCGGACATATAATAAAAAAACTAGATTGTGAGGTATGGAGAATGGATCAGATTGCGGATGAAAGATTTGAAAAATATGATAGGATTGTTGAAAAATATGAAGAAAGAAAAACACAGCAAGAAGTGGCTGATATGTATGGGATGAACAAAAGACATGTAGCTAAGGTTACACAGCTAGATAACTGCCATAATACCAGAAAAGTCACATGCGAAAATGTAAGAAAAGGAGAAGCTATGATTCCTATAATTTTTGCATATCAATTGTATTTTTTAGACAAATACCCTATTGAAAATTTCAGGTAATGTGAAATATGTATACAAAGCGGACAAAAGATAAACGAAGGAGTCTGGATGGAAGCTGTTGCTAATCTGCTGGAATTGATAGTGGAGCTTTTGAAGCGGAATTATAAAAAGCCAAAACTTTGGGTTGGAACAAAAGGAACTCTGATTTTTGAGTTCCTTTTTGCGTTATTATGCAGTTTACGGAGTCCAACGGTAAACTGTTACTGACCTCATGAGCTGCCAAAGATTTGCGCACATAAACTGTCATCGAATTGACTGGTTTTCTATTATGTCGATTAGATATTATCTATTGAAAACCGCCGGAATAACGTAATACTTAGTGCAAATAACGAACTCCATGAGTTGAAATTTACATGGTATCATAAACATATAGGCAGAAATTCGCATTACGTGCATTACGTGAATTACGTGAAAAAAAGTTTTTTGTAAGATTTTGTCAATCCTTGCCATATATAAAGTAGAGGACTCTAATATTACAGGACAAGGTGGGAGCAAAATGTATAATATCGAAGCAAAATGTGTAGAATTGTCAAGGAAATTTAGGGAAATAAGCGAAGCTAACGGAAGCACACCGTATAAGCTTGCGCGGAAAGCGGGCATTTCTTCCTCCACAATAAGTGGATTCTTGAAGGGAAAATCAAAACCAAGAATAGATACTTTATTAATCATTTGTAATCAGCTGGGGATATCTATGACAGAGTTTATGGAAGAACGGGAGAGCATGGAACAGTATGCCCGGGACGAACAGGAGTTAGTAAAAATATATAGAAGTTTATCAAATGAGAAAAGAAAGCAGTTAAGCACATATGTAAAAATGCTCCAGGAATATAGTGGGAGTATGGATGGCTGAAAAAGCTACGGAACAAATTGATATTACGACTGATGAAGTGATAATATGTGGTTAATATGAAGCATTGTACAAAATAAACTTTTGAGAACTTTAAAGCAATGTAACCTTTTGCAGGAAAATTGCATAGAAAATCATGTTTTAAGAGGGATGAATATATGTCAGGTGTAACGGAACAAAGGATATGCATTAATAAAAGAATTTCACGAAATATAGAATATCTTATGCTGCGAGACGGTTATTCTCAAAATCAGTTAATAGATATTTTCGAGGAATATGGTCTGGAAATTAATCAGGGAACTTTTAGTAAATGCCAGAAACGACCAGAAAATAACTTTCATTCACTTCCGGTTATTTTAATGTGCTGCGACATATTTAATGTTTCATTGGAAGAATTGATCAAAGAGGAACTTGGACAAAATTTCAAGATAAGAAATGCTCAATCCATTGCCGTTAACTTTTCAAAAAAATCACGAAATCCACAGGCTAATGAATTGTTAACAGAAATAAATCATCGAGCATTTAATGGATATGCAGGTACATATTATTGTTATTTGTATCCTACTCTTTCCTCTGAAAAGAATATTTTAACTGGTATCATAAAAATTTCTGGTGATTCTAAGGATTGTAGTGTTACTATGGATCTTAATGTTCCAACTAAGCACGGAAATGACATGAATAGTTATTGCAAAAAATATGAGGGGCAGCTTATTATATCCAACCCATTGCAGAGCTGCTATTGTATTTTAAAAAGCGACAAATTAAGTGAGATATCTTTTTTGATATTTCGTCATATATATTTAAATAGTAAGCAATTAGATTGTCGTATGTCAGAAGTGCTAACGGTGTCTGCCGGAGAAAGCCACTATCCGACAGTACATAGAATGTTTTTTTCTAGAGAACAATTAAAGAAGCAGGATTTGAAGCTAATCCTTCCCATGCTTAGTATGAATTGCTCAGATATTATTTTGAGCGAAAGTGATATGGCAGCTTTAAAAAAGGAGATGCTTATTCCACAGGAAATATTGAACCAACTCGAGAAGCAGGTAACTCCTAAAAGCTTTTATGTGTTTAAGGAAAATCTGTTTCGAAGCATAGTGGAATTATCCGGTGAAAAAAAGAAAATACCGATGTATATATCTATATTAAGAGATAAAGCTTTAAAATATAGATATAACAAAGTCGGTAAAAAGCTTGATGATACGATTCGGCAGCTATTAATAGCACAAGGGTATTATAAAGATTAAAAAAATAAGAATGCTTGGTGAATATAACTCATTTGAGGCGCATTATTTTGATATGAGGAGTCGGTACGGTTTTATGGTGCCGACTCTTTTAATATATAATGTGGAAACACCATGCTAATGCGTAGAGCATATGCGACAATAAAGATTGCAGCATATATTTGGGGTGGTTATAGTAATATATGAAATATAAATCAACGATGCATGAAAAAATGAACGGAGGAACGAAAGATGATGGATGTCGTGAAATTTGTCAGCGATAATAAAATATTAATCGTCTGTATTTTTATGGTAATAGTTGTAGCATTTGCTTATAAAATAAATGATTTTATACCACTGATTAAACAGGCATTGGGAACAATCCTACAACAAATCTGCTCGATGATAATAGAGGCGACGGTTCTTATTTTTAAAATAAAAAATTCGCTTGAAATTTATATCGTGCTTATGATAGATGCATTGACAGGAAAGGCAACAAGTGAGGGGAAAATTGCATCTTTGGCAATTGGAGTTCTTTCGGTGGCATCCTTCTATACAACATATACAGGCCTGCAATCTTTTGTAACAGAAGAGCCGATAGCATTTTTAATCACATTGGGTATTCAAGCTATATTGTTGTCGACCAGTCTTAGAATCAATTTAATCATAAAACTGGATAATGATAATACAGTAAGTCAAAAGTACGCTATGCTACTAAAAACTTCAATTAGCTTCTTGGTTATAAGTATTATTATAGCATATTCACTATCAATAGTAAGAATGTCATATACTTGTAGTACAATTATTTATCATATCATCTATATGGTTGCTATTGTTGCTGTGTTAGCAATAATAGTATTGGCGGTTGTATATCTGGCACAAAACGGAACACTTAATAGAAATGAAGGAAAAACTCTTTTTGTAATATATTTCGCAGTGTTAAGTGTTTCGTCATTTTTTTCATATAATGCTTTTATATCTGTATTGTATCCGAATCAAGTGAGAAACATTGACGTCTTTCAAACATATAAACTGGGAACAATAGCTCTGGCTGAGAGTATAGATGCCGACATAGACAGAGATTATTATGATGAACTATATACTATGATCAATATAGAATTACAGAAGATTATGACTTCAGACAAGATGTTAATATTATCAGATGAAGAGAGAAACATATATGAAAATAGAGAACAATATGAAAAATATCTTGGAACTCAAGAAGAAATAGAAAAACAAAATGCGGAAAGAGATAGAGTAGAGCAATGGTGGGACAAATTTGAAAAGGATTGGAAAGAGGCAAACAAAGATATTGGCGTAAATGCAAAAGAAGTATGGATTACTGCTTACAATGATTATCAAAAGAATCTTGGTGAAATAGAATCAAACATTAGCAATTTAAAAAAAGAACAGGAAACTTTAAAAGTTGGAGCCTCAGACATGGGTACATATGAAGAGGTATGCCAAAAGATTAAAGATTATGATTGCACAGATTCCATAAAAATAATTAGGAACTATATGCAAAACTACGATGAAGTAGCGCAGGGGAAAATAAATATAGCGGTTCATGAACTGGAAGAGTACAGACTGGCATTAAGCCAGGATGAGAATATTCAGATGAACAACAACCTTTTCGAAATGATAGATAGCTATTGTAGCTATTTAAACTATCAGTCCTTGTATAGAGAGGCAATAAATAGGGTACTGAACGTTCAGGTAAATAGTGAAACATATAAGGATGAATATGATAGTATTCAGTTGCCAATATATGACCTTTTGTTAAACTTGCCTCGAACAGACTATGAAATTTATAATATGGATAATAAATTGATTAGAACGAGAGAGCTGCCTCGGAGTGATTACTATAGCACGGCGGAAAAACTCAGAAGAAATGCTAATCCTAATCTTAGCCAAAGTGAAAAGAATATACAATCGTTTATTAGTAATAAGCCTTTGGCTGTTATGTGTGCGACCATGGCATTGCTAATAGATATGATGATTTTGTTTGTTGGAATCATTTTGCCTAAAGATATTAATCTTGAAAGTAATTCTAAACATTCTGAGCAGGAGGTAAAGAGACGACTTAGCAATTTATTTAACAAGCCGATTAGGAGGTAAAAATGTATTTAGAAAAGTGGCTCTTGAAAGGAAAATTTGATCAATATGTAGCATCACAGAATTTGACTGAATATGAGGTGTATGGTAGCGAATACAGTATAAAGCTGGATTTGGAAGAGATTAGAAAGAGAAATTTTAGTGTATTACTTGGTTGCTATGTAAATGAAAAAAAAGCAGTGATAGAGGATGGGCGGGCTTATTTGGTTCCGGAATATGATAAATACCAAATGCCGACTTTGAACTATAAAAAACAAAAACTACTTCAGCATGTGAAATCAAAGAATTTTATTACAATGTTAGGGCAGGCACAAATAGTACCCAAAAAGTTGGGAAAATGCGAAAAGGAGTTCTATTATAAGTTAAGTCAGAATGATGCTATGCGATATCAGTGCATGATAATTGTTGGACTTTTGATTGATGAAAATCTTGCTGCAATAGACGGAATCGATAATGATATTTATATTGCGTATAATTATCAACAAAAACTTGAGAGAACATCAAAAATTCAAAGTGATTTATCTCACTTTAGAACGTTACTGGGAGAATGTAATAATCTTGCTACATTACTACAGCTTGTGGAAAAAGGTGAAATTGAAAACAATAAATTATGTATTTTTTGGAAGGATATCGAAGAAGCGGAGATGAAAACGGAAATAATGAGTTTGATTGATATGGGCGTGGCTATGTCTGATGATGAAAAGAAAAGAGTACAATTAGAAGTAGAATTTGCCAGTTGGCTACTAGATTATACTTCAAAAACAAGTGATAGAATATCATTTGCTGATATGTATATTGGATGAGACTTAAAAATTAGTAACGTAAACAGTCATAGGAAGCTTATTTTATTACATTCAGAGAAAAAATGAATAGAAAGAGCAGGAGGAGAATGCCTTCTGCTCTTTTTGAATCCGTATAGGCTTTTGGGGTTGACATGTGTCTGAATATCTGCTATCCTTCGAACATAAGTGATCGTCGCTATGTTAAAAAGTCTATTAAATCAAAGAATGCTAATGTTAGCAATTTCAGGAAAAAATTCATTTAGTTACTCAACAATAGCAATTTGAATATTCCCAATAAGAAATGAAAGAAATAGTTGAGGGTGGGAATACTGCTTTGGAAGGATTTAGATATAAATTAAACAAGAAATTGTGATGCATATCCATTGCCATTTCTGACATTTGGAATTATAATGGGAATATACTTTACTCTTTTTG
>ERZ1673741.1123-NODE-1123-length-23408-cov-109.505631_pt1 | contig 23408 bp, 15 predicted proteins | sample MGYA00580209_ERZ1673741 | MGnify/ENA primary metagenome ERZ1673741 (study PRJEB41218, sample SAMN15661754) | gut metagenome | host: Homo sapiens | place: Canada: London | collected 2015-08-20/2019-03-30 | study: EMG produced TPA metagenomics assembly of... | reverse complement strand
CAAAATTACAAAGAAAATCTGAGAAATCGTTCCTTTTCTCCATTTTTCTCTATCCCGCATGATAGAATACAAGAAGAATCTACGAAAAAAGGAAGGCTGCAGTTCATATTCCGTGCAACCTTCCCTTTTTATCTTATCTCATTAATACTCCTTAATACTCCGTCTTTTCCGCATTTTCCTCCCACATACGGAAAGCACCGAGCGCCTCATCGCGCATCAGGGCAATCATCGGCTTGTGGCGGTCTTCTATCTTGCGGTCTATCTCCTCGTAGATAAACTCATCATCGAAACCTATCTTTGCCGCATCCTTCCGGTCGTTGGCATAATAGATACGGTCGAGATGTGCCCAATAGATGGCACCCAGGCACATCGGACAAGGCTCGCAGGAGGTATAGATCTCGCAACCTTCCAGATTGAAGGTCTTCAGCTTGCGGGTAGCCTGTCGGATACAGTTCACTTCGGCATGAGCCGTAGGATCGAGGTCGATGGTTACACTGTTGGAAGCCTCAGCGATGATGATACCGTCCTTGGCAATCACAGCACCAAAAGGTCCGCCACCTGTCTTCACGCTATTCTTTGAGAGCTCGATGGCTCTATGCATCAATTCTTCTTTTGTCATTGTTTAATATTTTTAGATTAATAATACCCCCTTCTTTTCAATTGGGGGCTACAAATATACAAAAAAGAAATGATACGGCAAGCATTTCTTGCATTATTTTTTAGTACTTTTGCAACCAAAGAGAGATTTTATTGCCCCATGACGGGTAATTATCTTTTGCACAGCATTGATTTACAACCAGGCACCCACACCATAGAGTGGCTTGTTGACCATCCACTCCTGATCTTGATAAGGCTTCATAGAAAGTCGCAAACCTTTTAGATTCGGATGCTTTTCTATGAATGTGCGAAGAGATTTGGCACGAACATTTTCCTCTGCCTTGATTTCAATAGGCGTTATGGTAGTTCCATGCTGAACAATCAAGTCGATTTCCACACGTGAATCATTACTACTGAAATAGTAAATCGGAATCTGAAGCGCCATAAGTTGGGTTAAGACAAAAAGCTCCGTGAAAGAGCCTTTATATTCCTTCAGCAAAGTATCAGCCACCAAAATACTTTCTGCCGGAGTATCTACCATTGCACCCATCAAACCTATATCCAAGACAAAAAGTTTAAACACAGACATTTCTGCATAAAACTTCAATGGCATTTCCGGAGCCGACACACGATTAATCTGATAAACTAATCCTGCATCTATCAACCACTGAATGGCTAACTCAAATTCAGAAGCTCTTGCTCCTTTCTTCAACGCTCCAAAAATAAACTTTTTATTTTCTTTTGCCAATTGTGACGGAATAGAATCCCATACCATATTGATACGAGGCACTTCCTGTGAAGGAGCATGTTTGGAGAAATCACGCTGATAGTCAAAAAGTATCTGTTTTTGAATGTTGCGCACTTCCTCTAAGTTCTTGCTTTCCACAAATTCCAAGACTGCTGCAGGCATTCCTCCTACATAGTAATACTGCCGCAAATAATCTATCAAACGCAAAGACAGAGAATCTATAAGAGAAAAGTCCTTGGCATGAAGCACATTGACCAATGGCTGCTCGCCCATAGCTAACAGGAACTCATCGAAGGTCATTGGATACATCTTTATCATATCCACCTTTCCCACTGGAAATGATGTTCCACTATGAAGAGATATGCCCAAAAGCGAACCGGCTACAGCCACATGATAGGCTGGAGCATCTTCGCAGAAATACTTCAGAGAGTTTAATACAACAGGATTTTCCTGTATCTCATCGAAAATAATCAATGTATTTTCCGGTTCTATATTTACATGGAGCAGAGCTGACAAGGATAGTAAGATTCGCTCAATATTATAGTCTTGCGCAAAGATCTTTTCCACCATTTCATTCTTGTCACAATTGACATAAGCCATTTTCTGATAGAACTTGGCACCAAATTCCCGTAGGATATAAGTCTTCCCCACTTGTCTTGCACCATTGATTATCAAAGGCTTACGATTCTTCTTTTGCTTCCACGCGAGGAGCTGTTTAATGACATTTCTTTCCATAATCACATTTTTTTGCACGAACTTTTGCTGCAAAGATACACTTTTTCGCACGAATATCCGGCACTTTACTACATTTTTTTGCACGAACACCCTAAATTTCCTTAAATACGCATTCCTGTTCAACAGTTAATTATCAATAATTATAAATACCTTTATTATAAGAGTAGTTATAATTTTCGTAACTTTGTAGCCTATGAATCAAAACAATATCAGCGCCGCAGAACTCTTCCTTAGGGTAAGAGAACTTTTGATACTCCCCGAACTGGAGCCGAAGACACGCAACAAGATGATGCACGATACGCTCATCCTCTGCTGCCACGAAGGAGTGAAGGATACCAAACAGGCTTTCGGTAACCTTTTCTCCCAGGTGGATTATCTCTGTAAGGCTCACGGCATCAAGGTGGCAGACAAGATTGCCATCCAGACCATGCGCCGGCACAGTAATTCACAGGAACCGCTCTCAAGCGAAGATTTGAAATATGATGCACGTGCCCTCACCCTCTTCATCTCCGCCGTATTCGGAGTGGATGTACCTCACGAGCTGAACGTGCTCATTCCCCATACCAACCGCCCTTATCAGAAAGGACTGGAAATCAACAACCGCCGCATCCGCTGCATCGTGAAGAACTGGGACAGCGATTTCATCCGCGTGGATATTGACCAGGATGCTGACGAAGAGGAATATCTCGTTCAACAGAAAGATGAAGAGAACCATATCGACCATACCTACCTCTGGGATATTCTGAAGGAAGGTATGCAGCTCAACCTGCTCGACTGTCAGGTAAAGCAGCCCGTCATCACTCCCCGACTCATCGTGGTAGAACCCGATTATCTGGTAGATATCAGTAGTATCGCCACCTGCTTTACGGCTTTCGGTCATCATCCCCTGCTCTATCTGCTGAACCAGATGAAGCCCCGTGCCAACACCCAGGCTACCCTGCTCGGTAACTTTGCCGGTGCGGCGCTGGATGACATCATCAATACAAACGGCAAATACCAGATGAACGAAACCATAAAGACGAATTTCAGGGAGAAAGCACTGGAGTTCTGCACCTGTCCCTGGTTTGATGCCAAGAAATTCTATACCGATGCCAACCAGCAGGCATTCAATCTGCAGCAGGTAGTGGATATTCTCTTTCCCCGCACCGCATCGCAGGCACAGATGTCAGCCTTCCGTGGCGAAAGTCTTTACGACAGGAAGAAAGCCATCCTCGAACCTTCGTTCGTCTGCGAAGCACTCGGCATACAGGGACGTGTGGACCTGATGACCACCGACTGCAAACTGCTGGTGGAGCAGAAATCGGGACGCAACATGAATATAGAAACCCATCAGGTTGATCCGGGGTATCACAGTTATCAGCTGGAGCCACACTATGTGCAGCTGCTGCTCTACTATGGCGTATTGCAGCACAACTTCAAGCTGAGCAACGACCGCGTGAATATCCGTCTGCTCTATTCCAAGTATCAGCCGCAAGATGGATTGATGGTGGTAGCCTACTATCAGAAGCTCTTCAAGGAAGCCATAGAATACCGCAACCAGCTCGTTGCTGCCTCCTTCGAGATAGCCAAGGAGGGCTTCGAACATGCGCTGAATGAATTTACGCCCGAAGTATTGAACGTAGCTGGCACCCAGGACTTCTTCTACAACAAGTATCTGAAGCCGCAGATAGAAGCCATCACCAGTCCGCTCCACAACCTCACCCCATTAGAGGAGGCTTACTTCTGCCGCATGATGACCTTCGTGTTGCGGGAACAGATGATCAGCAAGGTGGGCGCACAGGAAGGCACCAACACATCAAGTTCCGACCTCTGGACCATGCCACTCGCCGAAAAGAAAGATGCCGGCAATATCTATACCGACCTGCACATCATCCGAAAGGAACAGAGCAGCGCAGGAAGCGGATATGATACCATCACCCTGAGCGTGCCCGACCAGGGAAAGGACTTCCTGCCCAACTTCCGCATCGGCGACATGGTGTATCTCTATACCTACAAGCTGAAGGAAGAACCCGATGTGAGAAAGGCTATATTATATAAAGGTGTACTGCAGGAGATTCACAGCGATGAGATTGTGGTGCATCTCACCGACGGACAGCAGAATGCCGATATCTTCGAGATGAATCTGCCTTACGCCATAGAACATGGAACGAGTGATGCATCAACAGGCGGAAGCATCCGCAACCTACACCAGTTTATCTGTGCACCCAAGGAGAAGCGCGACCTGCTGCTGGGACAGCGTGCTCCGCAAAGAGATGCCTCGCTTACATTAACCAGACATTACGATGATGTACTGGACGACATCATTCTCCGTGCCAAGCAGGCACAGGATTACTTCCTGCTCGTGGGACCTCCGGGAACAGGAAAGACCAGCCGTGCCCTGAAGTTCATGGTAGAAGAAGCATTGAACGATGGAACGGGAATGCCAACAGCAGAAAGCATCGCCGCTGGAGGCAAGACGGCTCAGCAGCCTGCATCCTCCATCCTCCTGATGAGCTATACCAACCGAGCCGTAGATGAAATCTGCGAGATGCTGGTAGATTCCGGCATCCCATTCCTTCGCCTCGGCAGCGAGTACTCCTGCGATGAGCGGTTCCGCCCTTATCTGATAGAGAAAGCCATCAGCGACTGTCCGAAGCTCGAAGCCATCAAACAATATATAATAGGAACGCGTGTAATCGTGGGCACCACTTCGATGATGACCTCCAAGCCGTTCATCTTCTCGCTGAAGCACTTCAAGCTTGCCATCATCGACGAGTCGAGCCAGATACTGGAGCCAAATCTCATCGGTCTCTTATCAGCAGTAGATAAGTTCATCCTCATTGGCGACTACAAGCAGTTGCCAGCCGTGGTGCAGCAGAGCGAGCAGGATTCAGGCATTCCTACCATCAACGACAGTCAGAAAGGTGGCGTCATCGACATGAGCATCCTGCAGGACATCTGTCTTACCAACTGCCGCAACTCCCTCTTCGAACGTCTGATTCATTGGGAAGATCACGAAGAGCGCAGCGAATTCATCGGCATTCTGCGCCGCCAGGGAAGAATGCATCCCGAGATTGCAGAGTTTCCTAATCGGATGTTCTACCGCCGGGAGAAGCTGGAACCCGTGCCATGTCCACACCAGTTGGAGACAGAACTGTCATACACCCTTCCATCAGAAGATGCGCTCGACGATTTGCTGAAGGAGCACCGCATGATATTCCTTCCATCCAAATTCTGCAAGGAACCGAATGTATCCGACAAGATCAATGCCAACGAAGCTGAAATCGTGGTAGACCTGCTTCGCCGCATCCACCGCTTCTATAGAGAACGTTTCGATGCCAAGAAGACGGTAGGCGTCATCGTTCCTTACCGCAACCAGATAGCCATGGTGCGTAAAGGCATCGAAAAGCTCGGTATTCCGGAACTGGAGAAAATCAGTATCGATACCGTAGAGCGGTACCAGGGCAGCCAGCGAGATGTCATCATCTACAGTTTCACCATCCAGAACATCTGGCAGCTCGACTTCCTTGCCGGCAACAGTTTCGTAGAAGACGGCGCCATCATCGACCGCAAGCTAAACGTAGCCATCACCCGTGCCCGAAAGCAGATGATTATGACAGGCAACCCGGAGATATTGCGCAATAATCAGATTTTTAGCGAATTAATGGAATATGTGAAAAGCAAGGGAGGATACTGGGAGAATAAATGAAAACCTACTTTTTCCTAAAGGGCAAGAAGATTGGCATAATAAATATCAAAGCTATGACAGAGAAGACCAATCCTCCAATAACCCCTACTGCAAATGAGAACCAAAAAGGTTCCTCCTTACCATCAATCAAGAAAGGTATCATACCCATCATTGTTGATAATACCGTCAGCATGATGGGTATAATCTTATGATTATAGGCACAGACATAATTCACCACATTCTTTCTGTGGGAAAGACATAGCACAAGGCGATATTGGCTCAATATGTAGATGCCGGAATTGACAACAATTCCCACCAACATCACCAAAGACGCAAATCCGCCACTTCCAAATTCTACCCCAGTGAAACTAAATGTCAAGAAGGCACCCATTAATGCAACTGGCACTACCGACAAAATTACCCATGCAAAGCGCAAAGACTCAAAGTGGATGCTACAGATGAAAAACACGACCACCACAACCAGCAGCAAAAACCAATAATTAGATTCCTCCGAGGCAGGATCGTGATAAGACTGTTTTTCGCAGCCATAACCCACCGCCAACGTTTTCTTAAAGGCATCCAACGTCTGCTCGATATACTCTTCCGTATAAGCATAAGATCCAAGTACATTGAAAGAAACATGCAGTATATATTCTTGTTTTTCCTTAGGAATCACATTCTTGGCCTCTCGCCAATTAACCTGCATCATATCAGGCAAGAATACCTCACTGCTGTCCACACCCATTTGCTCATTCTCCATGCGCCATATATCAAAGGTAGAAGAAGGCTGGGGAGTAAGATACACATCTGTCTCTGCATTTTGTCCTCGGGAAGTCCCCACAAAAGAAGACGCCGTATAAGAACGCATCGTTTGGTACACACTTTTGGGCTCTATTCTATACAATGTCATATTGTCTTTTTTGTAACCCATATATACCTCGTCCTCTTGGTTCTCATACCCAGGAGTCTCTATCAAAATATCTTGCACTCGCTTGTTTTCTCGCAAGGTATCACACAGATTCTCTGCCAGTCGGTACAGTTGCGCATAATTATAGCCTTTCAGGATGATATGTTCCGAACGATGCTGCAAGTTGAGCGAATTGCTGAACCCTCGTTCACTAACGCCATGAGTTGCCCAGTCGGCACCTCCCACCGATATCAATTTGCCTATCAACTCATTCTCCAATTGATAAGGGAAGCTCGTCTTCTCTACATCACTCTTAAAAGAAATCGTGATTCTTCCTCCCCTGCCATCTATACGGGTCACAAACTCCTTGATGCCATCATATTTCTTTAGGAACTCCTCCATGATCATCATCTTCTGATTCAGTTGCACAGCAGTACCGCCAACAGGCATCTGTCCGCTGACATACAGTTTTACCTCCTCATCTTCTCCTCTTCGCTTATCACTGTTGTCAGACAGATAATCAGCAAACATTTGGCTCGTTCCTCCCAGATAGGTGGCAAGTGTTTCCTTATACTCAAACGTATCTGGCAAGGAACGGAAAGGAAAGCCTAATGCCCAGAAGAGCAATACCAGACATACCCATCTGAAGCGTCCCAATAGTAAGATATAACGAACATAAAAATGATTCCACCTTACAATCCAGCGAGCATGATGCACCTGATGTTTCTTGGATGCATAGTGCCACTTATCAATGATAGCAGGCACAAAGAAATAAGCCACCAGTAAGGAGACTACAAGATTGACAATGATAATCCAAGCGAAATCATACAAATCTTTTTGCAGTTCAGATGGCAAGAAAAAGATAACCACCATGGAACCTATCGTAGTAAACATTGCCGCCCATATAGACCAGAACGCCTTACGGTCGTGGTAATAACTATAATGGTCTACCATCACGATAGTGGAATCGATTATCAACCCCATTGACACCGTGATACCCGCCAAGGAATAAACATGCAATTGCAATCCTAAAGCCCAGAAGGCGATAATGGCAACCAGCAAGTTGGCTGCCAACGTAATAAAGATGATGGTCAGATATTTCCACCTTCTACTAACAAAGAGAACCAAAGCAAGTAACACGATGACCGACATCAGCGTACGCCATATCAAGTTGTCCATTTCCTCACGCTGTTCTTGGGCATGGTCATAAGTCAGGGTGAGCATCATTTTCTGTTGCAAGCGCTCCTTAATCTTCACCATCTCCTCCTGCACCTTGTCCGACATAACAATAGCCTTTCCATCCATCGGTATATACACGTTGATATAGATAGTGTTCATACCATTTACACGATAATATCTATCAGGCTCCACATCCTTGAATGAGATTCTAGCCAGGTCATTGAGGTAGATGATTTTCTCTGTCACTCGCTTCAAGGGCATTTGTCCCAAATCCTTTCCTACAGCATCAGTGGATAAATGCAGCATGATACGTTCCTTACCCTTTTCTGTCGTTTCGTTCTCTACAGTTCCCAAGACCTCGTCTTCGCCCAGATATTTTCGAATGCCATCCACCATATCCGCAGAGGTAACTCCATAATTAGCAAGTACCAAAGGGTCATATACCACATCCATATACCGCTGGGTAGTACCCGTTATCTCCACCTTGCTCACCCCCTCTATCACTTCCAAAGGGCGTTTCAAGTTTCGCACCACATATTCACCTATCAAGTTGGTTTGCATATCCGCATTTACTTGATAAGTCAACAGCAACTGCTGATTGTCACGCGATGACTTCTGATAAACCACCTCTCCACCCGACACATCAGGATAAGAGATGCCATCAGGCAAACGCTCATACGACTGTCTCAACATGGAAGAAATCTCAAATCGCACACTGGACACCTTAGCGTTTTCCTTCAGCTTGACATATACCTCGCTCTTGCCCCAAGAAGATTTTGACGACACACTTTCCACTCCCTTTATGGCAGCCAGCATCCCTTCCACTGGAGAAGTAAGGTTTTGCTCTATCACCTTTGCCGAAGTGTTAGGCCAACTGTATTTCACCGTAATCGTCTTGCCCTGACGTGGCACAGGTTCCACCCCCACGTCCAGCAGAGGGGCGAGGGCAACACCTATCACCATCAAAATGCAAAAACTCAGTATGACTGTAAAAGAAGAAATCTTCATCGCTTTCTATAGATTACATAATATATCAATGGCACATAATAGATACTTACCAGCGTACCCACTATCATACCTATCAGTATGGTCAACGACAATGGAAACTGGATGTCGGCACCTAGCGAACCCTTTGCCATAAAAGGCAAGAGAGAGAATATCGTGGTCAGCGAGGTCATCACAATAGGCAGCAAGCGTTCACGCCCAGCCTTAATAATTGAATCATGCAGTTTGCCTCCCTCCCGGCGATGACGATTAATCGTATCCACCTTCAATATGGAATCATTAATGACGATTCCCACCATCACAATCATACCAATCATGGACATCACATTAAGCGACACACCCATCAACCACAAGCAGAAGAGCACGATAAAGACATCTATCGCCACCTCAGACAAGATAATGAAAGGTTGCACCAAACTCTCAAACTGCGCTGCCAAGATAAAGAACAACAAGAACAAGGCTATGCCCAATATCCAGAGCAATCCCTTGATCATCTCACGGCTCTCAAAATAATCGCCATCCATCATTATCTTTATGCCCTCATGCGCATGAGTATATGCCTTGACAAAGTCTTGTACCTCTCTCATTTGCAGGCTGCTTCCATTCAGTTCAATAGGATAAAACTCACCTTCTGCCGAGCCATACAAATGCTTATAACCATCATTCATACGTTCTTTTATCAACATGCTCAATGGTATCTCCACACCATTGTTGCTAGTTATCGTACTAGCCAAGATGTCTTTTCTGCCATTGGCAAAAGAACCAACAATGACTGGTACAGAACCAGCACCTTGATTGATATGCAACACATCATTGGTGCCCAGCATCTGCCTGAGTTTATCACTCAGTTGCTTAAAACTGATGCCATACATCGCCATCATCTCCACGTCAGCCACCAATTGCAGGTTATTCTCTGTCATCACTGTTGGCACGGACAATTCAGGAAATCTGTGGTGCAAGGTATCTGTAAATGCCTTTGCCTGTTCTACCGACACACGATGTCCAGCTCCATCCTGCAATTTCAGGCAAAGGTTGGGTTGCCCCGAAGAGAATATCAAGTCGAAGAGATTGCCCGAAGGTGAAAACGACACGGAAGCCTGAGGATACCTTGCCAAGATATAAGACTTCAGTTGTTCCTTGGATTCCTCAAAGTCAGCCTGCGTTTTAGACTTGAAGTATACCAAAGCTTCTGATGATGTGATTTCCTTCGTATGAAAGAGCAAGAAGTCTTGTGTACCTGCCATGCTAGTAGTAGTTTCCAATCCTTTTCGGTTGGCAGTCAAGACATCTGAAATACGCCGGTCGTTTTCATCCACAGAGATGCCAGCATTCCAATCCACATACATGATGGCATCTGTATAATTGATTTCAGGCATCACACTCTTCTCGGTGATGGCAAACATCAGAAACAATCCAGGGATGGGTAGCAAGAACAAAATTAAACTGGTCTTGATATGGCCAAACATCCAGTCATGTCCCTTGCTATAACATCTAAACAAGAAAGTATGACCACCTCTCATGTCCTGAACCGTTTCCTTGCCCTGATGCTTGACAGACACCACACGGAAATAAACAGGCAATGCCACCATTGCCACCACTAAGGAGGCAAAAAGAGCTATGGCGATACCCATACTCTGGTCATAAAACAAGGCACCTGCTATGCCACCAGCAAATATCAACGGCACAAACACGCTGCAAGTGGTAAGCACCGAACTCAGCATCGGTGTAAACACCTCCAGGGTTCCTTGGCAGATAGCCTCATCCAACGCAAGCCCCATCCTGCGCTTCTGAATGATATTGTCTATCACAATGATAGAATTGTCCACTATCATACCCACACCCAATATTAAGCCCGACAAGGAAATAATATTGATGGATATATGCAACAAGTTAAAGCACAGCAAGGTGATAATCAGCGACAGCGGTATTGACATTGCCACCAATAAAGCCAATCGCCACTTTCGCATAAAGTAAAGCAACACGACAGAGGTAAAGAAGGCTGCCGCCAACAAGTTCCATTCCAAATTATTGATGGAATAAGCCAATAGTTCCGTCTGGTCTCTCGTAATATCAAACTCTATTTCGGGATAATTTTTCTGTAAGTCTGCTATGGTTTCCTCTATAGCCTCTTTTAAATCAGCCATACGCGCATCATTCTGCTTGATTACCGCCAAAGTGATACAGTTTTTTCCATTATGTCTATTGATATTCTTACGCACAGCAGGATGCTCCTCAATATTACACAAATCCTTGAGTTGAAAAATACGCCCACCATGAGTGACATAGATATCTTTTACGTCATTCAATGTAAGTATCTGATTATCAAAATGTACATTATACTTAAAGATTCCATCTTGCACAGTAAGTGCTGACAACTGGATATCATTGTCAAGCAAGGCTTTCTGAAGTTGTTCTATGCTAATCCCCATAGCTGCCATCTTATAGTCATCGGGCGTACAAGTAATCTCAGAGGTCACGATACCCGACATATCAACCATAGCGGTAGGAGGCAACTGTTCTAGTCTGCGACACACCACATTACGAGCGAACTCACTCAACTGGGCAAAACGCTGGCTAGCCTCAGTACCTCCCTTCTCATCACGAAAAGACAAGTCGAGATAAAAGGCAGGTATATCCATCGCACTCGCCTTGATAACCTTGGGGCGATTCACCTCCTTGGGCATTTTGCCCATTGCCATGTCTATCTTCTCGTTGACCTCCACAAAGAGCAAGTCTATATCCGACTCAGGAGAAAATTTCAACACAATATTACCCACATCCATTCTCGAATCAGAGTGGACGTTTTTCACTCCAGGTACACGAGACAATTGGCTTCGCAGAGGTGCTATAACTCGTTTTTCCATCTCCTGCACAGAATAACCAGGCACAGAAGCTTGAATCGAGATTTGCGGAATGTCGATATTCGGCATGAGCGAAATAGGCAGACGGCTCATCCCGATGACACCAACCACCACCAAGGCAATCAGTATCATCGTAACGGCTATCGGACGATGAATCAAGTATTTAATCATTCTCGCTTATTTCTTTTTAATTTTCACTTCTGTACCATCGGCAAGATTTTGATTGCCCGATGTGATAACGATGTCACCAGCATGCACTTCAGTTTCCTTGCGTTTGCATCCCGTGATGGCATACGACCCAATATTGCTATAGGCTATATCCACATATGTCCACACTGCCTCACCATCTTTATACATGAATACCACTTGATAACCATCACGCTCCAACACAGCATCCTTTGGCACCACGAAAGAGTGAGGCACATCCTTTTCTATGATGATTTTAACATTCATACCATCTATCAGATGTCCTGCTCCATTCGGTATACGTGCTGTCATCTTGAGCATACCCTTCTCGTTGATACTTGGGTTGATGTTTACTATCTTTCCCACATATTGCTTGTCTGCATCCACAAATGGGGTTACCAACACCCTTTGCCCCATCTGTAGTTTTTTGATTTCAGCCTCCAGCACATAGAATTCCACATCCATCTGTGAATCATTTATCAAGGTACAAAGTTTGTCTATACGCTGATTGCGCTTATTGTCCAAGTCGGCTATTCTGCCCGCAAAGGGAGCCACAAGATTACATTTGCCCTTGGCTCGCTGGGCTGACTGCAATTGATATTGAGCCAAAAAATAGCCCGAAGCAACCTTGACACGATGCATCACATCTGCAGGTACCGAAGGCGATATGCCATCATATCCCAGTCCTATCAGTTTGTCGGCTAGTTGCACACGAGCTTTCTCTAGTTCCTTCTTAGCCTTTTCCACGTTCAGTTCTGCCTCGGCAACATCCGTTCTGGCTATCAGCTGTCCCTTACTTACCCTGCTACCATTCTGCACAAAGACTCCACTCACGATGCCACCATCGGCAAATGAAAGTTCACACTTGGCTATGGCTCTCAACTTACCATTGCATATCAGCTGCCGATGGAAGGTTTGCGGTTTCAGCCTCAACGTGTCCACATATACCTCTGTGGCTTTCACATTAGCCATCATCACTTGCTCCTCATCTGCTTCTTTTTTCTTTTGGTGACAAGCAGCCAACAATGCACAGGCTATCAGCCCGATACCTATTATCTTATATCTTGCAAATGCCATATTCTTTTTTAATTATTTTTATTTTACGATACTTTCAAAATCAGCCGTCAAAGCATGATTTTTCGCCCAGTCATAGAGCGTATATCTACGCAAACTATAGTAATAAGTCCAATAGTTTTTCAATTGCCCGATATATTGCGACTTGGCTTTTTCCAATTCCTGCAAGGCTGTATTCAGTTCCGTGACCGAAATGTTGCCAGCCTCAAATCTCTTCTTAGTTATCTCATAGCGCTCATAGGATATTTGCTGTGCCCGTAAGGATGTGCGACATTGCCCTGACTGAAAGCTAAACTGCAACACTTCTCGCTTAATCTGCTGGGCATAATCATTGTCTGCCTGCTCACGCTTGGTCTTGGCTAATTCCAAATTAGACTTTGCCACCATCACCTTACCTTTCTGTACACCCCAGTCGAAGATGGGTACCGTCACTGTCAAGCCTACAATCTCATTATCTTGCAATTTGCCATAGGCAGCCGCCAAATTGTCTGCCGTCTTATTAAATCCCAGTTCAGCATTCATCTGCACCTGTATACCTTTGGCTGACTGGGCTTGCGCCAATTTCTGCTGAGCAGACAACACATCTATTTCTTGGCTTACGGCATGAGAAGAATTCACCAAAGCCTTATCTAACACCTCATTAGCATTGAGCACCAGATCCATCACTGCATCAGGAGGCGTAAGACTCACCTGTTCATAATCGTGTACACGGAGGTAAGAGAAGAGATCATAGAAGCTATCGTCCTTCTTGATTTTGGCATTGTTCATCTCCACTTGTGTATTCAGCAGCGACAATTCCAGTTGCAACAAGTCGCTCTTGGTGATGGTCCCCAACTTCAACCTGCGCTCAGAGATTTGATACAGTTCCTGCAAATCCTTGTTTTTAGTCATGCTCTGCAGGTAATCAGACTGTGATGATATTGCCTGAAAATAGAGTGAAGTCACACGAATGGAAATATCCTCCATCGCCTCCAAATACACCCTCTTAGCCTTCTCATATTCTTTTGGCTCTGTCTTCTTTCTCCATTTCAACTCGTTATAGCTTCTTAGGGGTTGAGAATAAGAGAGCCTAAGTGGTCGAGAATTATAAGTAGTCATCTTATAGTCAAACTGGTCTAGTCGATATAAGTAAGACTGTAGCGACAGTGTACCACCCAAGGAACTTATTTGCTGCGTCATCGAGAGGGTCAGAGAGTTGGTCAGGGAGTTATTGTCCACATAGTTTATCTTACCATCCTCAGCATTTCTAGCTTCCACACGTGAATGGTTAAAGTTCATAAGTCCTCCATTCAGTGTGAGCGAGGGCAATAATTCCGCCCTAAACGACTTGTACGCCCAATAGCTGGACGTAAAACTAAACTTAGCCAGCATCGCATCATATGAATTTCGCTGAGCGATGTTGATGGCTTCGTTCAACGTAATGCACTGTTGGGCACACACTGGCATAGCATATAATGCCCATAGCATATAGAGTCCTATTTTCAAAAGTTGCTTCATTATCTGTTTTTAAGTTGATTGTTCTATCCGAACTATCATTGTCCTTGCTTATTCTCTTGTTATCTGCAAATATACGCATTTTTCTTGAAACACGGCAATCTTTTAACAAAAAGATTCATGCATTGCCTATAATTTTCCCTTCTATACCCGTAAAAGGACAAATTATAGGCAAAATCTAGCTTCAACAACTCCTCTAAGGTGCAAGTTTTCGTATTCTATAGGCAGCTTCGCTTTTCATCTGAGCGGTAGCAGGAGATGTCACTTTTGGCACAAATGCAACAACCCTCCTTGCCATCTGCAAAGTTTTCTCTTGATTATTCATTTGCTCATACAACAGCATTTTTTTATAGAGAGGATATAGTCGATTCGGCATCTGCATAAAAGCCACATCATAACTTCTCAACGCCTCAGCATATAGCCCCATACTAGAAAAGTTGTTCCCCATCAGTACCAAGAACATCGGGTCATTACTTACTTTTAATCCTCTACGTAGCATGTCATTACTATCCAAATAAGCCCCATCATCTTGAAGCAATTTGGCAAAATCAAACAGAAAACGAGGATTGTCCTCACACATAAGCAACAACTTGTCATAATCCTTTATCAAAGAACTGTATCTTGCTCCTGCAATCTCTTGATATTCATTTTGTGCCTCTATATGCCGACGAGTTATGACAAAACAGAAACAGCTCAATGATGCTATTACCAGTAGCACTAAGCATCTCATCATAAGTGGCATCTTTAAACCTTCACCCTTTTGCGAGCCGCAAGCTATGAAACAAATGGCTAAGAGTTGAAAAGGCAAAAGTTGAAAAGGATAAGAAAACAGGCTGAAAATAAGCAATGCGACAAGAGCAAAAAACAATTTTCTCTGAACAGCATATAGCCCCATCAACGTGAATGCCATGACCAAAAAGCACAAAGTTCCACCTATCCAACCTTGCTCTATTACAAGTTGCAGGAAATCACAAAAAGCATAATCCGTCACATCTGCATATTGGGCATAATTCTCCACAGCATAATCATCCTTAAAAAACATTTGCAACTGATGGGCATATTCACTTCTGAACGAACCTAATCCTGCGCCCATCCAACCTGAATGAAAGCAAAGTTGCAATGACTGGCTCCATAAGACGACTCTTCCGATTGCAGAATCTTTCTTCACCCAGAACAAACACAGAAATACCAGACCACCCAAGAGCAATACAAACCACTTATACTTTACCAAAGATTTGCGATAAAGCCACAAAAACATAAGAGCCACTACCAACATTGCCGTACGGCTACCTGTCAATACCAACATCACGCCACCACCTGCCAAAACAAATCCCCATAAAAGCTTCATAATTCTATGATATTTCATGGATTCATCATCAAGATATACTTGCCACAAAGCCATCACCATGCCCATTGAAATATAAGCAGAATATGGACCAGGATTGAAAAAGCTACCCGTTACAGGGTACAAAACATGGTGGCTACGTCCATCCACCAGCTGCCATCCACCAAGGATAATCTCATAAACAACGGCTATTTCAAGCAAGAGCACGCAAAAGAAAGGAAAACTTTTGTAGCCAGAGAATAAGCGCAACAGAATATAAAGAGCAAATAACGAACTATAAGTACAAACTTCCCTGCCACAAGGGTATTCAGGTTTGAAGTAGGCATTCAGCACCACATATACAAACCATGCTAACATCAAACCATCTGTCAAGCTAAAATGCCAACTGGCAGATAGAGATTTCAGAAAAACAGCAGTTATCAATCCTGCTACTATCAAAAAGAGCTCCAAGCACAATAACGGCTCAGACCACCCTTGTCGAACAGCCTGAACCGTTAGTGTCAATATAAAAATCAATATAAAAACACATACACTTTTGTATGATGCTTTAGCTATCATTTCAAGTAATACTTCAAGACATAGGAACTGCCTTTTTCCTGCTTATTCACTTCAACCTTAACACCTTGTTTGTTTAGGTGATCCAATATTCCATCCAATGCCTTATCATCAACAGAGGCATAAAGGCAATTTACATCAGCATACTTAACAAGAGGGAAAGACATCTTCTTATCAGTAAATTGATTTACCCTAGCTACTTGTTTAGAAGACTTATCATAAAACAAAGTGAACCAATCAGAGAGTTTACGTCCCTTCTTCATCACTACAACCACATTACTTGAAGTATCGAAACAAGAAACTGGGATTTCTTTGTCTGTATTCAAACAAAAAGACAACAGTTTTCTCTCGTCATTTTCAAATTGCTTATAATCCTCTTTTTTAAGAGCCTCTGCACCTCTTTCAAACCGATATTTTTTTACAAAACTAAAATTATCTTTATCAAAAGAGTAAACATAGTCTGTCTTAAATGGTGGCACAAAAACAAGAGCCTCATCTCCGTCTCTGAAAAAAGATTGATTCTGCATGTTAACATCCTTAAAGGCATCTTCTTCAAAGTTAGAACTCTTTACAATATTTGCATCTGAAGAATCAAACAAAATAGCCTGAGTGTTATTTTTGCTAACAGAAGATGGAATTAACACATGTTGATTTTCCGACAAATCAAATATACTCCCAAAGAATATGATATCCTTACCTTTTGAATCCATATTAGTTGGTAATTTTACTTTATTTTTCAATTTAAAATGAATATCATAAATCAACATATCACGCGGCGTAAGAACTTCTACACTCTTAGAATAAGGATTGAAAGTAAATGCCGTAACTATAGAGTATTCATTAGCCCCATGACCTATTTTGTTTTTAGAATTAGAAATCATTTTCCCATCTTTCGTAAAAACATAAATAACATTATTTCTATCACATGCAACCATATAGTCACCAATAGGAATAAGCTTATCTATATCAGACAAATATTCGCCATCATTACATACCAACGCGACAGCTTCCACCTTAGTGAAAAGCTGCTTTTCTGACAAATCTGTTGTTGCCTCTAATTTGATAACCTCTAAAGTGTTGTCTTCGTTTTTTTGACAAGAAGATACTCCCAATATTAATAATAAGGACAATGTCAATATAAGTTTATTAAGCATTTTCATAAGCATATTATTTTATTACTTAAACATATCTAGCATGGTTCCCAGCATTGATCAAACATGTAACCGCTAAACTCACATTTATAATAGAAATACTCTCCACAAATACGCAAGTTACTAGACTCACGAAAACACTGCCCACTACTTCCAGAACTGCAAGTAATGACAAAGTCCTCTGAATCAGCAAGAGCCTCCACATTCTCCATTAACAACCCACACTCTTGCTCATCAGCAAACAAGAATGCATTAGCACACACAGCACAGATACCTGCAATAGCTAGGCAAACTGCCCAAAAGATGTTCTTCTGTTTCATAATAATAAGTTTTAAATTGTCTTATCGATTAATTTCTCTACTTTCTGATTCAATAAAGGATTCCCCACTATAATAATTTTCCCTTCAGCATCAAGCAAAAAAGAATGATACTTGACATCTTGAGGGATGAAATCATTGTCTTTACTAAAAACATAAGAGGTATCAACATAGATAGGATTTTTAAATCCCGAAGACTCAATGGACAAATACACATCTTCCAATAAAGCCTTACTTGGCTCAAATATGAAAACAAACTTCACTCCTTTTTTACGAAGTTTCTCTACATATTTATTCCATTGATACATCTTATTTAATGTACAAGGAGAACATTGAGTGGTATCAACAAAATTCACAAAAGTAAATTTAGCTTTTAGATTATCATCAACAGGAATAGTATCCACAGCAGAATGGCGACATTCCATTTCTGAGAGATTTAGAGTTACAGTACGACCATACAGGTCTTCCAATTCTGCCTTAGTTTTTTGCTCGTCAGAGCAACTAGACAGAAAGAAAAGACCTAAAAGTCCCCATACCATTCGGTAGAATGTCGAATCACTCCATTTCTTCATTGTTTATTCAGTTTTGTTTAAATATTATTTAGTAGATTTAAGAATCCCCATCAACTCTGAGGTCATCTTATATTTCAAGAGTTCATCTGTCTTACCATCTATCATGTAAATATACCCTTTATCTATATCCATATCAAAGTGTTGATAGCTCCTGTCCAATGTAACTTCTGCAAGAGGCTTACCATCTAAATTAAAAAACATCAAACGAGGAATTTTGCTACTGCCAGTCTGATACGACTTCAAGTCTTCATTAAGAAATAATACACCAAAGAAAGAGCCATAAACTTTCAAACTAGAAAAGGTCTTTTTCTGTTCTCCTATTGACAAAGACAGACATTCACCTATATCCGTCATTTCATCCTCCACACAAATAGTTTTATGAAAAGAACCATCAAGTTGATAAATATTGATATAATTCAATCTCAGAGGAACTTCTACCATTCTGTCATTATTACCAACAGCATTCATGGTAGAAAAGAAAGTAATGTCTTTTCCGCTGTTTACAGATATAGAATTTAGTTTATCAAACACTTTAGGAATTTGCTCAGAATCTTTAGTGATATCTTTTACCGAACGAATTAATTGAGTTGCGCCATGACCTACCGTCTTAAGGAAATATTTACCATCCGACAACCTTACCAAGGTAAACACATCATTGGACAATCCCGTATAAAGGCCTTTCAGGTTTGTCTTATTCTCTTTCAATATTTCTTGAATATTAAATGTCAGCAGTCTGCCTTTCTGATCATCGAAAGCATCAACATATAAGGAATCATTTTTATGATAGAAATTAGCAGAGCTATTAACGGATGGAGGAAAAACAAATTCTTCCTTACTATTTCCCAACTCAAAAAAACTACTTTCTACCTTTTCCGTATCCAAGTTCACAACTTTCCAAAAATGGGAACTAGCTTTTGCACACATAATCAGTTTGCCATCAACAATTCGCATATTATTGATACCAAACTCACCAATATTTAAAGACACAGGATTGTCCAATGTCAGTTTATAAGGAAAGTCACTGACATACTCCACCTCATCAAACGCCATAGGAGAAATACTATCAGTCTGACTTGTCTTACAAGCAGACAGAAACAACAATCCAAACATTGCACATATGATCTTCTTCATATTATCTCTGATATAAAAACAAGCTATTATTTATTAGGATTGCAAGTACCCTGTCCACTTACCCAAGAAGGAGCACCCTTAATCCAAGAACAAGTTCCACAATAAAAAACCTGTTGAGCATCTTCTGTTGTGACTGTATTATAGCAAGTTTCTTCTCCAGCTTCTGTAGACGCCAAAGCCTCAACATTCTCCATTAACACACCATTTTCCTGATTATCTGTAGACATTAACAGATTAACACTCATAGCACAAATGCTTGCAACCGCAAAGCATGCTGTAAAAAATAAAACTTTCTTCATATCAATACTTTTTTAAGTTTAAAATTACAACTTACAAAATTATAACTTTCATCATGAATGCTAGTTGTTAAAAAAAAACTCGTAGTTGTTTATTCTTTATTTCGGCAGCAAATATACTATTTTAATTTCAAATATCCAAAAAAAAGCCAATAAAAATTGGCAATATCAAAAAAAAAGATTAAATTTGCAGCAATTTTCAACCAGAATAAACATGAAACATCATAAACTACTCACAAAGAGAAGCATTCTAATCATTCTATTGCTTTGCTCTGCCCTATACCCAGCTTATCTAGGTGTAAGGATTTTCATTGCAGACTATTTTACGATACCCACCTGCTCCATGCAACCTACATTAAAGCCTGGCGACAAGATAATTGTGAACAAACTACTGTTTGGAGCACGCATCTATACGGACTTCCACTTTTCCAAAGAAGGCAGTGAACTCAAGGCTTTCAGAACCAATGGAATTAGAGGCATACAAAGAAATGACATCATTGTCTTCAATAAAGTTTATCACAAAAACAAAGAAATAAAATTCATCATCAATCAGGTGTATTGTAAAAGATGCGTTGCCTTGCCGGGCGATACAATCAGCATCGTGGACGGGAAAACCATCAACAACCATCACTCGGGAACACTAGGCATACATAAAGAAATAGAGAAATTGATGCATACACCAGATAGTGTCATCAACAAGAAATGCCTAAGGGCCATGCCTAAGGAGGAACACTTCCATTGGACCATCCGAAACTTTGGTCCTTACTATGTACCTAGAAAAGGAGACCTAATACCTATTGATGCACGAACAGCCACCCTGTACAAAAGCATATTGGAATGGGAAATTGGGAAACAACTTATCATAGACTGGAATAACAATAGGGTAACAGCTGGACAGCGGCATCTTACAAAATACGAATTTAAAAACAACTATTATTTTATGATGGGGGATAATGTTCTGGATTCTGACGACTCTCGATACAAAGGAGCGATACCGGAATCTTACATCATCGGCATCGTGGACAAAATCATATAAACATAAGACTCATGACAAAGAAAAAGACAACATATTGCATCATAGCGATTTTCATAACATTCATTGTTACTTGTATCGCTTATAGTCCTTTTTCCATACTAAAGGCAAAAGCCAACTCTTGGGAATTGTTCAAAACAAACATACATTACTTGATCAACTATGACCAAGAAAAAAGTGAAGCCACACGTTTCATACTGAGCAACATTGACAATCATTATTGCTATTCCAGCAAAGCCATTGAAGATTTTACGTCAACTGTTAGAAACAGCGACTCTATCATCAAAGAGCCTCAGCTAAATAAAATTTGGGGAAACATACCAGCTAAGGAGCGAAAGGTACGCCATTGGGACATTCAAAATATCAAGTCAGAAACGCTCATATCCGATATTGACTTTGCATTTGACTCCTGGAGAAGGTCACCATGGAAATCTGAAGTCAGCTTCCAGCATTTCTGCTCATACATCTTGCCTTACCGAGTCATGAATGAAAAAGTAGAATCGGGATGGCGTGCTTATCTATACAAGAAATATAAGTCTATCATAGCAAACACCACAAAGCTCCAGGAAGCATTCTATCTAGTGCACGACTCGATACAGCGTAAGATAAAACGTGGCAAATACGATTACCCCTACCAGATGAATGCCTTTGAACTAGAAAACATACAGAAAGGCTCTTGCCTGCAAAGATGTATCTACGAAGTAGCTGTAATGAGAGCTTTAGGAATACCAGCCGTGATAGATGGCATTGACTGTTGGAGCAACTATAGCAAGAATGGGCACACCTGGGTAGCATTAGCAGCAGTCGATGGCACATATACTGTAGCAGACGGCGACTCCGTTGCAAGAAAATACAATCCCATAGACTCTTCCATCTTCAAACTAAAAAAGAAAGTCTCCGCCGATTTCCCATGCGACACAACGTTCAAGAAACGCTGTGCCAAGATTCTTCGTTATCACTTTGACAGAATTCCCCAGCATTACGATGACCAAGAAGCTCCAAAGGAAATCATAGACCGTTTCACCGACGTATCCATAGAAGACGTATCTAAAGAATATGGATTTAAGAATAATTTCATCTTACCCGCGACCGAATCTGAGTATTGCTATCTATGTGTATACCGAATCGAAAAAGGTTGGTATCCCATAGCATACGCTCAAAAGGAAAATGCGAAATATAGCTTTCATCACATAGGAGACTCTTGCATATACCTGCCAGTAATTTACAAGGACAAGAAACTTATTCCACTGAGCAACCCTATAAAAATTATGGGCTCCATAAACCATGCCATTAATCCCTCTAAGAATATGACACATAGCATCACTATTGACCGCAAATATCCTCTAGTCAACAATTTCTTTACAGAATGGGCTAGACTAGAAGGCGGCAAGTTTGTGGGATTTAAAGGAAAAGGCTTAAAAGATTCCACTATTTTATGGACTATAGACAAAACTCCTCTATACATCAACAAGTACAAACTAAAGCATAAGGGCATGTGGCAACGCATCAAGTTCCAAGCACCTGAAGGCATACAAGCTCCCTTTGCTGAAATAGCCTTTACATACAAGCTGCAAAAGATTAATGCCATACCCTATAGTAATGACTCCGAAAACATAGACAAATGTATGGATGGCAATTATTTCACAATGTCAACATTCAGAAGAGAAGGTTACCTAGTTATGTTTAATCTACAGACGCCAAGCAAGATAGACCAAATAACACTGGTAACCAAAAACGATGGCAATTTCGTTATACCAGGACATACTTATACATTGTCATATTACGACATGGAGTGGAAGACCATCAAAAGCCAAAAAGCAAAAGCACATAACATCACCTTCGACCATGTTCCCATTGGAGCTCTTTTATTATTAAAAGACGATACCGAGGGAATAGAAAATCGCCCATTTCTCATACAAAGTGGCAAACAAGAGTGGTGGTAATTGGAAGAATTTCCCCATCCTATAGACTACGTTAATCAACAGGATGGGGATTCTTTAATCATCATTTAATTCTTATATCGTCCATTTCCTTATTCTCATAGGCAGCCTCACTTTTTATTTTAACTTATTCATAGTTTTTACCCCCCAAGTATTTCTTCTTGAGTAGACTACGCCATTTTGGCAAGTCGCTGTTAGTCTCTACTTTTCAAAGCTATTGTCAACAGATGATGTATGTTATCTTCTCTATCCTCGACAATTATGCAGACGTAGAGGTCCACACCCCAAAAGGCAGAGTGGACATGGTACTCCGCACTGCTACCCATCTGTACCTGTTCGAGTAGAAATTGGGCAAGGACTCACAAGCGGCAATGAAGCAAATAGACTTGAAGGAGTATCCTAAGCGTTTAGCCCTTTGCGGATTGCCAATCGTAAAAGCAGGAATTAACTTTGATGTTAACACCCATAATATCATAAGACTGGAAAGTGCAGGCATGACAAGGTATTTTGGGTAAGAAAGCAACAAAAATTGCCTTTTTTGAGAAATTTCATCGAAAAAATTTGGTGATACGGAAATAAAGTCCTATCTTTGCATTCGAATTATACACAAAAGGA
>ERZ1673741.1118-NODE-1118-length-23470-cov-31.649541_pt1 | contig 23470 bp, 16 predicted proteins | sample MGYA00580209_ERZ1673741 | MGnify/ENA primary metagenome ERZ1673741 (study PRJEB41218, sample SAMN15661754) | gut metagenome | host: Homo sapiens | place: Canada: London | collected 2015-08-20/2019-03-30 | study: EMG produced TPA metagenomics assembly of... | reverse complement strand
ACAAGGAATCTTTGCTCAGGATCGCTACAGCGCTCCTGATCGAACTGGACGAAAAGTGGCTTGCCAATGGGAAGGTCTATCTGAAAGGTTGACGGCAGAGATTCGGAGAATTTACAGAAAAAATGTTACGTAGCCTAAAGCTTTTTCTCATTCAAAAGAAGACTTGAATTTGAGATAAAGAGGTGGTATATTATTTATCATACGAAACGTATATTTAACAAGCAGCCATGACGAGGAGTTCTATAAGGGTGAATTTCATGATTTTGCTTTTCCCCGGACGAAGCGTCCGGGCGGCTGAATGAGTTTTCATGATGCGTTGTCCTTTCTTTTTGTTTTTTGTCCGCGGGGTAATTATACCACAAAAAATTGAAAAGCACAATAGCGAAATCTGTTGAAAAAATATCAATTTATGGAAATTTGCAGTTGCAAAGGCGGAGAGAGAGATTATATTCCGGAAAAGGAGAATTTATGGAAGCGCATCCGTTTCATCATTTCCGTTCGCACCGCGGAGATCTGGAGATCATCTCCAGCAATCTGCATTGGACGCTGAATGTATTCAATCTTGCAAATCCGAACTGGTGCGGCAGCGACTATCGGCTCGGAAACCGCCTCTTTTTCGTCTGCCGGGGGAACGGCTCGGTCTGTCAGGAAAACAGCGGGGCCGCGCTGGAGCTGCGCCCGGGATTCGCCTGTTTCATTCCCCGGAATGTGACCGTTCGCGTGGAGTATCCGCCGGAACTCGTTTTCTATGCGCTGGAATTCCATGTGGAACTGCTGCCCGGACTCGACCTTTTCAGTACCAACAACAGCATTTGCGAGTACCGTCCGGCTCCGGAACATTTCGAGGGGCTCCGGGAGGTGGAGTCGGGGGAGATCAGCTGGAAAAATTTCTTCCGTTTCGAAAAGCTCCGCCAGAGCATCCTTCTTGAACTGCTTGATGTCGTGGAGCCGAGCATTTCGTATCGCGATTTTGTCCGGGGCTTCATCAAATATGCGCGTCTTATCGACTTTATCCGCAACGAAGCCTCTGCGCGGACCACGATGAACGAGTTGGCGGCGGTTCAGAAATGCACCTACGACAAGCTCAGCCGGATGTTCCGCGCCGATTTCGGAATGTCGCTCAAAAAGATGCTGGACGCGGAACTTTCCATGCAGGCGAAATCTCTTCTGACCTCCACAAACTTTTCAATCAAGGAGATCGCGCGGCGTCTGGAGTTTTCCAACGAATACAATTTTTCCAGGTTCTTCAAACGGATCAATCATTGCGCTCCGCGGGCATACCGTCTGCGTTATCTGTGCGCCGGACCGTTTCCGCAGGAACTCAAAGTCGGAAAACATCTCAAGCCGTTTGAAATGTAACGGCGGAAGAGAACTCTTTGCAACCCGTTCTTGATTTTTGCGGGAATATGTGGTATATTATATTATGGAGGTGCGGTATCGTGCCGCACCCGCGAATTTATCCCGGGAGAACAGAACATGTTCGGAAACACATTTGGAAGACTCTTCAAAATCACCTGCTGCGGCGAATCCTATGCCGGCGGCTTCAGAAAAAATCTCCCCGTCCCGCCCGAGCTTTACGGCGGTCTCATGGTCATCGTCGACGGCGTCCCCCCGGGAATCAGAATCACCGGAGAGATGGTTCAGGCGGAACTCAACAAGCGCAAACCCGGTCAGACTCCGCTCGATTCCCCCCGCAAGGAAAAAGACCTCGTCTACATCTTCTCCGGAGTGATGGAAAATGATCTCACCACCGGCGCTCCCGTCGGAATGATCATCCCCAACAACGACATTCAGGACGTTCATATCGACCAGTACCGTTCCTACAAGGATTCCATCCGTCCCGGACATGCGGAATACGGGTTCTTCAAAAAGTACGGTCAGTATGCCGACTGGGTCGGCGCGGGACGCGCCAGCGGACGTGAAACCGCAAGCCGCGTCGCCGGCGGCGCCGTCGCAAAAGCCGTTCTCGACCAGATGGGCATCGACGTCATCGCCTACACCATCGCTTCCCATGGCATCAAAATCAAAGAACCCGTCACCTACGAGTTCGCAAAGGAAAATTACCGCAAAAACGAAATCAACTGCCCCGATCTTGCGCTTGCGGAAGAGATGAAAAAAGATATTCTCAAGGTCAAAGCGGACGGCGAAACCGCCGGCGGCGTCATCGAGTGCATCGCCCGCGGCGTTCCCGCCGGACTCGGCGAACCGGTGTTCGACAAGATGAACGCGCTCCTCGCCCATGCGGTCTGCTCCATCGGCGCAATCAAGGGGATTGAGTTCGGCGCGGGATTCGGCGTCGCCGACATGCTCGGCGCGGAATCCAACGACGAAGCTTATGTCGACAAGGCAACCGGCAAAGTCCGCTTCAAAACCAACCACGCCGGCGGCATTCTCGGCGGCATCACGACCTGGGAAGACATCCGCTTCCGCTGCGCTGTGAAGCCCACTCCGACCGTTTCCGTTCCGCAGGCGACCGTGAACGTCGAGAAGATGGAAGACACCATTCTCTCCCCGATCACCCGCCGCGACCCCTCGCTCCTGCCGCGAATCTATCCCGTCATCGAAGCCATGACCCGCTGCGTCATTCTCGACGCCATCTACATGGCGGAAGCATACTGGAAAGTTTCCGGCATCGACGAAAAATGGCGCAAGATCTGATGATCCTCCGGGAGACTCCGTTCTCCCGGAACCAATCCTGAGGATTCGTAAACATGGTCGCCCCTGCCGCACCTCCCGACGGAAAAGAGACAGAGGAAGACTGTTCCGGGCTCGACTCGCTGGACTTCGCGAAAGTCGACGTCGAGCTCCAGGAAGCCGATTTCGCTCCGCCTCCTCCCGAATGTCTGGAGGAGACGGTCGCTTTCTTTTCCGACGACGGTCCACTGAAGAAACTGGCGGAAATCGGCGGACGCTCCTACGAGCCGCGTCCGCAGCAGGCCGTCATGGCGAACGAAATCGCCTCCGCGTTTGAAAAAGGACGCAATCTCTGCGTCGAGGCTCCGACCGGAGTCGGCAAGAGTTTCGCCTATCTGATTCCCGCAATTTACGCCGCGCTCTCCATGAAGAAGCCGGTTCTCATCACGACCGAAACGCTCAATCTGCAGGAGCAGCTGGTCTACAAGGATCTTCCGCTTCTCGCAAAACTGCTGAACCTCGATCTCAAATTCGTGCTTGCGAAGGGACGCGGCAACTATGTCTGCAAACGGCGTCTTCTGCTTGCGCGCGGCGGTCACCGTGACGACTATCTGCCCTCCGGCGACATGCTTTCCGCCGTCGAGCGTCTTGCTGACTGGGCGGACAAGACGGAGGACGGTTCCAAGTACGATATTGATTTTCCCGTCGACAACGAGCTCTGGGCGTGCGTGTGCAGCGAGGCGGCGAACTGTTCGGGGCCCTCGTGCAAATTTTTCCGGAACTGCTTCTACTGGAAGGCGCGCCGCTCGTGGGAGGACGCCGATATCGTGGTTGCGAATCATGCGCTGTTTTTCATCGATCTCAAGATCCGCGCGCTCGAACAGCAGGAGGCTTCGCCGCTTCCGAATTACGGCGCGGTGGTGTTCGATGAAGCGCATACGCTTGAGGATTCCGCCGCATCGCATCTCGGACTTTCGCTGCGCTCGGGGGCGCTGCGCTACTTCCTGAACCGCCTTTACAATCCGGCGACGGGCAAAGGTCTGCTGCTCCGCGCGGGGGAGGCGTCGCTCCAGCTCCGCGCCACGATCGCGAAGGTGCAGGATGCGGCGACCGAATATTTTCTGCAGTTCCAGGAGGCTGTCCGGGACCGCAAGGACTCCGTGCTGCGGATTGTGAAGCCCGGACGTTTTTCCGACAATCTTTCCGCGCAGCTTGGCGAGGTGGCGAAGATGCTGCGCGAGTACATCGCGGAACAGACGGACGCCGATTTCCGTACGGAACTGCAGTCGATGCACGAGCGGTGTCTCTGCTTTCAGGAGGAGATCGCCGGGTTTACGGAGATGGCGTGGAACGAACACGTCTACTGGGCGGAGGGCAAACTTTCCTCCGTTTCGCGCACGCAGATGATCGAGCTCGACGCCGCTCCGCTGAACGTCGCCGCGCTTCTTCACAACATCCTGTTCAACGGCAAAAAATCGGTGATTCTGACGAGCGCGACGCTTGCGGTGAACGGCAGTCTGGACTACTTCTTCAACCGTGTCGGTTTCGGCAACGGCGAGGGAATCGTGCTGGATTCCCCGTTCGATTACGCGAAGCAGGTGAAACTTTATCTTCCGCGCTCCATGCCGATGCCGACGGACGAGGAGTATTACGGCGCGGTGTGCGATGAAATCATCCGTTTCCTGAAATTCACGAACGGTCGCGCCTTTGTCCTTTTCACGAGTTACGGGATGCTCCGCACCTGTGCGGAGGAGTTGAAGGACGAGATCCGGGATCTCGGACTGAACCTGCTTGTCCACGGCGGCGAACTTTCGCGTTCCGCAATGCTGGAGCAGTTCAAGACCAGCTCCGTTCCTTCGGTCCTGTTCGGTGCGGCGAGCTTCTGGACGGGCGTAGACGTCCCCGGCGACGCCCTGAGCAACGTCATGATCACCAAACTTCCGTTTGCGGTTCCGTCGCATCCGCTGATCGAAGCGCGCCTGGAGCGCATTCGTCTGAGCGGCGGCGAACCATTCCGCGACTATTCGATACCGGACGCCGTCCTGAAGTTCCGTCAGGGCGTGGGCCGTCTGATCCGCAGCAAGACGGATACGGGCATCATTGTTGTTCTGGACCGCCGGATTGTGACGAAATCGTACGGCAGCCGTTTTCTCGACTCCATTCCTCCGTGTCCGGTGGAGTATTTCTGACTTTTGCCCGCGCCGCAAAGAACCGTTTTTTTGCAATTTTTTCATTTGCGTAGATTTGCGGAAGATTTTTTCGTTTGCCTCTTGACAAAATCGCGGGTATGTGCTAAAATAAAAGAAAGCAAAAATCGGATCGTACAGATTTCCGGGTTCACATAATATCCATTATGTTAAATTCCCCGTGTTCAAAAGAACAAGTTTTTCTTCTGCGAACACCTCCTTTTCTGTTTTTTTTGTATATTCCCAAGTTTAACATAATGGATATTATGCAAAGTTCCGAGAGGCAGAAGCATTCAACAAAAAATTAAAGGAGGTTGTAGCCATGAATGCGGAAAGAAAACATACCAGCATCAGTCCTGCAAAAAGAAGAATAATGAAGTTCACCCTTATAGAGCTCCTTGTGGTAATTGCGATTATTGCAATCCTTGCCGGGATGCTCCTGCCTGCGCTGAATTCGGCGCGGGAAAAGGCGCGGACGATTTCCTGCGTGAATGGAATGAAACAGCTTTCTCTCGCCGTTACGGGATATCTGAACAGCAATAACGACATTATTTCCGTAATGACGGAGAGTTGGCAAGCGTATCCCTACGGAAGCATTGATTACGTGGGGCATCTCTCGTATGTTCTGGAAGCGGTCGGCGGCGCGAAACCTCTTTCGGAGCCGTTCGGCGGCAACTACAATCCCTACTGCAAGGTGTTCAAATTTGCGGTTCCTTTCGCCAACATATGCGCTTCAGCATACAATAAAACCCGCATGCTGAATCCGACCGATGACAATAAAATCTGCACGAGCCAGTGGTGTTACAGCAAGAAGCAGCATGTGGATTTCTTCCGCTATTACGCGATGCGTCTGGGTGACGACGGCGGATGCATCAAGAACGGTTCGATCTACCAGCATCAGCTGAACCGCGTGAAAAGTCCTTCGTCGAAAGGGTTCTGGATTGAGGGAATGGGACAGTTTCAGAAGTCTTACCTCAGCGACCCGGCGCATACAACAATAGATGGCGCATGGAGTCACCAGAAACGCAACAATGTGCTCTATTTCGACGGACATGTCGGAAACGTCGTTTACGGTTCCGTGACCTGCAGTCATAGCGCGTATACCGCGGGGTGTGCGGTCTGCCCGTTCTACTATCCGTACAATTAAACCAGGAAAGGATTTGCAGCATGAAAAAACTTTTGACCGCATTTCTTTGCGGAGCGGCGGTTCTGCTCTCGGCGGAAACGCTGAAGGAGTGGAAGTTCGAGGGCGATAAGGTTTCCGGACTTTCGTATCCGTCGGAAAAGATCGGCTTCCGGATTTCTCCGGACGTGAAGACTCCGGAAGGTGAGCCCTGCGGAGAATTCACCGTGAAGTCTGCGGGGGATGCCAAAGTCCCGTGGAGCACGCAGATAAATTTCTTTTCCAGACAGAAAATTGCCGCCGGAGCAAAGTATCGCTACACATTTCAGATCCGCAGCGACCGCGATGCGAAAATCTCGGTAAACTGTCTGTTGGCGGAACGCCCGTGGACGACGGTCGGGAAATCGTACCGCGATGTTCTGCTCAACACCGACTGGCAGACGGTCTCAATGGAATTTACCTCCCAGCTGGATCATGAGGGCGCTCTGCGTTCCCCGATGCTGATGGCGGGATCGCTTCCGCAGGGAGCGAAGTTCTGGATGGGACCCGTGAAATTCGAAAAGCTCGTGAATTTTCTTCCGCTCGCGCTGAATCCGGAATGGAAAATTTCCTGGACCTCTGACGGGGCGGAAGCGAAAACGGTGAAGATGGAAAACAACACGATTGACTTCACGAAATTTCGCGACAAGTTCGCCGAGAAGACTCCAGTGTATCTGTTCAATGAATTTGAAGCTCCGGCGGACGGCATGATGCAGGTCGGCTGTGCTGCGGACTACTGGTTCGAATTTTCGGTGAACGGCGAAAAAATTTATGATACGCTGGAGACCGGAAACAAGGTTAACACCTATCAGCCGACGGATCATGTGTTCAACTTCCCGGTGAAGAAAGGGAAAAACCGGGTCGTCGTGAAAGTCCTCAGCGGTTCCGCCGGCTGGAAGTTCGTCTGCGGCAAGGTCCCGTTCCGCGAAAAGACGAACCGGATTATCCGCATTCAGCGCGGCAAAGAGTGGCGTCCGGTGAAGATGGACAAGGTTTCCTGGGACAAACGCAATCTGCTTTCTCAGCGGGTCGAAATGTTCAACCGCATTCCGGGTTCGGCGCTGGACCTTTCGCAGTATGTCAAAAAATACGACATCGACCGAAACGGTCGTCTGAAGGCGGATGCGTCCGGGGAACTTTACTTTGAAAACGCACCGGGCGAAAAGGTGCGTCTGCGCGGTTTCAACTTTGTTTCGGGTTCGTGGGAAAACCGCTTTTACACCTTTACGAAAGCGGAAATTGAAGAGTTCGCGGAACAGATCCGTCTTGCGGGAATGAACATTCTGCGTTTCCATTTTCTTGACGGCGCGCTTGCCGGAGTCAACGGCTTGCCGAAGCAGGGAAAGGACCGGAAGGATATTGCGGAAATTCACATTCCGCAAAGCGTTGACGAGCTCAAGATCGACTCCGCATTCGCCGAGCGTTATTACTATCTTCTGAAGTGTCTGCGCGACCGCGGCGTATATGTCATGCTGGACATCTTCACTTCGCGCGGTCTTATGACGGGGGCGGTGAACGCAAAGGATTATCCGCGTTTCCAGATGTTCGACAATCCGGTCTATCAGAAACACTGGAAAGCGGCGTTCGATTTTCTGCTGAAGAAACCGAATCCGTACACCGGCAAAGCGCTGATTGACGATCCGCAGCTGATCGGCATCACATTCTTCAACGAGCAGGAACATCTGTTCAATCCGAATTCACCAGAAAACAAACGTTTCACGACCGAATGGCGCGAGGTGCGCGGAGCTTCCGCTCCGGAATTCAATTTCACGCTTCTGCGGTCCGATTCTCCGGACGGCGCTGCGGCGCGCGAGTTCCTGCGCGGCAAAATCCGGAAAATGAACGAATTCTATCTCGGAGTCGTCCGCGAATCCGGATTCAAAGGCTTCGTGACGAACTGGGATATGTTCATGCGCGGACTCGAAGGCGACGCCCGCGCGGATTTCAATGCGGTTGCCATGCATACCTATCATGCGCATCCGAATCAGGCGAAGCTCAGCCCGGCGGATTTCAAACAGCGTCTTTCCTTTGGCGGATGGTGGCGCGGCAGAATGTCGAATGTCGACCAGAACAGCTCCATTACATTAAACAACTATATCGGGCGTGCGGCGGCAACCCGCGTGCTGGGCAAGCCGTTTTTCATGACGGAGTTTTCGCACTGTCCGCAGAACCGTTACATTCAGGAATATCCGGTGATGTGGGCGGCGTTCGCGAGCCTGCAGGACTGGCAGATTCTGACACCCCACATGAACACCGTCGCTCTTTATTACCGTCCGCTGCGCGCGTCGTTTGATGATGCGAACAACCGTTTCGCTCCGATGTGTTCACTTTTCACGGCGTTCGGCTGGCAGCGCGGCGACATCCGGAGCGCGAAGCATTCCGTTTCGCTCAACGTTCCCGAGTCCGTCCTGAAATCTCCCGAATACATCGGCGCCATCGGCAGCGGCTACAATGCGCTCTCCATGCTGACGCGCATCGGTTCGGACTACCGGAACGCGAAGAATCCGGCGGCGACCCTGAACATCGTTCCCAAGGCGTATGTCGGTGCGACGAGTATGGGAATGTATGTCGTGCTCAATGAAGAAAAGGAGAAAAACTTCCGTATTCTCCGCGAACAGGTGGAAAACCTGCGCAGGAACAACATCCTCCCCGCCGGGAACCGGACGAACGTCAACGCCGGAATTTTCGAGAGCGAGACGGGCGAAATCTGCACAAATGTGCAGAAGCACACGCTTACGGTCAATACGCCGCGCTTCCAGTCGGCGGTGCTGAAGAAGAGTGAGCCGGTCGCACTGAACGATCTTGCGGTGCAGTCGGTCAGCACGCCCGTTTCGATCACCGCGATTTCGCTGGAGAACGATAAATCCATTGCGGAATCGAAACATCTGCTTCTCTGCGTCGCGACGATGATTCTTGCGGAAAACGCGGTCTACTCGGATGAAACATTCTATTCCGAGCTGGACATCGGCGACATGCAGCTGCTGGTGCGTTCCGGTCAGTTCCGTTTCTCTCTGAAGAACGGCGGCAAAGGGCTCCCGTCCGTTTACGCGCTGAATCTCAACGGCTCCCGCGAGCGGAAAATTCCGGTTGAGCTCAAAGACGGAGTTCTGCAGTTCTCGCTTGATACCGGCAAACTTGAATACGGAACACCTTATTTCGAGGTGGTCTATCCGTGACGCCGTTTTATCCGTCCGGCCGATATGAAAATATCGGCCGATGCTGAAAAATCACGGAATCTCCCGGAGCATGTCGGGAAAGGGCGGCTGTCTGACTTCTTTGGCCGGCTCAAAACGGCAATGCAGGTCGGGGAGACGTTCAAAGCGGTGAAGGTTTTTGAAAGAAAATTCCGCGAATGCATTTGCAGTTTCAACAAAGAACGGATATATTGGAGGGAACGAGTCCAGTTCAATGCCGGACTCGTTCCCTGCGCTGACGCCCCGTCCGGAGCATGGGGCATGTCATAAAAGCATGAAAGGATTTTTCATGAGATTTCAAAAACCGTTTTTCGCCTATCGTTCGTTCTGGAAAGAACTGGATACGGTCAAACGTTTTTACGACGCCGGAATCCGCGAATTCTGCGTGTTCCCCTCCAACACGACCAACACGCTCGGCCAGCCGTACGGGCAGTATCCGCCGAACTGGCTCTATTTCGATGCCTATGAATTCGAACATGTCGACCGGCAGATCAACGACATTCTCTCCGCCGCCCCGGAAGCGAAACTGCTCTGCATGGTCGATTTGAATTCCCCGAACTGGCTTGTCCGGCAGCTCATGTATTCGCTTTGCGACAGCACGCTCGGCGTCACCGATGCGCTCACAACGGAACGCTGGCGTGAGGAGACCCTCAAATACATGCGGGCGCTTCTGACTCACATCGAAACGGCCTTTCCCGGACGAGTCAAAGCCTACATACTCGCCGGCGGCATGACCGATGAATGGATGGACAACTCAAAGGGACGCGAAATCGCGGCGAAGCGCGAAGCATTCCTCGAGTGGTGCGGGAAGAACAACTATCCCGTCCCCGACTCCATTCCCGACATTGCCGGACGCTACCGCTCCGACGCTCCGCTCGGACTGCGCGATCCGCAGAAAGACGCCGACTCCATTCACTACTGGAAGTTCATCAGCGAATGCATCGCCGACGGCATGAGCATGTTTGCCCGGGAAGCGCGCAAAATCATACCGGAAACCACCGCGCTCGGCGCATTCTACGGTTATATTCTCCAGCTCGGATTCGAACGTCTGGTCCAGTGCGGACACCTCGCCTACGAAAAAGCGTTCTCTTCGCCGGATCTTGATTTCTTCATCAGCCCCGGCATTTACAATGACCGCGCGATGGGAGGCGGCGGAGGCTTCATGAGCCCGAACGGAACCATTCACCGCTTCGGGAAAAATTATTTCCATGAAATCGACCACGGAACCAGCACGGCGAACTACCGGCTCACCAGGTATGTGGAGCTGAAATGGATGGAGCGCTGGCCCGATGAAAAAGCGGATATCGCCGGGAACCGGCGCGAATTCTGCCGCTCGCTTTTCCACGGGGCCTCCCTTTGGTGGTTCGACATGTGGGGAAAGTATTACGAATCGCAGAAGCTCGTTGATGAAATCGGCGAATACAAGCGCATCGGCGATGAACTCGGGGACGTCTCCCGCGAACCGGAGGCGGAAATCGCAGTCATCGTCGATCCGGAAAGCACCCTTTACATCAACGATGCCGCCAGTGGCCTTCAGCACTTGCCTGCGAAGGAACTGTTCACTCCGCTTCTTTCCCTCTGCAACCGGCTCGGAACGCCGTATAAAGTCTACTCGCTCAGAGACATTCCGCATCTGGCGGATTTCGGCAAAATCAGATTTGCCATTCTTCCCGGCTTATTTGAAGTCACTCCGGAAAAAGAGGAACTTCTCCGCAAGTTCGTGCTGAAAGACAGCCGCACGGTTCTCTGGACATACGGAGCCGCGCTGAACGACGGAATCCGCAAGACTCCGGAAAACATGCGTGAACTGACCGGAATTCCTTTTGGAACGGCGGAGGCGAAACGGGTCGCCATGAATGGTTGGACCAGCCTGTTCGCCCCCTCGACACCTGCGCTCTCCGTTCACCTGCTCCGCAAATACGCGCAGGACGCCGGGGTTCACTTCTTCACCGACATGGAGTGTCCCGTCTGGGCGGCGGAAGATCTGCTGATGATTCATACGACGGAGTCCGGCAGGCGCACCATCCGCCTGCGCCGTCCGGCGAAGCTCCGCACGCTTCTCGGCAACCCGGTTGCGGAACAGGTCTGCACGGAATTCGAATATGAGTTTTCCGGTCCGGAAACTATTCTGGTTCAACTTGGCAAGCCGTCGGAATTTGAAGATGATTTCAGATGAGTTATCTGCAACCTAAAACGATGCAAAAGGAGGCTTTTTCAATGAAGCATGCAATTACCATTATGGGCAGCGCAGCGGCGGAGGGAATTCCGTCGCGTTTCTGCAGCTGCGATCTCTGTGCGGAAGCCCGCAAACGCGGAGGAAAAGATCTCCGCATGACCGCCGCCTATTCGTTCAATGACCGCGTCCGCATCGACTACGGTCCCGATTCCTATGCGGAAGAGGTGAAGCTCGGACTCAATGCAGCGACGCTCAAACATCTGTTTTTTACCCACGAACACACCGATCATCTTGATACATTCGCCTTCGAGTTGCGGGAGCCGGGTTTCGCTCACAATTTTGTCGTTCCGCTGAACATCTACGGCCGCGCAACGGTTTTGGAGCGGTTGCGCCGGAGCATTCCGGAATCTGCGAACCAGACGCTTGTTCCGCATCTGCTGCGTCTTTTCCAGCCGGTTGAACTCCCGGAGGAGGACATGGTTTTTTATCCGCTGACCGCCAACCATTATCACATTCCGGAAGAGGCGGTTTTCTTTGCGGTCCGCCACGGCGAAGCGTGGATTCTTGTCGCGAACGACACCGGCATTCCGCCGGAAGAGACCTGGCAGTGGTTTGAGCGCATGAAGATTCGTTTCGACGTCGTCATTGCCGACGCCACCTGCGGTTTTCATGATTGCCGGGATCATCACATGGGCGGGAAACACATTCTTGAATTTCACGACCGTCTGGTGAAGCTTGGCGCGGCGGATTCGAAGACCCGTTATGTCATCAATCATTTTTCGCACAACGGCGGAGCTCTTCACGCAGATTTGGAAGCCCGTTTCAATCCGCTTGGCATAGAGGTCGGATTCGACGGAATGGTGATTCCGTACTGAAAAAGCAGGATTCATCGGCGGGGGGGGGAGCAGGTGGTCGGAGCAGTGGGATTCGAACCCACGACTTTCTGGTCCCAAACCAGACGCGCTACCGGGCTGCGCTATGCTCCGTTTCATGTCCACAATATATCCGCTGAAGCGGGAAAATCAAGTGCGGAAATAATTTTTTGGTGAATTGTAAAGGGAAACGTTTCCTGGAGGACATCTGAACGGAGGGATTGTGCGTTCAGTCTCTTTTTCCCGGAGTGCGTTTGCTTTTTTAATTGACAAAAAAATTGACGAGATGCTTTTGAACGGGTTGTATTCGTAAATATCTGTGCTATATTAGCTATTGATTTTTTGAAAAAAGAATAACGGCTTCTGAGCAACCCGGTCCGATGCACTTTTTCCGGAGGGTTCTCTGCATGAATTCCCCCTGTGCAGAGAGGTCTTCAAACAGATGCTCCATTCCGGATGCCGGATTTCCGCATTGCGTTTTTCAAGAAATCAATACGCGGCAGAACGGTGATTTCCCGTCGGCACTGGAGAGTTTTTGTGCAAGGGCAAAATCCGCGAGCCGGATGTTCCGTCCCGGAGCCCGGGCGGTGTTATCAATTGTTTGAACGAAAGAAGGAAAAAATGACTTGGATCGACTGGTGTATTACGATCATCCCGATGGCCGCGCTTATCTGGATGGCGTTTTACTCACGCAGGTACGCTCGAGGGGTTGTCGACTATTTGGCAGCCGGACGAATCGCTGGACGTTACGTAATCTCTGTCGGTGACCTCACCGCCGGACTTTCCGTCATCACCCTGGTCGCAGGATGCGAACAGAACTATCAGACCGGCTTTGCCGTCGGTTTCTGGGGAGCCGTCACCGCGCCTGTCGGCGTGTTCATCGCTCTTACCGGATACTGCATGTACCGCTGGCGTGAAACCCGCTGTCTTTCCATGGGTCAGTTCCTTGAAATGCGCTACGGCAGCAAATTCTTCCGTGTTTTCTGCGCAACACTGCGGACCATTGCGGAAATGGTCACCAACGCCATCGGTCCCGCAATCGCGACCAACTTCTTCATCTATTACCTCGGTCTGCCGCACAAAATCATGATCTGCGGCGTCAATCTGCCCTGCTACGCGATCATTGTCGCCCTCTGCCTGATTCTGGCGCTGATGTTCATTCTCCCCGGCGGTCGAATCTCCCTTCTGATCACCGACTGTGTGCAGGGACTTCTCTGCTACCCGGTGTTCGTCGTTATCGTCGGCTACATCATTCTGAACTTCTCCTGGACCTACGATATCGCCCCGGTCATGTGGAACCGTGTTCCCGGACAGAGCTTCATGAATCCGTATGATGTTTCCGAGCTCCGCGACTTCAATATTTTCGCTCTGATCGTTTCTCTCTGCGGTTCGATTCTGAACCGTGCCGGATGGATCGGCAACGACACAAGCGGAGCGGCAAAGACTCCGCACGAACAGAAAATGGCGGGCGTGCTCGGCTCCTGGCGCAACGGCTTCTCATGGATGATGATTCTCCTTCTCGCAATCGTCGTTATCGTCTTCATGACCAGCCCGCACTTCGTCGGCAAAAACCGCTTCGATACCAACAGCACGGAAGTCCGTCAGGAACTCTCCGCGAAGGTTCTGGAAGAGGCGATTCCGAACGACGAAGCTCTCCGCGCGAAGATCATCGCGAAGGTCAAAGAGGTCCCGTCGCGGGTCACCCAGGAATATATTGATTCCCCGAACTCCCAGCAGAAGAACCTCGATACGCCGTACTTCGATACGGTTCGTCAGGAACTCGGCGATACTCCGGAAGGACGTTACCAGTTCCAGAAGTTCCGTTCGCTTTACCAGCAGATGATGATGCCGACCGTCGTCGCGAAGATCTTCCCCGTGGGTATGCTCGGTCTCTTCTGTCTGCTGATGGTCATGCTCCTGATCTCCACGGACGACAGCCGAATCTTCAACGCTTCCTCGACTCTGATGCAGGACGTTATTCTGCCGATGTTCAAGGGACACCTTCCGCAGGCGAAGCATCTGCTCTACCTCCGCCTTATGACGATCGGCGTGGCGGTCTTCTTCCTGATCGTGTCGCTGTTCTTCGCCCAGCTGGACTACATCAACATGTTCACCACGATCATGTGTTCGCTGTGGCTCGGCGGCGCCGGCCCGATCATGGTGTTCGGCCTCTACAGCCGTTTCGGAAACCTGACCGGCGCATGGTGCGCCATCATCTTCGGTTCCGGAACTTCGCTCGCCGGACTCATCCTTCAGCGCACCTGGGCGCTCACCGTCTATCCGTTCCTCGAAAAAATGGGCTGGGTGGAAGGACTCAACAACTTCCTCGTCACGGTTTCCTCGCCGTTCAATCCCTGGATCGAGTGGTCGATGGATCCGGTGAAGTTCCCGATCAACTCGTTTGAAATCTACTTCATCTCCATGGTCCTCTCGGTCGGCGGCTACGTCATCGGCTCCTATCTGACCTACAAGCCGTACGACCTCGACAAGCTTCTGCACCGCGGCAAGTACGCGGACGGGCCGGAGCCGGTCAAGGAAAAATGGACTCTGCGGAACATCTTCAGCAAGATTATCGGCATCACTCCGGAATACACCCGCGGCGACAGAATCATTGCCTACTCGGTGTTCTTCTACTCGGTCGTGTACAGCGTCGGCATCGTATTCTTCGGTATCGTGATCTGGAATGCGATCTGGCCGTGGCCGCACTCCTGGTGGACGGTGAAGTTCTTCATCACCACGCTGCTGATCCCGGGTATCGTCGGCGTCATCTCGACCATCTGGTTCATGATCGGCGGTTCGATTGACGCAATTCACCTCTTCCGGGATCTGAAGAAGCGCGTTGAGGATCCGAACGACAACGGTCAGATTCTCAACGACGAGAAATAAACCGGAATTCTTTCCGGACATGAAAAAGCTCTCCGCAACGGAGAGCTTTTTCGTTTTAAATGCGATTGAAACGATGATCTGCACAGATTCCCGCGCGGGGGAGTGCATCGGACGATTTAAGTTATCATGTTTTCTCAAATAATTATCAGTTTTTCTCATTTCGGCTCTTGACAATTCCGGAAAGAGGAGTTACGTTACAGACGAAACAGGAGGATTTTTATGCATCAGAACCAGAATAGAATTGATTTTGTCGGGCTCGGATTCTGCAGCAACGACGATATTTGCCTGCTCCCGGAAATTCCGATAGACCATAAAGTGCAGATCATCGAGCACATCATCCAGGGGGGCGGCCCCGGCGGAACCGCAACCGTCGCGGCGGCAAAACTCGGAATCTCCGCCGCGTTCATCAGCGCGGTCGGCGACGACGCCGCAGGCGACCGCATGATTGCGGATTTCGAGGCGGACGGCGTCAGCACCGTTGGAATCGTGCGCCGCAAAGACAGCATGTCGCCGCTCGCGTACTGCTGGATTGATGCGCCGACCGGAAAACGCAGCGTCGCATGGACGCGCGGCACGCTCAAAGAACTGCTTCCCTCCGAAGTCGATATGAATCTTGTCCGTTCCGCAAAGATTCTTCACCTCGACGGACACAACACGGAGGCCGCGATCGCGGCGGCGGCGGAAGCGAAAAAAGCCGGAGTGATTGTCAATTTCGATGCCGGAACCATTCGCCCGGGCGTGGAAAAAATCATTGAAAATACCGATATCTTTTTTACATCGGAATATTTCGCCCGCGCATGGACCAAAGAGGACGATCTGGAGAAGGCGCTCGTCAAACTGCTTGATGAAGGCGCGAAGGTGACTGGAATCACGGTCGGCGAAAAAGGCTCGATGGCATGGATCGACGGAAAAATCGTCCGCTGTCCCTCGTTCGACGTCGGGCGCATCGTCGATACCACCGGAGCGGGGGACACCTTCCACAGCGCGTTTGCGGTCCGCTATCTCGAATGCGGCGACATCTATGAATCCATGCGCTTCGGTTCGGCCGTCGCCGGACTCAAATGCCGCAAGCTCGGCGGCCGCGCAGGGCTTCCCGACCGCAAAACTGTTGACGAATTCCTGAAAAACAACTGATACTCACAGGAGGAACAGCAATGGCAAAGACATTCAAGATCGGCTATCTTCCGCTGACGAAGGCAAACTGGACGAACGAGACTCTTGAAGCCGCGCGCAAAAACGCGAAGGAATATCTTCAGAGTCTGCCGGGAGTCGAAGTGATCGGCGGCGACCGCATGATCGATTTCGAGGACAAGGCGATTCAGGAACTCGATTTCTTCGAAAAGGAACGCCCGGACCTGATCGTTGCCCACTTCATGACATTCTCGCTCGGCGTGATCGTCCCGATGTTCGCGCAGCGTCTCAAAGTTCCCGTCGTGCTCTGGTCGATGAAGGAGCCGGATCCGAAGGGCGGACGTCTTCAGAACAACTCTTTCTGCGCCGCGAACATGAATTCCCACTTCATGTACCGGATGCATGTTCCGTACTTCCACATTCACGCCGAAGTAGGGTCCTCCGAAGCGAACGCCGGACTCGAAAAGGCGATTCGGGTGACCCGCACGGTCAACATGCTCAACCGGATGAGAATCGGCGTGATCGGCGGCCGCGTCCCGGGTTTCTTCACCTCCAGCTGCGACGAAATGCTTCTCCGCACGAAGGTCGGTCCGGAAGTCAAATTCATCACCGAGCATGAGGTGATCGAAGCCGCGCGCAACCTCAAGCCGGAAGAACTCGACGCAGCAATGAAAACCATCCTTTCCGACGCCGAAGTTCATCCGACCGACGGACCGAGCGAAGAACAGCTCAAAAAATCCGCTGCGCTCTTTGCGGCTGTCGGCAAGATGAAAGACAAATTCCTCGTCGACACTTTTGCAATGCGCTGCTGGCCGGAGTTCATCTCCAACGATCTCTACGGCATTGCGATCTGCTCCACGATCGGTCATCTGACGAACCACGGTTTCCTCACTGCGTGCGAAGGCGACGCTTACGGAGCCGTCATGATGCGCATGGAACAGGAGCTCACGGGTGAACTCCCGTTCTTCTGCGACATGATCGTCATGGAAGGCGACTACGGCGTCGCGTGGCACTGCGGCGCGGCTCCCTGCAAGCTCTGCAAACCCGGCTATCGGCCTCAGCTCTGCCACAGCGCAACGGTGGAAGGCGGCGGAGTGAAGGGCGTCACCGACGAATTCCCGCTCAAGCCCGGACGCGTCACTCTGGCTCGTCTCGGCGAAAAGCGCGACGGAGACGGTTTCCGCATGCTGATCGCGACCGGCGAAGCGCTCGACACGGATCTCTTTGTCCGCGGCAACCCCGTCAAAATCAAATTCGATGCAGGCTGCGACAAGCTCCGCGATGTTGTTATCAGCCAGGGCTGGGAGCACCACTATGCGCTCTCCTACGGCGACATTGTCCCGGAACTTCTCGACATCTGCCGCATTCTCGATATCGAACCTGTGGTCGTTCAGTAAGAAAGGAGCTCGAATATGAGCAGCGACAAACTTCTGATTCATCTTTCCCCGAAACAGGGATACAACAAGGTTTTCGATGTGGGCGAATACAATATGGCGCTCACTTCGTTCGGTCTGATCCAGCTCGCGGACGGAACCTCTTACAAGGCTTCCACCGGCGACTTCGAAGTCGCGCTTGTCCTCCTCGGCGGCAAATGCTCCGTCAAGGGGAAGGACTTCCATTTCGCGGAAGTCGGAAAACGCAAAAACGTGTTCGACGGAAAGCCGCACACGGTCTACCTCCCGCGCCACACCGATTATGAAATCACCGCGCTCGGCGACGTCGATATCGCGTACAACGCCTCTCCGGCAACCCGCGACACCGCGCGTCCGACCGTCATCACTCCGGAAGAGTGCAGAACCCTCTCGCTCGGCCGCGACAACTTCTCCCGCACCGCCACGATCATGCTTGATGAAAAGTTCGATTCCGAACACTTCTACATCGGCGAAGGCATGATCCCCAGCGGCAACTGGTCCGGCTATCCCCCGCACCGCCACGACTTCGACAACCTGCCCGATGAAATCGACATGGAGGAGACTTACTTCTACCGCTTCGATCCCCCGCAGGGCTTCGGCATCCAGAAGGTCTACCAGCCCGACGGTTCCATCGACGAGACCTACACGGTCAAAAACAACGACACCGTGGCGATTGCCGAAGGCTATCATCCGCTCTGCGGAGCCCCCGGCTACCAGATGTATTACCTCTGGACCATGACGGGCAAAGTCAACCGCGGCCTCATCTCTTACAAGGATCCGCTGCACAGCTGGGTAAAGTGACATGAACGGCGACGACACCATTCTTCTCGGCATAGACTTCGGTTCCGGCGGCTGCAAGGTCTCCGCGATCGACTGCACGGGTCTTATGCTCGGCGATGCGTCCGTGGAATACGCCACGCATTACGAGCATCCCGGCTGGTCGGAGCAGGACCCCGCCGACTGGTATGCCGCCATGTGTCTGGCGCTCCGCAAGCTTGAGGCGAAGGGCGTGAAACTCGGAAACGTCCGCGCTCTTTCGTTTGACGGCTCCACGCACAACGCCGTTCTTCTGGACGGTGCGATGAAGCCGCTGCGCCGCACGATCATGTGGACCGATCAGCGGAGCGTCGCCGAATGCGCTCAACTCAAAGAACGCCATGCGGACTGGATTTTCAAAACCGCATATCAGATGCCGACGCCGACCTGGACTTTGCCGCAGATGATGTGGCTCAAAAACAACGAGCCTGATGTTCTGAAGCGGACAAAGCACATCCTGTTCGTCAAGGATTATGTGCGTTTCCAGGTCACCGGCGTTGCCGCGACCGATCACATCGAGGCGCAGGGGACCCTCTTTTACGACATGGCGAACCGCCGCTGGTCCTCTGAACTCGCGGAACTCGCCGGACTGGATCCCGCGGTTCTTCCGGAGCTTGTCAGCCCGACCGACCTCCTCGGCTCCGTCACCGCAAAGGCGTCCGCCGACACGGGAATCCCGGAGGGAACGCCCGTCGTCTGCGGAACATCCGACTCCGCCGTCGAGGATTACGGCGCGGGCGCGATTGAGCCGGGCGACTGCATCGTCAAACTCGCAACCGCCGGAAACGTCAATGTCATGACGTCCGCCGCGCATCCTTACCCGACGACTCTGACCTATTCGCATGTGATTCCCGGCATGTGGTACACGGTTTCCGCGACCAACGCCGCCGCGCTCTGCCAGCGCTGGTTCCGCGACCTCTTCTGCGATGCGGAAAAAGCCGCCGCGCAGAAACTCGGGATCAACGCGTTCGAACTGCTCGACCGCGAAGCCAACCGCTCGCCGCTCGGCGCAAACGGAGTGCTCTTCCATCCCTATCTTCAGGGCGAACGCTCCCCGTACTGGGATGCGAATCTGCGAGCCAGCTTCACCGGACTCGCCGTCTCGTCGACAAAGGGCGATGTGGTCCGCGCGCTTCTGGAAGGCGTGGCGTTCTCTCTCCTCGACTGCTACGGTCTGATCGAGCAGATGCGGCTTCCCGTCAAACGGATTTTCCTGATCGGCGGCGGAGCCAGGAGCCGTCTCTGGAGCGAGATCGTCTGCAACGTCTTCAACCTTCCGGTGCAGGTCTCGATTCCGGGCGACGCTTCGTTCGGCAGCGCGCTTCTTGCCGGAACCGGCGTCGGACTTTTCGCGAACAGCGCGGACGCCGTCCGCAAATGTCTGAGGATCGACCGGGAGATTCATCCCGATCCGGAACGCGCCGCGCAGTACGCCGCGCTCTTCCGGAAATACAAAGCGGTGCATGATGCCCTTGCGCCGATTTACAGCATGAAATAACCCTTCAAGGAGGATAAAATGTTAGTCTCTAAAGACAGCTACATGTACGAAATGATTCGCACGGAACTTACGGACATTCTCGGCGACGAGAACGTCTGCACCCGTGACGCCGACAAGTTCGGTCACTCGATCGACTACTACTGGATCCCGGAAATGTGGCATGACCGCGGCATGGAGACCCCGAAGCCGGACTTCATCGTCCATCCCGGCAGCGCCGAGGAAGTTTCCCGCGTCGTGAAACTTGCGAACCACTACCACATCCCGGTCGTTCCCTGGGGCGGCGGATCGGGCTCCCAGGGCGGCGCGCTCCCCGTCTACGGCGGAATCATCGTCGACATGAAGCGCATGAACAAATTCATCGGCATCGACAAGGAAGCGCTCACCGTGACCTGTCAGACCGGTATGATTGCGCGTCATCTCGAATGGCAGTGCAACAAGGAAGGCTACTCCACCATGCACCTTCCGGCCTCCATCGCGTGCGCGACGATCGGCGGATTCCTCGCACACCGCGGAACCGGCGTTCTCTCCACGAAATACGGCAAGATCGAAGATATGGTCATGTCTCTGGAAGTCGTCACCCCGACCGGTGAAATCATCCGCACGCTTCCGGTTCCGCGTCACGCCTCAGGACCGGATCTCACCATGCTTTTCCTCGGCAGCGAAGGCACGCTCGGCATCATCACCGAAGTGACTCTGAAGGTTCATCCGCAGCCGGAAGCCCGTGAATTCCGCGCCTACATCTTCAAGGATTTCCACACCGCGATGAGTGCCGGTGCCGAACTCATGCGCAGCCGCCTCCAGCCCTGCGCCGTCCGCCTCTACGATGAAGAGGAAACAATTCACCACGTCCGCAAAGTCTTCGGCATGGAACTCGACAAGGGCGCGTATCTTGTCTTCGGCTTTGATGGACGCAAGGACATCGTCGACTGTCAGATGCGTTATGCCCGCGAAATCATGGAAAAGAAATACAAAGGCAAGGATCTCGGCAGCAAAGGCGGCGACCTCTGGTGGCAGAACAAGTATAAATTCTTCTATCCTCCGTTCATGTTCCACATGCCCCAGGCGTTCGGAACCCTGGACACGGTCGCAACTTTCTCGAACATTGAAAACGTCTATCACGCCATGAAGAAAGTCGTCAACGAGAACTTCCCGCAGGCGCGTTTCATCGGTCACTTCTCGCACTGGTACGAGTGGGGATGCATGCTCTACGCCCGCTTCATCTTCGAGGAGAAGGACGTTCCGAAGGATCCGCGTGAAGCAGCCGCGCTCTACAACAAAGTCTGGGACCTCGCCATCCGCGCGGCGATCGCGAACGGCGGCGTCATCAACGAACATCACGGAGTCGGACTCAAGCTCGGCCGCCTGATGAAGGAGCTTTACGGTCCCGCGATGCCCGTCCTGGAAGGCATCAAGAAACAGCTCGACCCGAACAACATTATGAACCCCGGCAAATTAGGTTTCAAAGGAGTCTGATCATGAATATCGACAACTATACCGACGCAATTATGAACTGCCGTTTCTGCTTCATGTGCCGTCACCTTTCGGCAATCGGAAACGTGCGGTTCACCGAAGCCGACACACCCCGCGTCCGCGCCGCAATGACCTACGGCGTCACCATGCATCCGGAGCAGCTCGCAAACCGGGATTATATCGACACTCTTTACCGTTCCGACCTCAGCGCCTGCTGCCGCTTCCACTGCGTCAGCCATTTCGATGAGAACGGACTCAACCTTGCCGCCCGCGCCGACGTCGTGGAGGCCGGACTTGCCCCCGAATACGTCAAAGCAATTGCCGCCGAACTCAAAAAGAGCGAAAAATGGATCGGCAAAGGCGAGGGCGATGTTCTCTACTTCATCGACAGCTACACCGCCGAAGCGAAGACCGTCGTCAAGGCGTTCGAGGCCGTCATGAAGAAAGCCGGCGTGAAATATCAGACCGTCACCGGCGGCTGCATCGGCAAAGCCCTGAACATTCTCGGCTTCCGGAAAGAGGCGAAGGAGGCAATGCGGAAGTTCGCACAGGTCATCAAGGCGAGCAAGGCGAAGACCGTCGTCGTTTCCAACCCCGCCGCTTACGATGCGCTGGTTCATGACTTCAAGGACGCCGGAATCAAGCTTTCCGCAAAAGTCATGCACACCTCCGAGTTCATCAAATCGCTCAAACTCAAATTCGCGAAGAAGGCCGGCAAAGCCTATTATCTCGAAAGCGACTACCTGAAGAACTACAACGGCGACATGCAGGCTCCGCGCGAACTTCTCGCCGCGCTGAAAGCCGATCTGATTCCGTTCGGCACCAACAACGAGGAATCCTACACCTGCGGCGAAGGCGCGGTCGTCCTTCCGAAGATTGACGAAGCCCTCGTCGCGAAACTTGCAAAGTACATCGAAGCGCGCGCCGATGACCCGAAGAAGGATCTCATCGTTGTCGCGTCTCCGTATACGAAGATTTGCCTGACGAAATACACGGCGCTCAACGTCAAGACTCTGGAAGAGCTTGCCGCTGCCTGCCTCTGATAAGGAGACCGGATTATGGCTCTTGTGACAATGAAGGAGATTCTCCTCCCGGCGCGCAGGGAAAAGCGCGCTGTGGGGGCGTTCAACATCGCAAACTACGAAACCGCCCGGGCGGTTGTCCAGGCTGCGGAAGCGGAAAAATCCCCGGTCATCATACAGCTCTACATGCGCCTTTTCGATTCGACGAAGGCGTTTGATCTTGCCGGCTCGCTGATCCGCATGGCGCATCGCTGCAATCAGCCGGTCGCGCTGCATCTGGACCATGGCGACAATGTCGGTCAGGTGAAGGATGCGCTCGCATGGGGCTACACTTCGGTGATGTACGACGGTTCCCGTCTTCCGTTTGAAGAGAACGTGCGTATCACTCGTTTCTGCGTGGAATACGCCAAAGCGTTCGGCGCTTCAGTCGAGGGCGAAATCGGGCATGTCGCGCAGGGGGATGAAACGTCTCTGACCGATGTGAAGGAAGCCTGCGAGTTCGCGAAACAGACGGGCGTTGACGCGCTCGCAGTTTCCATCGGAACCGCGCACGGTTACTACAAGGCGACGCCGAAGCTTGACATCCGGCGTTGTCAGGAGATTGCGGATTCGCTTCCTGAGACGCCGCTTGTTCTTCATGGCGGCTCGGCCACTCCTCTGGAGGATGTCCGCAAATCAATTCAGGCCGGCATTGCGAAGATCAATATCGCGACGGAATTCATGGATACCTACCTGAAGTCCACGCGCAGAAAGCTTGACGAGCTGGACGGCAAGTTCCTTCCGATCGACAAATTTTACGATCCGATTGTGGATGACTGTGCCGCGCACGCCGCGCGTCTGATCCGTTTCTTCGCGGGTAAATGACTGTATCAGCCGCCGCACCGCGGGTGCGGCGGTATTCTTTTTTCTGCTCATCCAATCCTTGCCGCCCATTGTTCGTTTTTCCGTTTTTTTGCTTTCCGCGTTTGCATTTTTGAGGGGCTGTGCTATATTACACACCATTCGCTCCGG
>ERZ1673741.1117-NODE-1117-length-23478-cov-12.018998_pt1 | contig 23478 bp, 14 predicted proteins | sample MGYA00580209_ERZ1673741 | MGnify/ENA primary metagenome ERZ1673741 (study PRJEB41218, sample SAMN15661754) | gut metagenome | host: Homo sapiens | place: Canada: London | collected 2015-08-20/2019-03-30 | study: EMG produced TPA metagenomics assembly of... | reverse complement strand
TCTCCATCTCAGGATGCCTTCTTAGATAGTCTTTCAATTTGCTTGCCACGTATTCACCTTGTGGCACAATGGTTATGCCCGGTGGAGTGTATTTTAGAATCTTCGGCATGAGCAACGGGAAATGGGTGCAGCCGAGGATTATGGAGTCTATTTCCGGATCTTTTCTAAGGAGTTGGTCTATTCGTTTTTTCACGAAGTAGTCGGCACCAGGCGAGTCGGCCTCGTTATATTCCACCAATGGCACCCAGAATGGGCAAGCCTGTCCCGTGACCTTGATGTCGGGCCACAACTTATGTATCTCCATGTCGTAGCTTTGGCTCTTCACCGTTCCCTCGGTTGCGAGCAGTCCGACATGATTGTTTCTTGTAATGTCTCCTATGATTTCAGCCGTTGGCCTTATGACGCCGAGCACGCGTCTTCTTGGGTCCCAGTTGGGCAGGTCGTTTTGTTGGATAGAGCGTAGCGCCTTTGCCGATGCGGTGTTGCATCCTATGATGACGAGTTGGCAACCCATGGAAAACAATCGTTCCACGGCCTGCCTTGTGAACTCATATACCACGTCGAAAGACCTTGGGCCATAGGGAGCCCTGGCGTTGTCGCCAAGATAAATATAGTCGTATTGAGGCAACGTCTGCCTGATACCGTGAAGGATGGTCAAGCCTCCGTAGCCAGAGTCGAAGACACCAATCGGTCCTGACCCTTGTGGTAAAAGAATAGTATTTTTATCTTGCATACTATCATCTTGAGGCCTTTATGACCTCTTCCGTAATGTCTTCGCCCATTATTGTGCTGAGGTAGGGCATGTTGCCTCCATCGGTGTTCACGACAAAGGCGAGACCTTTTTGCTGGCCAATGCGGGTGATTGTCGCCTGTATGGTCTTTTTCAGTGGTGTGAGGGCTTCAAGCTTGGCTTTTTCAAGAAGGCGGCGCGCCTCTTCCTTGAAAGCCATGTTTTTCTCCATGAGCTCTTGCAGTTCGGCTTGACGCTTTTGCCTTATTGATGGCGCGAAGTCGCTTTGTCCCTCGAGGAAGAGCTCGTACTTGTTGTTGAACTCATCTTCCACGCGCTTCATTTCACTGTCATATTTCGCTTTCAGCTCTTTGAGGTTTTTCATTGCCGCGTTGTATTCCGGCATGGAATGTAGCACGCTGTCACAACTGAGATAGCCGAAGCGAATGGCAGGTTGCTGGCCATCTTTGTTGACGGTCATGGTTGCTTGCTCAGGCATCGTGTTCTCTGATTGGGCGTTGGCTGAAAGCATTGTTGCTGTGGCGATGAAAAAGAGGACGAGTTTCTTCATGGTTGGTTAAAAGTCTGAAAATATGAGGGCGGCATTGCACTGCCGCCCCTTGTTTGTTCCCAAAGGTATTGTTTACTTCATCTTGGAAATCTCGGCCTGCACCTTGGATGTGACATCCTCGACGTTAGTGCCTGTGTAGACAGCCACGCCATCCTCGAAGATGAACGTGTAGCCACCGGCCTTACCCACTGCGTCAATGGCATTGCGCACCTTTGTCACGATAGGCTGCATGAGTTCTTGCTGCTTCTTTTGCAGAGCCTGTGAGTTGTCCTGGTAAGTCTGCTGAATCTTTTGGTAAAGAGTCTGAAGCTCCTGCTCCTTCTGCTTCTGTTGAGTTGGGTTCATAGTGCTCTTACCCTTCTCGTAAGCCTCGTTTTGGCGTGTGAGCTCGTCTTGCATGCCCTTAAGGTCGTTCTCGTAAGTCTTCTGCTGTGCTTGAAGCTCGCCGTTAACCTTTGCGATGTCGGGCAACGCTTGCATGATGGTCTGTGTGTTTACCTTGCCAAACTTCTGTGCGAAAGTGGCAAGCGGTGCCATCAGCATGATGAATAATAAAAGTTTTTTCATTGTTGTTTGTGTTATTTGTTTATAGTTTTTATTCTATTCTTGGCATGGCGCCGAGTGTCGCTTTAGCGAGGCGAGTAACCGAGCTTGCGCAACACCTCATCGGAGATGTCTATCTTGGGTGAGCCGAAGATTATGGCAGTGTCCGACGCGCGGTCGAGCACGAGGCTATATCCCCTGAGGTCAGCTATTTCCTTCACGGCGTTGTAGATTTCCTCTTGTATGGGCTGCATGAGGCTCTCACGCTTCTTGTACAACTCTCCCTCAGGCGAGAAATACTTCTGCTTGAGTTCTGCCGCGGCCTTTTCCTTGTTCATTATCTCCTCTTGCTTGGCTTTCTTTTGTTCCTTTGATAGGAATACGAGCTCGTTTTGGTAGTTCTTGTACATGGTAGAGGCTTCTGTGTTGAGGGCCTCCACCTCAGCCTGCCATTTCTTTGTGGCTTGGTTCAACTGTTCGTTGGCACGCTCGTAGGCTGGAATGTTCTTCAGGATATATTCCATATCTATGAGAGCGAATTTCTGCGCGTGGCCTATAAGTGGCAACGCAAGCATCATCGCCATAAGCGCAATACACTTGAAAATGTTTTTGTTCTTCATTTTTGTTATGTTTATTCTTTTAGACGAATGATTTGTATTTTTTGTTACGCTCTACATGATGAAACGTTTAGACCGTCGGTCTCAGACGCGTTTAGAACTCCTGTCCCAGCACGAAGTGGAATTGAGAGCCGCCCTTGCGGTTGTTCACGTTGTCCTTGTCGAAGCCGTAGCCCCAGTCGATACCCATGAGTCCCACCATAGGCAGGTAGATGCGCACACCCACGCCTGCAGAGCGTTTCATGTCAAACGGGTTGAACTGTCGTATCTTGCTCCAGGCGTTACCGCCCTCAAGGAACGTGAGGCCATATATGGTGGTGTTGCCGAGAAGGAACGGATAACGAAGCTCTAAGGTAAAGCGGTCGTATGCATAGCCATTGTAAGCTATTGAACCATTCTCGTATCCACGCAGTCCGATGGTCTCCTCGCCAGCGTATGACGAGTAGCCGCTCATGCCGTCGCCACCCATGTAGAACGTTTCGAATGGCGACTCCTTATACTTGTTGTAGCTGCCGAGCAGACCCAAGTCAGCCCTTGTCATGAGCACGAAGCACTTCTGTCCGTTGCTGAGAGCGGTGTAAGTCTTCGACTTGAATGACCACTTGTGATACTCAATCCATGTGTATTTCTTCTTTTGCTCGTTGACGTAAGTTGGCGAGTTGGGATTGGTGGCGAGATGCTTGTAGTCCTTGCCGTCCCACAGCGACCATGGCGGAGTGAGGGTCACGCTCGCGCTGAACTCGGAACCCGTTCTTGGGTAGAGCTGGTTGTCGGTAGAGGCGCGGCTCAGCGAGATGCTGAAGTTGAGGTTGTTGGCATTACCGTTTGTCATGAGGTAGAAGTAACGCCAGTTTTTCAGCATGTAGCGTGTGTATGCAGCTTGCACCGAGAGCGTGAAGTAATCGTCAGGCCAGCGCAGGCGTTTACCCCAACCAAGCGAAGCGCCGAACATCTGGATGTACTTGTTCGGGTCGTAATAGTTCTCGTAGTTGGAATAATTATAACCGTACGAGTTGTAGCCGTACATATTATAATAATAGTTGTTGTACGCCGACTGGTTCCAGTAGTTACTGTTGATGTCCGTCTGCTTTGAATAGTATAAACCAATAGAGAACTGGTTTGGTCGCTTACCGCCGAACCAGTTGGTGGAGTAGGAGGCGTTGTAGCTCTGGTAGTAAGTACCGTTGGTCTGCGCGCTTATCGACAGCTTCTCTCCATCACCGATAGGCAGAATGCCGCGGTGTTCCTTGTTCTTGCGGAACAAGTTTGCCATTGAGAAATTGTTGAGTGTTAATCCGATACGGCCAATGATGCCAGTCTGTCCCCAACCGAGCGAGAATTCTATCTGGTCGTTCGACTTCTGTTCAAGCATCCAGTTCAAGTCCACTGTTCCCGACTCGTAGTCAGGCTTCACGTCCGGGTTGATCTTCTCTGGGTCGAAGTGTCCCATGCTCGCTATCTCACGATACGACCTCATGATGGCGTCCTTTGAGAAGAGGTCGCCAGGTTTTGTGCGCAACTCACGACGCACCACGTTCTCGTAAAGACGGTTGTTACCGTAGATGCGCACGTGTGACAGGTGAGCCTGTGGGCCTTCTTGCACTCGCATCTCGAGGTCGATGGAGTCTCCCTCGATGTTTTGCTCCACAGGGTCTATGTTTGAGAACACGTAGCCGTTGTTGTAATAAAGGTTGCCCACGGCGTCGTCGTCGCTCTTCAATCGCTTGTCGAGGAGCTTCTGGTTGTACACGTCGCCAGGGTTCATGCCCAAAACGCGTTGCAGGTAGTCGGTAGTGTAAACGGTATTACCCACCCAATGGATCTTCCTGATATGATATTTCTGTCCTTCCGATACCTTAATCCACACGTTCACGTGCTTCGGGTCGTTGTTCCAAACGCTGTCGCCAAGGATTGCGGCATCGCGATAACCCAACTCGTTGTATTTCTCGATGAGTTTTTCCTTGTCTTCTTTCCAACGCTCAGGCGTAAACTTCTTCGACTTGAGGAAAGAAGACAGCTTGCCAGCCTCGTGGGTCTTGGCGAACGCGCCTTTCCTGAACAGTCCGCCCTTGATGCGTGAAGACTTGAGCTGCTCGTTGCCTTCAAGGAAGATGTTGCGTACCTTCATCTTCGACTTCTTGTCTATCACGATGTCGAGGATGACTTGGTTTTTCTTTGAGAGGTCGTCTTTTTGGTTTATCTCAATGTCAGCGTTCTTATAGCCCTTGTCATCAAAATATTTCTTTGCGAGGATTTTCGCGCGGTCAATCATGTTAGGCGTTATTTGTCCGCCTTTCAATATGCCGAGTTTCTTTTCCATGTCCTCTCGCTCAGTCTTCTTCAATCCATAATAATTGATTGTAGACACCCTTGGCCTTGGCTTTAAGGCGATATGCAGGAATATCTTGTCGCCAACGATGGAGTCGGCGGAAATTTGCACGTCAGAGAACAGACCGTGTTTCCAATATCGTTTCACGGCATCGGTTATATCGGTGCCAGGTACGGCTATGTGCTGTCCGACCGTGAGTCCTGATATGCCCGTAAGCATATAGTCCTCATAGCCATCCATGCCAGAGACTGAAAAGCCTCCGATGACCAAATTGCGTGGCGTGCCGGCGTAAGTGATGTCGGGGTGTACGATGCGTTCTTGTGCCTCTATGCCAAGGCTGCATGCCATGGCGATGATTGCAGCTGCTACTTTCTTCTTGTTGTAGTGCATTTATTACTTGTTGCGGGTTGAAGACAGGAAAGCTGTGGCTCGTTTATGTCGCGATGTCGTCAGTTTTTCTCCCAAATTCTTCCTTGTTCTTATTTCCTTATTTATTTAATGTGGGGTCAACTTGCGACTCGGTCTTGCCGAATCTTCGTTGCCTCTTTTGGTAACTCTCAATGGCCTTGTGCAGGTCTTCTTCCGAGAAGTCTGGCCAATACACGGGCGTGAAATACAGTTCCGTGTAGGCTATTTGCCATAGCAGGTAGTTGCTTATGCGATATTCTCCTCCGGTGCGTATCAGCAGGTCTGGGTCAGGCATGAAGTTGGTTTGCAGATGCCGTGTCACGGTGTCCTCGTTAATGTCCTCAATTGGCTTGCCCGTGTCTTTCCACTCCTTTGCGATGTCTTTCACGGCTTCTGTTATCTCCCAGCGCGATGAGTAGCTCAATGCTACCACCATTGTCATTGCCGTGTTGTCGCGAGTGTGCTCTTCAGTCTCGCGCAGTTTTTCCTGCACTTCCACCGGAAGGCGCTTCAAGTCTCCGATGACGCGGAAACGCACGTTGTTCTTCATGAAAATCTCGTCCTCCAAACTTGTCAGCACGAGACCCATCAAGGCGTGTATCTCAGGCTGTGGCCTGTTCCAATTCTCCGTGGAGAATGTGTAGAGCGTGAGATATTTTACTCCCAGCCGCACACATTCAGACGTTATGCGCCTAACGGTTTCTACACCGGCTTGATGGCCAAACGAGCGGTCCTTGCCTTTCTCTGTAGCCCAACGGCCGTTACCGTCCATGATGATGGCGATGCTCTCGGGAACCGGGGCGTTAGCCGTATTGGATTGATGGTTACTGCACGAAGTCATGCTCTTAGTATGTTGTTACTCTTTGTTACAGTTAATGCATTTTGGCGAGAAGCTGTAGGTCAGCGACAGTTGCAACCTGTGGAAGGCGTCCGTGTTCTTGAACATTCCGTTGCTCTCTATGCCGTATGGGTCTTTCACGCCGTCGAGCCAGTCGCTTGTCGTGAAATTGACGGCCCATTCGAGGCCGAGGTTGACCCTCTCGCTTATCTTGTACTTCACTCCTATGCCTATTGGCAGCTCCATTGCCGTCCTTGTCTTTTCCGTGGTCTTGCACACTCCCAGTCCCAATCCGCCGAGGACGAAAGGCGTGAAGCGCTTTGCTCCCCTGTAATCGCGTCCTGTGCCGAACGGCAGGAAGTTGTACTCGTAGACAATGGATATGTCGTAGAGACTGTTGCCGAACGTGTATTCGCCTTGGGCGGTCTCGGGATACCACGTGTCAACATTTCTCGAAGACCCTTTCATCTTCTCATAACCCATGTTCAGCCTCAAAGCCATCCAAGGGTCTATGTTGTATCGCCACATGAGGCTCGCTGCTGGTTGCATGCCGCGCGTCAGGCTTCCGTTGTAGTCGCCGAGATACCCAGCCATGCCCGCTCCCACGCCAACCTCATGACGATATTCAGGATCGTCTTGTGCCGCGCACGTTAGCGACAACATTGCCATTGCCGCTATTGCCATTGTCTTAGCCCAGGTGCTCATTGACGGCTTGTCCATTCATCTATTTGAGCCTTGCCGCGCCCTTCGTGAACGTTTTCCGGTCTTCTTTCCACCCTAACTGTGAGAGGCGGCCCGACCACACCGTTGACGCGCCGTCGCGCGAGATGTAGATGTAGTTGTCCTTGTCCACGGTCATGTCGAACTTAGCCGCGGAGCTTCCGAAATCGGTCGGCAACTTGAAGAGCGTGCTCTTGTTCCAGGTGAGTCCCCAGTCGGGGCTTGTGTAGACTTGCGAGAAGTCTCCGCCTGTGGCTATTATGCTGTCGCCGTACAACACGGCTTTCATGTTTTCAAGGTAAGGCAACCTTTTCTGTTGGTACTCATCCTCATTATAATACATCCACGTTTGCGTTTTGTCGCCATCGTCTTCCACCTTGCTCCAGATCACGGTCTTTCCGTTGCTGTTTCCCATGACGAGAAGGTTGTAGACGGATGGGTCATTGTTCATCGGAGCCGCGATGAAGCTCACGCTCTCGTTCGGGAGCAGCGACGCGTCGTCGTCAAGCGTCTCCTCTGTCCATTCTCCTCCATTGATAGCGGCACGCATTAGTTTGCCGTCGATTATGCCGTAGCGGTACTTCTTCGTCGTGCCAATCACGTTCTCGTCCTTGGCGAGTGACTTGTCCACCTTCTTCCACGACGTGACGTCTTTCCCGAACACGTCGATCATGCCATCGTGAAGGCCGGTGAGGAACAGCTGGCCATCCTCGCTTGCGAATCGGCGGCTCTCCAGTCCTGTGTAGTTGTCAATGGATGTCGCCTTCCAGCTAAACTCATTCTCGCTTTCATTGTGCGCGTTCACTTTTATTGTGTACTCGCGGTATGCGGAAGCAATCATGTTGTATACGCGGACTCGCACGGGATTCGTAAAGTCTATGGAGTCTGACGACGAATAGTATACGAGACTGTCCTTGTTGTCTTTCGACTTCAGCACGAGCAGCACCGTGCCGCTATTTTTGGTGTTTATGGTGGCGAGGACGTGCTTCAAGTCCGTGCCTTTGGGCAGTGAGTCGGTATTGTTGATTGTCTTCGCGTATTGGTCTATGTCAAAATTATAGCTGCTTGCCGAGAAAGTCGTGGTGTATGTAGAGTCTGTTACGCCGTCTTTCGCCTTGGTGTGTTTGGTCAAGTTGAGCGTTCCAAGCGAGAACGAAGTGATTGCCGTGTCGGTGTAATATGTCGTGTCGATTTCATTGTTGTCACTCAGGCAGGAGGTTAGCGAAAACACGGCTGCCATGATGATAACGACCTTCGAAAACAGTTTTTTCATTGCGTTAATTTACTTTTTAGCTGCAAATTTACTAAGAATAGGTCAATTATGTGCGGTTTTTCCTTTTTATTATGATTTTTAATATAAATATCATGTTTGTTTTGTGTGGTTTCGCGTGTTAAGATGAAAAAAAGGCAATACAATCACTTGCACTGCCTTTTGTTAGATTTATGTCAGAATTTTTGAAGCTGACATAAATCCCGTTTTACCTTAAAAAAATCTATCAAACTACTAACCTAATGAAACTTAAATGGATGTCATCTCACGATGATGCTGCAAAATTAAGCAAAAATTTTGAATATCGTAAATAATTCTTGTTTTTTTTGTTGGGAACTGTTACCTTTTAACAGTTTTTCCGTTTTTAATCGAAATTATCCGTTGGTTGCGCGAGCCCCTGAAGGCGAGAGTCACGTCTCTGAGGGCTTTCACGTATTCGCCGTCAACAATCACGTCGACGTATGGCAGTATCTGCTTGAGCTTGTCGTTGGCCTCTATTTGCTCGATGGTGAAGCCCGTGTAGAGCCAAATGTCCTTGCCTGGCAACTTTTCCTTTATCTCCTTTGCCAACGCTGTCACCTCGCCGGCTGAACACAAGGGGTCTCCGCCAGAGAATGTAACCCCTTGAATATATGGCTTTGAGAGTTCGGAGAAGAGGTAATCGTGCGCCTCCTTGCCGAAGGGTTGCCCTCCCTTGAAGTTCCACGTCTCCGGATTCTGGCATCCTTGGCAATGGTGCGTGCATCCTGCCACCCACAGAGTAACGCGGAAGCCCTCGCCATTGTTGACGTCACAAGTTGTTATGTCGTGAAATCGCATGCTTATTCTTCACTCAGTTGGTTCCGTGGCTTACATGTCCTGGAAAGGCGCGGCCACTTTCTTGTTCTTTTCCGAAAGCGAGCTTCCGGTGCTTCCGCCACATTTTTGCGTATCGTTGGCGAATGAGCGCAGGTGCTTCACGCGGTCTTTCACTTCAGCTTGCTTTCCAAGGTTGAAGTTGTGGTAGTCGGTCGTCAAGTATCCCGTTACGCGGCGCAGGCGCCTGATGTTGCTTGAGCCGCAGATGGGGCACGTGTCGTTAATCTCGTCGGTGTAGCCACAGTCCATGCACGTGTCGTTGGGCACGTTGATGGCGAAATACGGGATGTCCTTGTCCATGGCATAGTCGATGATTTTCTCCAATGCCCCAACGTTGTGCTTCGTGGTTGACGGCAGTTCCACGTATGTGATGCAGCCCGCTGAAGAATATCCGGTAAGCTGGCTCTCTATGTCAATCTTCTCGAACGGGGTCATGTGCTCCCATACGGGCACGTGTACGGAGTTGGTGAAATAGTCGCGGTCCGACACGTTCTTTATCACGCCGTACTTTGCCTTGAACTTCTTCATGGCGGTGTAGCAGAGGTTCTCCGCCGGCGTGTAGTAGACGCCGAAGTTGAGCTTGTATTCTTCCTTGAACTCTGCGCACCTCTTCTTGAACAGCGACTCTATGCGCTTTGCCAATGCCATGCCCTCGGGCTTGGTGTGGTTGCACCCTATGAGCAGCTGCAGTGTCTCGGCCAATCCGAGCTGGCCCATTGCGAGCGTGCCGTGCTTCATGGCCGAGCGTATGCCTTCTTCTGGAATGTATCCGGCCATGGTGTGGTTGTCCCACATGAACGGCGCTGTCTTTGGGTCTTGCGAGCAAATCCAGTTGAATCGCTCTATGAGCGTGTCCTTTGCCTCATGAATCTTCTTGTCGAGCAGCTTCATGAACTTCTCCACGTCTCTTCCCGCCTCCATTGCGAGGGTAGGCATTATGATGGTCGTGGGGCAGATGTTGCCGCGTCCGTCCTTCAGCTGGCCCAGTCCGTTCACGTCCCATCCGTTTGCCGTGCGGCATCCCATTGTCGAGAAGTAGGTGCGCGGGTCGTTGATGTCGAATCCCTCGTTTCCGCTCCAGTTCACGTTGGCGTAGTTGGGGTACAAGCGTTGCGACGTAGAGCGCATCGCGAGCTGCTTGAGGTCGTAGTTGGGTGTTCCGGGCTTGTCGTTCACGCCTTTCATGTATTGGAATATTCCGCATGGGAATATCGGCGTGTTGTGGTGGAAGCCGATGCCCTCGAGCGAGCCGAGCAGCAGGGCGCGCGTCACGAGGCGGCCCTCCTCCAGCGTGCAAGTGCCGTAGTTGATTGATGTGAACGGCAGTTGGTCGCCCGAGCGGCTTTGCAGCGTGTTGAGGTTGTGGTACATGGCCTCCACGGCCTGGTGCAACTCCTGGATGGTGTCGCACAGCGCCGCGTTGTAGTATTTCGGGTCAAACTTGTCCTTGTTGGCGAGCTTGAAGTCTTCCTTTGTCAGTCGTGTGGCCTTTGAGAAGCTTTCCTTCACGGTGTCGGCCCAGTGTTCGAAGGCCGACCTTGTCACGCCCACGCTGTCTTGGTAGGTCTCGTCGTAGAGGGTGAGAAAGTCGGTGTCGGCAAATTCCTTTTGGTCTTTTGCCCAAGCCGTGATGTAATGTTTGAAGAACGACTTGCGGAAATACGGCACCATTGTCCAGTCGAGATGCGTGGCCGACACGCCGCCGAACTGGTCGAGGCTCTGAAGCTGGAAGATGACGGCCACGAGCTGCATTGCCGTGTTGAGCGAGCCAGCCGGGCGCACGTCGCCTTGGCGAGTGTGGAAACCCTTTGACAGCAGGTCGTCGAAAGGAATGGACAGGCAGTTGTGGAAGCCAATGGCATATTTGTTGAGGTCATGTATATAGACCTCGTTGTTCTCGTGGTTTCTGCAAGCCAAGTCTGACATGCAATGGTCGAGCGCGTATTGCTTCTCATACACGTTGGCGGCCTCTCCCGAGCGTCCACCACCTGAATACTCGTCGATGTTGGCGTTTTGGTTGACCACGTTTTTGGCCATCAGCTTGTCCTCGTAGGCTTTCTTCACGCGTTGTTCGCGCTCCAGCTTGTGCTGGTAGCGATACTCGCAATAGGCTATCACGGCGCGTGTCTCGCCTTCCTTGGCAAGCACCTCCACTACGGTGTCCTGGATGTTTTCTATCTCGAAGATGTCTGTCGTCGGAAGATATTTCTTCTCGCACAGTGCAAACACCTTGTCGGCGTATTCGCGTGATATTTTATCGATGTCGCCCTCGTGACCTATGGCCTTGAGGTCTTTCAAAATGGCGACTTGAATCTTTGTCAAGTCGAACGGAACTACCTTGCCGTCGCGCTTTCTAACTTGGATCATGGCTGTCTTGTAATATTTTTCATGCACAAAAACGGGAAACTTTTTCTTAATTTAAGAAACAAAAGTTTTCCATTTTGGATAACTTTATGTTTCTTTCTCTTTCCCGAAGTTGTCTGTTTTTGTTCGTTTCCGATTGCAAAAGTAGTAAAAAGTTTGATAAGTCGGAGACGTTTTATCTTCTTTTTTCCAACTTTTTTATTCTCTTTTGGCAATCAAGAAGTTAAGTGGCTCCTGTTAAAACATAGCTGCGGCTTTGTGCTGAAACGCATTGTTTTTCCGATAAATGTGCCTTGTCGCCGGCATGTGGCTCGTGGCCGTAAGGCTTCCCGCTGAAAAGCCGTCGCGGCTTCATCGCGCCCTCGTCGCCGTTCCACCGTAGAGGCCCTTTCGCCCTCCGCCATGGGCAATGGCCTTATAATATAAATATGTGGTTTTAATAATAATTAAGCCATATTTGTTCGGCTTGTTTATAAAAACCACTACTTTTGCAATAGTATAATCAAGCGACTTACGCGAAATATGGATATAGTAGAAAGATTCATCAATTACACAAAGTTTGACACGCAGTCGGCAGAAGACTCTTCGACCGTGCCCAGTACCTCCAAGCAGCTCATCTTCGCCAAATACCTGAAGGAAGAGCTGGAGCGCGAGGGGTTGCAAGACGTGGAAATGGACGACATGGGTTACATCTATGCCACCCTGCCCGGCAACACCAAGAAAGACGCGCCCACGATAGGCTTCATCTCCCACTACGACACGGCCCTCGACGCGAGCGGCGCCAATATCAAGGCGCGCGTCGTGAATAACTACGACGGGGGCGACATAGAGCTCTCTCCCGGCATCGTCTCCTCTCCCAAGAAGTTCCCGGAGCTGCTGCAGCACAAGGGCGAGGACCTTATCGTGACCGATGGCACCACGCTCCTTGGCGCCGACGACAAGGCTGGCATCGCAGAGATAGTGCAGGCCATGTGCTACTTGAAGGATCATCCTGAGATTAAGCATGGCGACATCCGCGTGGGTTTCAACCCCGACGAGGAGATTGGCATGGGCGCCCACCACTTCGACGTGGAGAAGTTTGGTTGCCAATGGGCTTACACCATGGACGGTGGCGACATCGGCGACTTGGAATACGAGAACTTCAACGCCGCCGGCGCCAAGGTCACCATCAAGGGCGTGAGCGTGCACACGGGCTACGCCAAGGGCAAGATGATCAACGCCTCGCGCCTGGCCTGCGAGTTCAACAGCCACATACCAGACACCGACATACCCGAGACCACCGAGGGCTACGAGGGCTTCTACCACTTGCTCTCCATCAACAGCCATTGCGAGGAGGCCAAGCTCTCCTACATCATACGCGACCACGACCGCAAGAAGTTTGAGCAGCGCAAGGACTTCATGGAGCACATCGCGGAAGAGATGAACGTCAAGTATGGCGAGGGCACCGTGACGATAGACATCAAGGACCAGTACTACAACATGAAGGAGAAGATAGACCCCAACATGTATGTCATCGACATCGTGCTCAAGGCCATGCAAGAGAGCGGCGTCAGGCCGAAGGTGGAGCCTATCCGTGGCGGCACCGACGGCGCGCAGCTGTCGTTCCGTGGCTTGCCCTGCCCGAATATCTTCGCCGGCGGAGTCAACTTCCATGGCCCTTACGAGTTCGTCTCCATCCAGGTCATGCAAAAGGCCGTGGAGGTCATCGTGAAGATTTGCCAGCTCACGGAAGGCTTCAACGAGTAAACAGCAACCAGCCAGCCTCGCCCTTTGAGGTGATCCTGGTTTTCACAGTTCAACCGAAGGGGTTTGTGCCTGCTCGCACGTGCCCCTTCATTTGTTTCCATACATGAGAACATTGGAACTCTTGGCGCCAGCCAAGAACTTGGAGTGCGGCATTGCCGCCATCAGCCACGGCGCCGATGCCGTGTATATCGGCGCCGACCACTTTGGCGCGCGCGCCTCGGCGGGCAACAGCGTCGCCGACATTCACGCCTTGTGCGATTTCGCCCATCTCTTCGGGGCGAAAGTGTATGTCACCGTCAACACCATCATCTACGAAGATGAGCTGTCGGCTACGCAAGAGCTCATCACGCGGCTTGCCGAGGTGGGCGTGGATGCCCTCCTCGTGCAGGACATGTCGACGCTTGCCATGCGTCGCGTGGCCTTGGCCAAGGTGGGGCGCGTGCCGCTCCTTCACGCCTCCACGCAGATGGACAACCGCACGGCGGAAAAGGTGGCGTGGCTTCGCGACCTCGGTTTCACGCGCGCGGTGCTGGCCAGGGAGTTGTCGGTAGATGAGATAAAGGCCATCCACGAGGCCGTGCCCGAAGTGGAGCTCGAGGTCTTCGTGCATGGCGCGCTCTGCGTGAGCTATTCGGGTCAGTGCTATGCCTCGCAGTGCCTTTTCGGTCGCTCGGCAAACCGTGGCGAGTGTGCCCAGGTGTGCCGGATGAGCTATGACCTCGTGGATGCCGACGGCAGGGTGGTGGTAAAAGACCGCTACCTCCTGTCGATGAAAGACATGTGCCAGGTGGACCACCTTGAGCAGCTTGCCGACGCCGGCGCGTCGTCGTTCAAGATAGAAGGCAGGCTGAAAGACGCCGACTACGTGAAGAACGTCGTGGCGGCCTACTCGCAACGTCTCAACGAAATTATCAAGCGTCGTGGCGGCGACTATCGCCGCGCCTCGTGGGGCAGGGTGGACTATGCTTTCCAGCCAGACCTCGCCAAGACGTTCAACCGCGGCTATACCGATTATTTCCTTAGAGGCCGTCAGCATGGCTTGCCCACCATGTTCACGCCCAAGGCCTTCGGCGAGTTCGTGGGCACGGTGAAAGACCTTCGTGGCGATTCTTTCCGCGTGTCGGGCATGGCGGCGTTTGCCAATGGCGACGGCCTGTGCTTTGTCAAGGACCAGGCTGACGGCAGTGCCCGGCAGGGCGAGCTGCTCGAGGGCTTCCGCGTGAACAGGGTGGAAGGCAACCGCCTCTTCCCGTTCCACATGCCTCGCGGCTTGCGGAGGGGCATGTCGCTGTACCGCAACAACGACGTGGCCTTTGGCAAGGCCTTGGCGGGCGAGACGGCGCGCAGGGTCGTACCCGTGTCGATGGAGTTTGGTGCCACGCCCGACGGTTTCCGCCTTGCCATGACGGTAGACACCGGCGAGGGGAAGACGTTGGAGTGGGCCGTGGCGACGCCTTTTGAGCACCAGCAGGCCAACCGCCCGCAAGAGGACAACATACGCAAGCAACTCTCCAAGCTCGGAGGCACCATCTTCGAGCAGAAGGGCTTGACCATCGACCAAGACGCCAAGGGCTTGTTCATTCCTTCCAGCGTCTTGGCGCAGCTCCGGCGCGACGCGGTGGAGGCCTACGGCAAGGCCCTTGAGAAGGCGACTGCCGACGTGGGCCTGACCCGCGACCAAGAGGGCACTGGCGCGCCGGCGCGTTTCTGGTCGGAGGAGTACAAGAAATACCCCTATCTTTTCAATGTTGCCAACCGTGAGGCCCGCGCCTTCTACGAAGCCCACGGCCTGAGCGGCATGGAGCCAGCCTTGGAGACGGCTGAGCCGAGAGGCGTGGTGGCCATGCAGTGCCGCTATTGCATACGCTACGAGCTCGGCTTCTGCGTGCGACGTGGCGGCAAGAAACCGGAGTGGCGCGAGCCGTTGACATTGAGGCTCGGCGACGGGCGAGGCTTCCGTCTCGACTTCCGTTGCGGCGAGTGCCAGATGAACTTGTTGCCCGCCGAATAACGGCTACCACGTTTCTTTTATCCGAATTGCTTGTCGCCGTATAGACTTTTTTATTAACTTTGCAGCAGATTTATAAAAGCAATACCAATGACTTATACCATTGAGAAAATCACCACCCTCATCGGTGCGCGTCGCTATGGAACTGCGGATGCCAATATCGCGTTCTTGCTTACTGACAGCCGTTCGCTTTGTTTCCCCGAGGAAACCTTGTTTTTCGCGATCAAGTCGGAGCGCAACGACGGTCATAAGTATATCCAAAACCTTTACCTGCGTGGCGTGCGCAACTTCGTTGTGACATCCGTGCCCGACAATTACCAGGCTCGCTTCCCACAGGGCAACTTCCTTAAAGTCACCGACACCTTGGAGGCCCTGCAGCGTCTTGCTGAGCGCCACCGCGACGAGTTCAACATACCAATAGTGGGCATCACGGGTTCCAATGGCAAGACCGTGGTCAAGGAATGGCTCTATCAGGTGCTCTCGCCCGACTGTTTCGTGACTCGCTCGCCACGTTCCTACAACTCGCAGATTGGCGTGCCATTGTCGGTGTGGCTGATGAACGACGACACGAAGGTTGGCGTCTTCGAGGCTGGCATAAGCAAGCCAGGCGAGATGCTCGCCCTGCGCGACATCATACAGCCAACGATAGCGGTGCTTACCAACCTCGGCGCGGCACACCAAGAGAACTTCACGTCGATGGAGGCCAAGTGCAAGGAGAAGCTCATCCTCTTCCACGACGCGCAGGTCATAGTCTACAATGCCGACGACGACACCGTGGCTCGGCTCGTTGCCGCGTCCGACTACAAGGGCGAGAAGCTCTGCTGGTCGCGCAAGGACGCCGGCGCAAAGATGTTAGTCAAGAATGTGGTGAAGACAGAGGCCGACACCACTGTCGACTTTATATATAATAATGTGGAGGGCAGCTATACCATCCCGTTTATCGACGATGCCAGCATCGAGGATTCTATCGTCACCGCCATCGTGGCCATGCGCCTCGGCGTGGGCGCTGACGCGCTGAAAGAGCGCATGGCCCAGCTTGAGCCGATAGCCATGCGCCTTGAGGTGAAAGAGGGCCGTCATGGCTGCACGCTCATCAACGACTCTTACAACTCCGACATCAATTCGCTCGACATAGCCCTCGACTTCATGAACCGCCGTCCCGACCACAAGGGCCGTCGCCGCACGCTCATCCTCAGCGACATACAGCAGAGCGGCATGAACCCTGCCGACCTCTATCGCGAGGTGAGCCGCTTGGCAAAGGAGCGTGGCGTGGAGAAGTTTATCGGCATAGGCCCGGTGGTGTCTGACAATGCCAACAGGATAGACGTCAAGGACTCGTTCTTCTTCAGCAGTGTCAGCTCGTTTCTCGACTCTACGGTGTTTCGCACGCTGCGCGATGAGGTCATCCTCATCAAGGGCGCACGGCAGTTTGGCTTCGACCAAATCACCGACCTCCTCGTGGAGAAGGTGCACGAGACGGTGCTGGAGGTGAACCTCAACGCCGTGGTGGCCAACCTCAACTATTACCGCTCGTTCATGAAGCCCGAGACCAAGCTCGTGTGCATGATAAAGGCCGACGCTTACGGGGCGGGCAGCGTGGAGATTGCCAAGACGCTGCAAGACCATCGCGTTGACTATCTCGCCGTGGCCGTGGCCGATGAGGGTGCCACGCTGCGACGCAACGGCATCACGTCGAATATCATGATAATGAACCCGGAGATGTCGGCGTTCAAGACGATGTTCGACTACGACCTTGAGCCGGAGGTCTACTCTTTCCGCCTGCTCGACGCTCTCGTGAAAGCGGCCGAGAAAGAGGGCATAACGGGCTGGCCCGTACACATAAAGCTCGACACGGGCATGCACCGCCTTGGCTTCGACCCGGAGAAGGACATCGACAAGCTCATCGACAGGCTGAAGCATCAAGACGCCATCATACCCCGCTCGGTGTTCTCCCATTTCGTAGGTTCCGACAGCGACGACTTCGACGCCTTCTCCGCACGCCAGTTCGAGCTCTTCGACAAGGGCAGCCGCAAGTTGCAGGCCGCTTTCAGCCATAAGATACTCCGCCACATCGACAACTCGGCGGGCATAGAGCATTTCCCTGAGCGCCAGCTCGACATGTGCCGTCTTGGCCTTGGCCTGTATGGCATCAACAGTCGCAACAACCATGTCATCAACAATGTGTCTACATTGAAGACAACCATATTGCAGTTGCGCAACGTGCCGGCGGGCGACACCGTGGGTTATAGCCGTAAGGGCACGATAGACCACGACAGCGTGATAGCCGCCATACCTATTGGCTATGCCGACGGCCTGAACCGCCACCTTGGCAACCGTCATTGCTATTGCCTGGTCAACGGACATAAGGCCGAATATGTGGGCAACATCTGCATGGACGTGGCCATGATAGATGTCACGGGCATACCGTGCAAGGAAGGCGACAGCGTTGAGATTTTCGGCGACGACCTGCCCGTGACGGTTCTCTCCGACGTGCTCGACACCATACCTTATGAGGTGCTCACGGGCATCAGCAATCGCGTGAAGCGAGTGTATTTCCAAGACTGACGCGATAAATCAAATAATAAAGCCAACAAGGGCGGCCACGAAGACTTGTGGTCGCCCTTGTTGTTTCTCCAATTACGCACACCGTCTTCCAACCGTTTTGCACCAATTTGATGTGATAATAATATTTTACAAATGGTCGTCTGAGAATCGATTTTTTTCAACCGAGCTGTCTCTTGACTGGAAATGACGCGATTATGGGCGGTTTTGGTAAAGCGTTGACTATTAAGCGATTGCGTTTTTGGTGATTCTCAGGTGATGCCGAAACTGACAATCGTGGTCGCCGTTACAGTGCAATCGCGTCGCCGTTACAGTGCAATCGCGTTGCCGTTACACCGTAATCGCGTCGCCGTTACAGTGCAATCGCGACGCGATTACACCGTAACGGCAAGAAAAAATGGCTGAAAACTGGCTGATGGGGTTGCCCAGAGGGTAGCCTCGAGCTGTTTCTCCGCTCTAAAATCATTGGTTTCCAAGTGTTAATTTTTGGCAATAATATTTTACAATCCATTTTCCTTTATCCCCATTGGCTGTTAGCCGGCTTGTATTCCGGCACGAGCTGTCTCATGAGGGCCACTACGGCATTTTGGTCGTAGGTGAGCGCGGTTTCGATGATGTTGTCGATTTCTTTCGACACTTGGTCAAACTCGTATTGCCTTACCTTGGCAATCCTTATCTTCTTGTTGAACGTGGGTTCGGTGCTCTCCTCGTTGGCGAGCACCTCCTCGTAGAGCTTCTCGCCAGGGCGTAATCCCGTGTACACTATCTTCACGTCCTTTGCGTTAGACAGTTTTATCATGCGCTTGGCGAGGTCGGAAATGCGCACCGACTTGCCCATGTCGAACACGAATATCTGTCCGCCGTGCCCGTGCGTGCCAGCTTCCAACACGAGCTTGCAGGCTTCCGGTATGAGCATGAAGAAGCGCGTCACGTTGGGGTCGGTCACCGTCACGGGGCCGCCGTTGCGTATCTGCTTCTCAAATATCGGGATGACCGAGCCGTTGCTGCCCAGCACGTTGCCGAAACGCGTGGTTACAAACTCCGTGGTCTCTTGCGCGCCGTTGAGGCTTTGCGTGTAAATCTCGCACAGGCGTTTAGAGCATCCCATGACGTTGGTCGGGTTCACCGCCTTGTCGGTGGAAATCATCACAAACTTCCTCACGCCGTATTTCACGCTGAGGTCTGCCATTATCTTCGTGCCGTAAACATTGTTGTAGATGGCCTCGGATGGAGAGTCCTCCATCATGGGCACGTGCTTATAGGCCGCGGCGTGGAACACGTAGTCGGGGCGGTCGGTCTTGAAAATCTTGTCCATCAGCTTCTCCTGCATGATGCTTGCCACTATGGTCTGGCAGTCGATGCTTGGGAAACGCTTGCGCATCATCAGCCTGATGTCGTGTTGCGGAGTCTCGGCGGAGTCGATGAGCACCATGTGGGCGGGGTTGAACGTCGCCACTTGCCTCACTATCTCAGAGCCTATGCTTCCGGCCGAGCCCGTGATGAGTATGGTGCGGTCTCTCAGCATGGTGCCAATGGCGTCGATGTCAACCTGTATCTCGTCTCTTGGAAGAAGGTCGGAAATCTCAATCTCCTTGAGCTTGCTCGAGTCGATTTCCTTGCCCTCGTGCCATTTCTCCATGTCTTTTATCACGTAGATGCTGACGTCCTGGCCGAGGAGCAGGTCTTGCAACGCGCTGTCCTCGCGGAAATTCCGTATCACCAATGGAGACACCAGCACGGTGTCTATTTCCTTGTCCTTTATCACGTCCACGAGGCTTGCGTCGTTTAGGTAGGTGCGCTGACCCATTATTATCTTGTTCTCCAACTTGTTGTCGGGAGAGATGAAACCCCTTAGACGGAACCTCTTGCCGTTGACGGCGTTGCCTTGTATGGATCTCGCCAGGGCCATCGCGCCGTAATGCACACCGTAGATAAGCACGTTGTGGGTGGCGTTTTTGCCAAGCAACTGTTCGTAGAGGGTTCTCATCAGTATGCGCAGGCTCCACATCAGGAACGTGGAGATGACAAACATCAAGAACACCTGCCGCCCCTCAAAGGGCACGAAAGGAAGGTGGAAGTGATACACGGCGTAGTGGAACACCTCGGCAAGGACGCAGCTCAACAGTTGCGCGCAGCAGATGCGCCGAAGGTCGTCGGCTGATGAATAGCGTATGATGCCGCTATACGTGTGGAACGCGCGGAAGCCAATCAGGAAGAAGATAAGGTAGACGCCAATGGTCTTTGTCAGCGGCAGGATGTTGCCTAAGGTCATAGCCCCACGATAGTAGAACCAATACACGAGAATGCCGGAGAGATAGCCGATTATCAGGTCGGTTACGATAATGCACCAATAAGGCAGGGCACTCCGTGAGAGGTACCATTTAGTTAAGCTGTATTTCATTCGTTTTCTTTGGATATCAAGCGAGACTCGCAATGATGTGTTTATATGCATAGTTACGTCATTTTTACGATAATAGTCAACTTAGCGGCGAGTTTATGCCGATAAAAGTGCGCAAATACCATTCGAGCCACCGTTTCATCGCCCTTGGTCACAAACATGTTGCCCAATAGGCGATAAGACAGTGGCTCGAACTGTGAATGGCGTTGTTTCTTTTTACTTGAAGCTCTCTACCGCGGCTTTCAGTTGCTCGTCGTTGCCCGTCTCATAGTCGGCAGGCGTGTTGTAGACCTCGATGTCGGGCTTCAGCTCCTTGTTCTCGAAGAAGGTGCCGTCCATCGTCTGGTTGCCCACCTGCGGAATGCCGAAGATCATGCCGTTCATCATGCGTTCCCACCAAACGGCCGTCATGGTGCCGGCCACGGGCGCGCCCACGAGCTTGCCGATGCCCAGGGTCTTGTAGACGGCCGGGAAGCCGTGGCCATTGCTGTAGTCGTCCTCGCAAATCATCACGCACGACGGCTTCACCCACTTGTTCCATGGGTCGTAGCCGATATACTTGCCGTGGGCTATGAACTTGGCGTATTGCTTGCCCGAGAGCAAGGTGCAGAGGTCGTCGTGCAGCCATCCGCCACCGTTGTGTCGCTCGTCCACGATGACGGCTTTCTTCTGGCGCATGGAGTCGGAGAGCAGTTGGCTGAACACCGTGCGGAAGCTCTCGCTGTCCATGGCCTTGACGTGTACGTATCCGATGGTGCCGTTGGATAGCGAGTCAACCATTTCGCGGTTGCGGTCCACCCAGCGTCGGTAGAGCAGGTCGGCCTGCGCCGAGCGGCTTATCGCCCTGACGACGACATCGAAGCGCTTCTTCCTTGACGGGTCGAACACGCTGACGCGCGTCATCTTGCCGGCTTTGCCGTCGAGTAGGGAGGTGTAGTCGGAGCCTTTCGCTATCTTCTGTCCGTCGATGGCCTCTATTATGCATCCTTTCTTCACGCCCGTGTTGCGCACGGCGAAAGGCCCGCGGTTGATGACCTCCTCCACCTTCAGTCCGTCGCCTTCATAATCGTTGTCGAAGAAGAGGCCGAGGGCCGCCGTCTTCAGCGTGGCGCCTTCTGGGTAATAGCGCGCGCCAGTGTGAGAGCCGTTGAGCTCGCCGAGCATCTCGGAGAGCATGTCGCGGAAGTCGTAGTTGTTGTTGATGTATGGCAGGAACTTGGCGTAAGTCTTCTTGTAGCCCTCCCAGTCAACGCCGTGGAGCTTGGGGTCGTAGAACTTGTCTTTCACCTGCTGCCACACGTGGTTGAAGATGTAGGCGCGCTCCTCGTAAGGACGATAGTTGAAGTTGGCCTCGAAGTCGATGCCCTTTTGCGAGTTCTTGGCAAGGTCTATTTGCCTTATGCCGTTGTTGTAGACATAGAGGTTCTTGAAGTCCTTGTCGGCCTCGAGCCCATAGCCCACGTTCTTCATCACTATCTCGGTCTTGTTCTCCACCAAGTCGTGTTTCCACAGGTCGTAGCCGCCCTCAAACTTGGCTTGGTAATACAAGGTGTCGCCGCCAGGCGAGAGTATGGCGTCGGCCATGTGCGACGAGTTGACGGTGAGGCGTATCACGCGGTCGCGGCAGTTGGCGAGGTCAAACTTCAGGGTCTTCGCCTTATCTTTCTTCTTGTCGTCTTTCGCCTTCTTGCCAAGCTTTATGAGCGGTTTTTTCTTCTTCGTGGTGTCTGCTTTCTCCTTCTTGTGAGCCTCGTCGTAGAGCGCGCGCTCCTCCTTGCCCATGCGGAAGCGCTCGTAGGCGTCGAGGTCGAAGAACATGATGTAGGCGTCGTCTTCCGCGCCCCAGCTGCCATGGCTGCGGTAGCCGGCGCGGTCGCTCATGAAGAGCATGGCCTTGCCGCCAAGCACCCATCGCCCGTTGTTGTCGTTGTAGCCGCTGTTGGTGAGGTTGGTGATTTTCTGGCTTCCGTCGGCAGGCACGAGGGCTATGTCGCTGTTGTTCCAGCCGCCGTGGCCGATGTAGTTGGAGAGCAGCCACTTGCTGTCGGGGCTCCACTGGAACCACAGGTCGCCATCGGAGTAGCTGTATTGGAACTTGCCGTCCATGAGCTGCCTCACGGCCTTCGTCTTCACGTCCACGACCTTCAGCGCGCCGCGGTCTTCGATGTAGGCCACGCTCTTGCCGTCGGGACTGTACGCCGGCTGCATGTCGACCAACGACGACTTCACCAGCTGCTCCTCCTTGAGCTGCGTGGCGTAGGTGAACTGCTTCTCGTCCTTGTTCACGATGCTCGTCTGGTAGATTTGCCAAAGTCCGCCACGCTCAGAGGCGTAGACAAGGCTGCGGCCGTCGGGCGAGAAGTTGACATTGCGCTCCTGCTCCGGCGTGTCGGTGATTCGCTTTGTCGTGGTGTAGTCTGTCGACGTGACGTAGACGTCGCCGTGCACCACGAAGGCTATTTCCTTGCCCGAGGGCGACACCGCGAACTCCGTGGCGCCGCTTCTCAGCACCTGTCGCCGTAACTTGTCGGAGCCGTCGTCGGCAACCATCGAGAGGTTGAGCCTCACGGGCTGGCTGCCCTCCTTGAGGGTGTAGATGGCGCCGTCGTAGGCGTAGCACAGCGTGCCGTCGGTGGAGCGCGTGAGGAACCTGACGGGATTGCCCTTGTAGTGGGAGAGTTGCGTCTTGGCCGTCTCGCCTATGCGGCGCTTGTAGACGTTGAAGGTGCCGTCTTCCTCGCTAAGATAATAATACGTGTTGTTGTCGCCGCCCCATACCGGCGTGCGGTCCTCGCCGGCGAAATTGGTCAGCTTGGTGTAGTTGCCACCCTTGTAGAGCCAGATGTCGCGGCAGATGGGCGACTGGTGGTGTTTGCGGAACGGGTCTTCGTAGCCTTTGTTGTCGTGGTAGAGCAGGGCGCCGTCGTTGCCCACGCTGATGTCTTCCATCGGTATGTCGGAGAAGAGGCGCATGCGTCCGCCTTTGTCGCTTACCTCATAGACCTGCGAGAAGTTGGCGAACATGATGCTCGTGGCCTTCGGCATGATAGAGGCTTTCAGCATGATGGTGCTGTCGTTTCGCCAAGCCATGGGGTACTCGTCGCCACTGTCGGTCGTAACCCTTCGCGGCGCGCCACCGTCCCTGCCCACCACGTAGATGTCCATGCTGCCCTCGCGGCTTGAGGCGAAGGCTATTTGCCTGGAGTCGGGGCTCCACACGGGGTATGCGTCGTAAGCGGGGTTAGTGGTGATTTGCCGTGCCTGTCCGCCGTTGGCCGGCACGGTCCAGATGTCGCCTTTATAGGAGAACGCCACGGTCTTGCCGTCGGGCGAGATGGCAGGGAAGCGCATCCACAGAGGGTCGCTTTGCGCCATGGCCGATGCCGTTGCCAGTGGGGCGATTAAGGCTAAGAGAATCTTTTTCATTCAGTTATGATATATTATTAAACTAAGTGTCTTTATCTTATGCAAATTTAGATAAAATTTCCGAATTATAAGCCAGTTGGGATAAAAAAC
>ERZ1673741.1115-NODE-1115-length-23491-cov-6.813108_pt1 | contig 23491 bp, 18 predicted proteins | sample MGYA00580209_ERZ1673741 | MGnify/ENA primary metagenome ERZ1673741 (study PRJEB41218, sample SAMN15661754) | gut metagenome | host: Homo sapiens | place: Canada: London | collected 2015-08-20/2019-03-30 | study: EMG produced TPA metagenomics assembly of... | reverse complement strand
ACCGGCCAGTGGTGCAACGTCGACGGCGGTTACGTCAACCTCGACCGCGCGCTTGACTAGGCCGCGGTGCGAAAAGAGGGCTTTCAAATGTCTGATTCCGCCAAGAAAGCGGGCTCGAAGGGTTCCGCGGCAACCGTCGCCATTGTCCTCGTGACCTCGCTGTTCTTCGTCTGGGGCCTGACCATGAACTTGGTCAACGCCCTTAACAGCCCCATGGCCAACTATCTGGAGCTGTCCGGCACCGAGGCGAGCCTGCTGCAGGTCGCCTACTACGGCGCTTACTTCGTGATGGCCATCCCGGCCTCCATCGTGGCCAAGAAGTTTGGCTACAAGGGCGGCGTCATCATGGGCCTCGCCCTGTTCGTGCTCGGCTCGCTCATCACCGTGCCCGCCACCAACGTGGCTTCCTACGGCATGTTCCTGCTTGCCATGTTCGTGATCGCCGCCGGCGCATCGACGCTCGAGACCAACTGCAACCCTTACATCACCAAGCTGGGTGACGAGCAGCACGAGTCCATGCGCCTGAACCTCGCCCAATCCTTCAACGGTGTGGGCAACATCGTGGGGCCGCTCATCCTCTCGCAGTTCCTCGGCACCACCATCGCCGCCGGCGATCCCGGCTTTGCCGATGCCAAGCTGTCGTTCCTCTCCAGCATGCGTGGCATGTACATCGTCATCGCCGTCGTGCTCGCGATCGTGCTCGCTGTGTTTGTGTTCGTCAAGCTCCCGACGCCTCCGGGTGACGAGGAGGAGGCGACCAACGGCACCGCCGAGAAGGTTTCCTTCGGGTCCATGCTCAAGCGTCCGTACTTTGCCCTGGGCGTCCTCGCCGAGTTCATCTTCATCGGCCTGCAGGTTGCCGGAATGTCGCTGTTCTCCACCTTCGCGATGCAGCAGTGGCCTGGCATGACCGCCGGTACCGCCGCGGCGTACCTCTCGATTCTGTCGCTGCTGTTTACCGTGGGCCGCTTCGTCTCCACGCCGATCATGGCCAAGGTTGATGCCGGCAAGCTGCTTGGTGTCTACATGACCGCCTCCGCCGTGCTCTTCTTCGTGGCGTTCCTTGGCCTCGGTCCGGTATCCGTCGTCGCGATGATCGTGTCGTATCTGTTCGTCTCCATCGGCTACCCGGTCGTCTTCTCGCTCACGCTCACGGGGTTCCAGGGCTCTGCCGTCAAGACCGGTTCCTCCGCGCTTGTCATGTCGATCGTGGGCGCGGCGCTGATCCCGCTCGTAATGAGCGCCGTCGCCGATGCCGCCGGAATCAACGTTGCCCTGCTCCTGGCGGTTCCTGGTTTCCTGTACGTCGCTTGGTACGGCCTGTTCGGCAGCAAGCTCGGCCTGGAAAGGAAGTAGTCATCATGGCCCTTAAAGTAATCGACTCCCACTTCCACGTCTGGAACCTGGACACCCAGAGCCTTCCTTGGCTCGAGGGCACGGACGGCACGATCACGCACACCTATACCACCAAGGACCTTGAGGCCGAGTATGCGCGCCAGGCGGGCGTGGAGTTCGTCGGCGGCGTGTACGTCGAGGTCGACTGCGCCGATCACGAGGCTGAGGACAAGATTGCCTACGACATCAAGTCCGCCGACCCAAAGATGCTCGCCTGCATGCTTCGCAGCGACGTCTCTCCCTGGATGCGCGTTCCGGCGTTTGCCGCCGGCATCCGCGAGCCGCTCCACATCGATTCCGAGCCCAAGGGCCGCTGCCTCGAGCCGAGCTTCATCGAGGGTCTTCATGCGCTGGCCGAGAAGGGCCTGCCCTTCGAGTCCTGCAATCGCGTGAATGAGCTTGAGGACGCCTACGAGGCGTTTGCCCAGGCGCCCGAGGAGACCGTCATCCTGAACCACCTCGGCAACGTCGAGGCGCTGACGCCCGAGTGGAAGTCAGTCATGAAGAAGTTCGCGAGCCTGCCGAACCTCTACATGAAGGTCTCGGGTTATCCCACCGCAGACAAGCAGTTCGTCTCGGAGCTGCTTAAGTTCGTCCGTGCGACCTTCGACCCGCACAAGCTTCTCTACGCCTCCAACTGGCCGGTCGTAAAGCTGTACTCCAGCTTTGACGAGCACTTCCAGATCCTGCGTGACGAATTTGGCGACGACGAGAACTTCTTTATGAACAATGCTGCTCGTGCGTATGGCCTTAAGATTAAGTAACTTATTTCTGATCCACGGGGCTTGCCCCAGAAAGAGAGCCAGCTATGTTTGAGGGAGTCTTCTGCCCCTCCATCACCATCACCGACGACGAGGGCAAGATCGACTTCGACCTCTGGGGCAAGCACCTGGACCACTTGGCGGATGCAGGCCTCGACGGTGTGCTTCTGTTCGGAAGCATCGGCGAGTTCTACAGCGTGAGCCTTGAGGACAAGAAGGCCGTCGTCGACTTTGCCGTCAAGCGCGTTGCCGGCCGCATGAAGGTCTTCGTCGGTGTGGGCGACACCACCTACGAGAATGTCCTTGACCTCACCCGCTATTCCGAGAAGGCGGGCGCGGACGCGGTCCTCGCCGTATCGCCGTACTACTTCGGGCCGAGCGACGCCGCCGCCGAGGAGTACTTCGGGGGTATCGCGCAGGCCACGGAGCTGCCCGTGATCCTCTATAACTTCCCGGCTCGCACGGGCACCGACCTCAACCCCGAGCTTGTCGCGCGCCTTGCCGCGGCGCACAAGAACATCTGCGGCATCAAGGACACCGTCGACACCATCAGCCACACGCGCAAGGTCATCCGTGCCGCGCGTGCCGTTAACCCTGAGTTCACGGTTTTCTCCGGTTTCGACGAGTATTACCTGGTCAACCGCGTGAGCGGCGGCAACGGCGTCCTGTGCGGCTTGACCAATGTCGAGCCCGAGCTCTTCTCGCGCATGCACAAGGCTTACCAGTCCGGCGACCTTGCGACCGCCGTCGAGTGCGCCGAGCGCATCTCCAAGCTGATGGCCGTCTACGACGCATGTGATCTATTCGTCTCGGCCATTAAGGCTGCCGTGAACATCAAGGGTCTTCCCATCTCGACCAAGATCTTCGAGCCGGCCGTTCAGGCCACGCCTGAGCAGGTCGCCGCGATTCGTGAGCTTCTTGCCTAGCTGACAAAAGGACTTCTTGTTTCATTTGAAGCTCGGCCCGCGCCCCTTTGCGATGCAAGGAGGCGCGGGCCTTCTTATTTAAAAGTCACGGTGCTCTAATTCGTGCTGCGTCGCCACCTGCTAGCATGGTTGGGCAGAAACCAACGTGGGGAGAAGCACATGACAGACGCAAAGAAGCTCGACTGTACCTGGCCCGAGGCTCGCTTGGAGCCGCGGCGCCTCCGCGTGGCCGACGACTATCTGCAGGGCGTCCTCGACGGAAAGAACTTCCTCGTCTTCGACGGCGCCATGGGCACGCAGCTGCAGGCGCGCGGCCTTGCCGCCGGCGAGCTGCCGGAGCTTTTGTGTCTCACCAACCCCGACGAGATCGCCGAGGTGCACTCCGCCTACGTGGCCGCCGGCGCGGACGTCGTGACCACGAACACCTTCGGCGCGAACCGCGAGAAGCTCGGCGGCGCCGCGACGGTCGAGCAGATCTTCACCGCCGCCGTCGCCTGCGCGCGCAGGTCGGGCGCCCGCTACGTCGCGGCGGACATCGGCCCCACGGGCCAGCTCCTCGAGCCCATGGGCACGCTGCCCTTCGACGAGGCCTACGCGCTCTTCGCCGAGCAGGCGCGCGCGGCGACCGCGGCGGGGGCCGACCTCTTCATCATCGAGACCATGGCCGACCTCGCCGAGGCCAAGGCGGCGCTTCTCGCCGTGCAGGAGAACTCCGATTTGCCCGCCTTCGTCACGATGACGTTCGCCGAGGACGGCCGCACGTTCTTGGGCACGACGCCCGAGGTCGCCGCAGTGACGCTCTCGTCGCTCGGCGCCGATGCCCTGGGCATCAACTGCTCGCTCGGTCCGAACGACCTCGTGCCGCTGGTCGCGCGCATGCTCCCGTGGGCCAAGTGCCCCGTCATGGTCCAGGCCAACGCCGGTCTCCCGCGCGTGGAGGGCGACCGCACCGTCTTCGACGTGCACCCATCCGAGTACTGCGAGGCGGTCGCGCGCATGCTCGACGCGGGCGTGAACATCGTCGGCGGCTGCTGCGGCACGTCGCCGGAGTACACCGCGGGGGAGCGTGCGCTGCTCGCGGGCCGCGAGCCCGCGCCGCGCGAGGTCCGCGACTGGTTCTGCGTGGCCGGCCCCCAGCAGGTCACGAGCCTGCGCATGGGCCAGGTCGGCGTCATCGGCGAGCGCATCAACCCCACGGGCAAGCGCAAGATGAAGGAGGCCCTGCGCAGCGGCAACCACGACTACGTCATGGGCGAGGCCATCGGCCAGACCGAGGCCGGCGCCCAGATCCTCGACGTCAACGCGGGCCTGCCCGAGATCGACGAGCGCGCCACCATGGTTGAGCTCGTGGCCGAGCTCCAGGGCGTGACCACGCTGCCGCTGCAGATCGACTCCGTCGACCCCGCCGTCATCGAGGCCGCGGTCCGTGCCTACCCCGGCAAGGCCCTCATCAACTCGACCAACGGCAAGCAGGAGATTCTCGACGCGGTGCTGCCCATCGCCAAGCACTACGGCTGCGCGATCGTCGGGCTCACGCTCGACGAGGCGGGCATCCCGCCCACGGCCGCCGGGCGCATCGCCGTCGCGAAGAAGATCGTGGCCGCGACCGACGCCATCGGCATCCCACGTCAGGACGTGGTCATCGACTGCCTGTGCATGGCGGCCTCGACCGACCAGAGCGCCCCGCGCGCCATCCTCGACGCCATCGCCGGCGTCAAGCGCGAGCTGCCGGGCGTTCGCACCGTGCTCGGGCTCTCCAACATCAGCTTCGGACTGCCGTTCCGCCCGCTCGTCAACGCGACGTTCCTCTCAGCGGCGTTCGGCGCCGGGCTCGACATGGCCATCATGAACCCGCTGGTGGGGCGCATGATGGACGTCGTCGACTCGTGGCGCGTGCTCTCCGGCGAGGACGAGAGCGCCCAGTACTACGTGGCGCACTACGCCGATAGGTCGGACAAGCTGCCGGCGGGCGTCGGGCCCGCGGCCGCCGATGGCAAGAAGGCCGCGCCGGCAGGCGCCGGCACCGCCGCGGCGACCGGCGCCCAGACCCCCGAGGAAGAGGCCCGTGCGCTCGTCCTCGCCGGTCGCAAGGGGCCGATGCCCGAGGTCGTTGGACGCGTGCTCGCCGACCACGACGTGCTCTACGCTATCAACGAGGTGCTCATCCCCGCGCTCGACGAGGTGGGCGAGCGCTTCGAGAAGGGCAAGTTCTTCTTGCCCCAGCTCATGGCGTCCGCCGAGGCGGCCAAGGCCGGCTTCGAGGCCATCAAAGAGGCGAATGCCGGCGCGGAAGGCTCTGACGCGGTGTCCTCGAAGGGCAAGATCGTCATCTGCACGGTCCATGGCGACATCCACGACATCGGCAAGAACATCGTGCGGATGCTCCTCGAGAACTACGGCTACGACGTCGTCGACCTCGGCCGCGACGTCCCGCCCCAGACGGTCGTCGACGCCGTCGTCGCCGACCATGTGCGGCTCGTGGGCCTCTCTGCCCTCATGACCACAACCGTCCCCGCGATGGCCGAGACCATCGAGCTTCTGCGCAAGGACGCCCCGTGGGCCAAGGTCATCGTCGGGGGCGCCGTGCTCAACCCCGAGTACGCCCAGATGGTCGGTGCGGACTTCTACGCCAAGGACGCGACCGAGACCGCCCGCATCGCCGGCGAGGTGCTCGGCTAGCCGATGGTCCGCCTGACCGCGTCGTGCCAGCCGGCGAGGTGCTCATCCGCCCATGCGGAGTCCTTCTCGCGGCGGAACACGTCGTCGCCGTCGCGCAGGCCGCGCAGCTCGTCGGTGCCCGACCAGAACCTGGTCACGAGCCCGGCGAGGTAGGCCGCACCGAGCGAGGTCGTCTCGAGGTTCTGGGGGCGTCGCAGCTCGCAGCCGAGCAGGTTCGCCTGGAACTGCATGAGGAAGTTGTTCGCCGAGGCGCCGCCGTCCACGTTGAGGACCCCGAGCTCGCCTCCGGCATCCTCCGCCATCGCCGCGGCGAGGTCGCTCACCTGGTAGGCGAGCGCCTCGAGCGCTGCACGGGCGATCTGCGCCCGCCCCGCGCCGCGCGTGAGGCCGAAGATCGCCCCGCGGGCATCGGGCTCCCACCATGGCGCCCCCAGGCCCGTGAACGCGGGCACGATGTAGACGCCGCCCGCATCGGGGATGCTCGTCGCGAGGGCCTCGGTCTCGGCCGCCGAGCCGATGATGCCGAGCTCGTCGCGGAGCCATTGGATGAGCGCGCCGGCGACAAAGACCGAGCCCTCGAGCGCGTACTCCAGCCCGCCGGCCGCGGCCTCGGGCGCGCTCGCGGCGACGGTCGTCACGAGGTTGTGGGAGCTCGCGCGCGCCTCGTGCCCTGTGTGCAGCAGCATGAAGCAGCCTGTGCCGTAGGTGTTCTTGGCTTGGCCGGGCGCGAAGCAGCATTGGCCGAAGAGCGCCGCCTGCTGGTCTCCCGCCACACCGGTGATGGGGATGCCCGCCGGGAGGCCGGGGTAGCTCGTCTCGCCAAAGAAGCCCGAGCTCGGGCGCACCTCGGGCATCATGGACGCCGGGATGCCGAAGAGCCGCAGCAGCTCGTCGTCCCAACGGCCCTCGTGGATGTTGAAGAGCATCGTGCGGCTCGCGTTCGTCGGGTCGGTCGCGTGCACGAGCCCACCGGTGAGCACCCAGACGAGCCAAGTGTCCACCGTGCCGAAGAGCAGCTCGCCCGCGTCTGCGCGCTCGCGGGCGCCGTCGACGTTGTCGAGGATCCAGCGTATCTTGCTCGCCGAGAAGTACGCGTCCGGAAGAAGTCCCGTCTTTGCTTGGACCATGGCCTTGACCTGCGGGTCTCCGCAGAGCTCGTCCACAAGGCCGGCGGTGCGGCGGCATTGCCAGACGATGGCGTTCATCACGGGCTGGCCGGTCGCGGGGTCCCACACGATGGTCGTCTCGCGCTGGTTGTCGATGCCGATGGAGTCGATGTCCTCCGTCGAGAGCCCGTGCCTCGCGATGAGCTCCGTGAGGCAGCCGAGCTGCGAGAAGAGGATCTCTTGCGGGTTGTGCTCGACCCAGCCCGGCTGGGGGAATATCTGCTGGAACGGGCGCTGCACGCAGTCGACCATTCGGCCTGCGCGGTCGATGAGCACCGCGCGCGAGCTCGTCGTGCCCTGGTCGAGCGCGATGACGTACTTCTGTGTGCCCATGTTCGCTTCCCTTCGCTCAGCTGGTTGGTACCTGGTGGCTCCGGGCGGGCCCAAGTGTCGCCGTGCCGGCGGCATCGGACGCCCCTGCAGCTTCGGCGTGCCTCAGCGCCGCCCAGCCACCGTCGCCCCGGTGCCCCCGATGTTTCTGCCGGCCTTCTCGCCGATCCAGGAGGCGACGTCTGCGAAGACCTCCGCGCGCCCACCCTCCTGCAGGATCTCGTGGCGCATGTGCTCGTAGACCTTGCAGGTGACGTCGAGCGACCCGGCGCCGCGAGCGAGCTCGGCGGCGGCCTGGACGCCTAGGCCCATGTCTCCCACGGGGTCGCCGTCTCCCGAGATGTAAAGGAGCGGCAGGTCATGGGGCGCGGCCGCGGCGCATGCCCTCGAGCAGGCCTCGGCCGTGAGCGCCGTGAGCGCCGCGTAGCCGCCCGCGCTGAACATGAAGCCGCATTCCTCGTCGGCGACGTACGCGCGCACGTTGTCCTCGTTGTACGAGAGCCACTCGAAGCCGGTCGGACCGGGGACCGCCTTCGCGTAGCCGCCTGCGCCCATGGAGTCGAGGAGCTTCGAGCGGTAATCCTCGCCCCGCGCCGTCGCGATGGCGAGCGCCAGGGCGTGCCCCGCGCGGGAGACCGCCACAGGCACGGTCCCCGTGCCGCAGATGACCGCGCCCGCGAGGCCTTCCCCGTGCCGACTCAGGTAGCAGCGGACGATGAAGCTGCCCAGCGAGTGGCCGAAGAGCACGTAGGGGGTCTCGGGGTCGAACTTCGCGGAGACGATGCCTCGCAACGTGTGCTCGTCGGCGATGAGCGCCTCCGCCCCTCCATGGGCGGGCAAACAACCGCGCCTGCCCGGCTCGGTCGAGGCACCGTGGCCGATATGGTCGTCCCCGCAGACGACGTAGCCTTGCCCGCACAGGTACCGCGCGAACTCGTCGTAGCGGTGGATATGCTCGCTCATCCCATGGACGACCTGCACAATGGCCTTCAGGCGCGCGCCTGCGCCGACCGCTGCCGGTCGCCAGATCCGGGCATGTATCGTGGAGCTGCCGTCGGCGGACGGGAACTCGATGTCTTCGATCGCTGCACTCACAGGGTCCTCAGGCATGTCGCCTCCAGGTCATGGCCAACCAAGGTTTGCCCTCGGCGCCGACCCTCGGAGGCTCGAATCGCCGGGACTCGTCCTCGGTTAGTTTCCCCTTCGATGCTCGCTCGTCGCCGTCTCTCCCGCCCAACGGCACCTCTGGTTTGGGCAGCGGCGCGGTTTGGGGGATACTATGCCCCGGTGGCCGCGCGCCGCGCGCCAAAGCGAAAGAAGGAATCATGGGCTTCCACTGCACCGATTGCGTGTTCAGCGAGTTCACAAAGAGCGAGAAGAACGGCACCTACCAAGGCTCCTGCAGCCGCGGGTACACGCTCACTGACCCGCATGTGCGCGAGTCCCCGGCGAACCACTTCGCCGACGACCCCTCCAGGCTCGTTCCCACCATCGATCCGTTCGGCAAGGAATACCTGCGCAAATCGAACATCTGCGAGCGCTTCGTCAGCCCGAACGATCTCCCCAACACTCGCTAGGAAAGGACCTCACGTGTCGAAGAACGCCAAGCCCTCGGCCCAGACATCGAGGGCCGTACAGACCGGCATGTACTTCATCGTGGCGATTCTCGCCCTCTTTGTCTTCTTTAACATCAGCGGGCTCGGCACCTCGGCGAACATCTCGTACGCGTTCGTCGCCTTCGCCTTCGTGGTCCTCATTGTCATGCCGAGGTTCTTCCCCCGGCTCGACGCGGACGCGCCCACGACCTCGCGATTCCTCGGCAGCCTGGGCACGCGCATCACGACCACCTACTTCGTCACTGAGCTCCTTGCGTCGGCGATCTTCATCCACTTCGTCACCGACTCCGCCATGTTCTCGTTCTTTGTCCAGGCGGGCCTCTACGTCGTGTATCTCTCGTACGTCGCCTATCAGGCCAATGAGGTCTCCGAGGACTCCCCGGAGGCGCGCGCCGCCGCCCGCGGAAAGTCGCGCGGAGTCGACGCGGTGCCGAAGCTGCGCAACCAGGCCCATGCCCTGGCCGCGCATGCGCAGGGGACCGAGTTCGCGAAGGATGCCCAGCGTATCGAGACCCTGCTCAAGCGCGGTCCGGAGGAGTCCTTCGAAGGCACGCTCGAGATCGAGCAGCAGATCGGCGGATTCCTCTTTGAGCTCGACACCCTGCTCAAGGAGGGCGGTGACGAGCTCACGATGAGCGACTGCGTGCGCATGCTCAACATGCTCATCGACCAAAGGAACCAGATCTGCAAGTAATCGCGCCGGCATTGCGTCCCGCCAGTGTCGCTCGCGCCGTCGGCATTGCGCAAAATTCGATTAGGGCTACGCTGAGGTGGGATTACCGCGCAAAACTCGCTTAGGGCCACGTATTTTAGGGCGCCTTGCCGGCGCCCGATGCCTGAGCCTAAAGAAACGCCCAGTTGGCGGATTCGCCAACTGGGCGTTTTCCTGGGCTTAGGGCAAAAATGCGTGGCCCTAAGCGAGTTTTGCGCGACGGAGGCGCTTGAACGTGGCCCGAAGCCAAAAGTGCGTCATACCGAGGGGCGCGGCAACGGTTCGGGAGGGCGAAGCTGCGGCTCGGGGCGAAGCCACGGTTCGAGTGCACGGCCACGGCTCGGGAGCGTAGCCACGAACTCGGGAACGTAGCCGCGGCTAGAGCTCGTAGATCGCGCTGAACTTCTGCGTGAGGTAGTCGGTGTAGTGCTTCGCGTCGAAGGGGGCGCCGCACGCCGCACGCATGAGCTCGTCGGTGTCCTTCGCGCGGCCCCAGCGCCAGATGTTCACGCGCAGCCACTCGCGGATGGGCGCGAGGTCGCCAGATGCGCACACCCCGTCGAAGTCCATGCCACCCGCGACCATGGCATCCTTGAGCTGGGCACCGATGGCGCTGCCGAGCGCGTAGGTGGGGAAGTAGCCCAGGCTGCCATCGGACCAGTGCGTGTCCTGCAGCGCCCCGTGGGCGTCGTCGGGAACCTCGATGCCCAGGTAATCCTTGTATTTCTGTGCCCAAAGGCCCGGGACATCGGCCGCTTTGGCCTCGCCGGAGAAGAGCATCTGCTCGATCTCGTAGCGCACGAGGATGTGCAGCGGGTAGGTGAGCTCGTCGGCGTCGCAGCGGATGAGGCACGGCTCGGCGCAGTTCTCCGCGAGGAAGAGCTGGTGCGGCGTCACGCGCCCGAACTGACCGGGGAAGCGCCCGCGCAGCGTCTTGAGCAGCGGCGTGGCGAAGGTCTCGCTGCGCCCGATGATGTTCTCGAAGAAGCGCGACTGCGCCTCGTGCATGCCCATCGACGTGCCGCCCTTGAGCGACGTGAAGCGGTATGCGGGGTCGACGTTCTGCTCGTACAGCGTGTGGCCGCCCTCGTGGAGCATGCTGAAGACATTGGAGAGGACGTTGTCGGGGTACACATGGCTCGCGATGATCACGAATCCCTCGGAGGGGCCGCCCGTGAAGGGGTGCTCCGTGCGCCCGACCCACAGCGCGTTGGTGTCCACGCCCTCGAGCGCCATCAGGTCGTCGGCGAGCGCCCACTGGCGCGCCTCGTCGAAGTTACCCTCGACGCACGTGTGGCTCGGCTTGTGGCGGCTGGCCATGCAGTCGGCGAGCAGCGGGACGACGCAGTCCTTGACCTGCGCGAAGAACGGGTCGTAGAACGCGCGGTTCGTGCCGTGCTCGTACTCGTCGAGCCAGACGTCGTAGGGATCGGCGCCGGGATTCTTCTCGGAGGCCATGTGCCGCAGGGCCGCGACGATGCGGTCGAGGTAGGGCTCGAAGCTCGCCCAGTCGTCGGCGGCCTTCGCGCGGCGCCAGACATCGTTGGCCTCCACCGTGAGGCGGCTGAACTCGGCCTGCTCCTCGGCGGGGACGTCGACGAGCGAGGCGCGGTCGCGCTTGAGGACCTTGACCTGGGCCATGCGGGTCTTGCCCAGCAGCTCGGGCTGCGCGCCGAGGCGCTCGAGCAGGGGGCCGACCTCCGGCGCGCAGAGCGCGCGGACGCGCTCCTCCTCGAGGACCGAGGTCGCCTGGCCGCGCTCCTCGGTGGCGCGCGGCGGGTCGATGACGGGGCCGAGGGACCCGATCTCGTCGATCGCGTAGCGGAGCGCGAAGAGCTTGTTCTCGAGCGTATCGAGCGCGGCGATGTCCGCGCGGGGGTTTGCGACGGCGGCGTTGAGGTCGGCGGTCGCGGGATTCTCTGCCATGGCTCCTCCAAAAAGAAGACGAGCGCCGCCGGCCCGGCGGCGCGTGCATGCACGCTCCAAGTGTACCCCGCCGCGCCCCGCCCGCCGCGCCGAACGCGTCGCTTGGGGCACCGGTCGCGCCCTGCCGTTCCCCGTCTCCGCCCGTCGGCTTTATAGTTGTCTGAGCAACTTTTGGCGGCGTTGGCGCAAGCGCCCGCGCGACAACGTGGAAGGACCTCCCATGCAGGCAGTTCTCGGCATCGACATCGGCGGCACGAGCATCAAGGCAGGCCTCTTTACCCCTGAGGGAGAGCTCCTCGAGGAGCGCAAGATCCCCACGCCCGCGCTCACCGACGACGCGGCCTACGCGGTCGTCACCGACGGCCTCGCGAAGATCCTCGCGGCGCACGACTCCGCCCCCGACGACGTCATTGCCCTAGGCCTCGATATCCCCGGTCCCGTCGCGGACGACGGAACCGTGGGCTTCCTCCCCAACATCAAGCTCGACCCGGAGGGTCTCGTCGCCTCCATCAACGCCGCCTTCCCCAACGCGACCGTCGCCTTCGTCAACGACGCCAACGCCGCTGCCCTGGGCGAGATGTGGGCAGGCGTCGCGCGCGGCGTCTCGAGCTACGTGCTCATCGCGCTCGGCACGGGCGTGGGCGCGGGCGTCGTCGTGGGCGGCAAGCTCGTCGCGGGCGCGTTCGGCGCGGGCGGCGAGATCGGCCATGTGACGGTCAATCCCGCCGAGACCCGCATCTGCGGCTGCGGGCGCAAGGGCTGCCTCGAGCAGTACGCGAGCGCCACAGGCATCGTTCGCCTGTATCTCGAGGAGTGCGAGCGCCGCGGGGTCACGCCCGCTCCTGTCGAGCACGCGACCGATACCCTCACCGTCTTCCGTGCCCTGGCGGCCGGCGACGAGTGCGCAAAGATCGCCGTCGACCAGATGTGCGAGTACCTCGCGCAGGCGATGGCGCAGGTCAGCTGCATCGTCGACCCCGCGATGTATCTCATCGGCGGCGGCGTTGCGGGCGCATTCGCCACGTTCGCCCCTGAGCTTCGCCGTCGCTTCGCCGCGCACGCCCTTTCTACCTGCAAGGACGTCCGCATCGAAGCTGCCGGGCTCGGCAACCAGGCCGCCATGTACGGCTGTGCCTACGAGGCGCTCCGCCTGAGGGATAAGCGCTTGGGGAAGTAGGCTGAGCGCCGAGATCCCCTTCTTTCAATAAGAGAAGGCGCTTACCGTCGAAAAACTACCGTTCGTCGAAATTCCGGGCCTTGCGTGCTATACTAAATAGGTTGATGCGGCGTCAAATGCGTCGCGTGCCGTTTGAGCCAAGGATAGGAGCATCCTTATGAGCGATATCGTCACCGAATCTCATGTCTTTGTGGATTGCAAGGCCGCTACCATCGACGAGGTCCTCTCGTTCTTCGCCGAGAAGACCGTCGAGCTGGGCTTTGCCGACGATGCCAACGCCATCTTCGAGGCGTTCAAGGCCCGCGAGGCCGAGGGCACCACGGGCATGACCGGCGGCTTCGCCATCCCTCACGCCAAGACCGCCGCGGTCAAGGAGGCCACCATCCTCCTGGCCAAGTTTGCCGCCGACGTCGAGTGGCCTTCCATGGACGATGCCCCGATCAAGTGCGCCATCGCGCTGCTGATCCCCGCCGCCGAGGCCGGCACCACGCACCTTCGCCTGCTGTCCAAGATCGCCGTCATGCTCATGGACGCCCACAAGCGCGAGGAGCTTCTTGCCGAGAACGATCCTGCCAAGCTCGCTAACCTGGTCAACGAGGGCATCACCGAGGAGTAGGGTTTCCGGTCGATTGATTCGACAACGCCGGTCGCCGTCGTGGCGGCCGGCGTTTTTACTGGGACATCGCCGCATTAGCCCCAAGGGAGAAGCCTATGGCCATCAAGCTCATCCTCACCGACATCGACGGCACCATCCTGCCGTACGGCAAGAAGACCGTGACTAGCCGCTGCGTCGACGCGTTCCACGCCGCCATGGACGCCGGTATCCTCGTCGGCCCCGCGAGTGGCCGCTTCTATCCGTGGATTCCCGAGTTCTTCGGCGGCGACGCCTCCTGCTGTGCCACGGCGATCGCCACCAACGGCTTGCAAGTCTACCTTGAGGGCAAGAAGACCCTGCAAAAGGAGGTCGACTCCGCCTGCGTCCGGCGGGCGATGGAGGTTCTCTCAGACGTGGACTCCGCGGGCCTGCTCCTCTTCGAGGGCGAGACTCCGTGTCTTGTGCAGGGCTCCCGTGACGATCTGCTCGTATGCTTCCCCCGATACGGGGAGACCTGCATCGAGCGCGACGACGTCCCGAGTGCGGGCATCACGAAGGCGAACGTCTTTATCCGCGGCGACCTCGAGCGCACGCGCGAGGTCGTGGCGCTGCTCAACCGCGAGGTCGACGGCCTGGACTTCGACGTCCCTCAGGCGCAGTTCTCCAACGTCATGCCAGCCGGTTGGAACAAAGGCGCCGCGCTCGCGTGGCTCCTCGAGCAGCTCGGAATCGGGCGCGACGAAGCGGTCGTCTTCGGCGACGCCGGCAACGACCTCGAGATGTTCTCCACGGTTGAGCACTCCGTTGCCGTCGCGGGGGCGCTGCCCGAGGCGCGCGACGCGGCGCGCTGGCACATCGGCGCCGTCGAGGACGATGCCGTGCCCGCCGCCATCGAGGCCCTCGCCGCAGGTGACTGGCCGTTCACGCGCTGATCGGCGCCTCTAGCTCAGCAGAGCGCCCCGCCGCCCTCTGTGCTAGCTGCGGACGTGCGAGATCTTGTACTTGAACTGGTCGGCGCGGGCCACGCTGTGCGTGAACTCGATAACGTCGTTCTTGTCGTTGTAGGTCACGCGCGAGAGCTGCAGCACCGGCGCACCTTCGGAAATCCCCAGGACCTCGGCGTCGTCCTTGCGCGCCACGGTGGCGAAGAACTCCTCCTCGGCCACACGGATCGTCTCGTGGTAGTCGTTCTCGATGATGGCGTAGAGCGACTTGCCCTCCAGGTCCTTCTTTGTAAATCCGAGGAAGTGCGAAAGCGGCACGTAGGTGCGCTCGAGCATCATGGGCACGCCGTCGGCCAGGCGCAGGCGGCGCATGTAGATGACCTTATCGCCCAAGCGCAGGTTCATGCGGTCGGCGACGGACTTGGTCGCGTCGCGGGTCTCGAAGTCGAGGTCGACGGTCTTGGGCACGCGCCCGACCTCGCGCATCTGCTGGGTGAAGCTGTAGTTCGACGAGAGGTCCATCGCCCCGCCGGATAGGTCTGTTACGTAGGTGCCCTTGCCGTGGCGGCGGCTGATGAGGCCCAAGGTCTCGAGCTCCTTCAGGGCGAGGCGCACGGTCGTGCGCGAGAGCCCGTAGCGCTCGGAGAGCTCGCGTTCGGAGGGGAGGAGGTCGCCGGGCTCCATCTCGTTCTCGATCTTGTCGCGAAGGATGTCGACAAGCTGGTCGTACAGCGGCTGCTTCCTCGAAGAGGTCCCCATGGCGCCCGTCCTCACATGTATGCTGGTTGCAACAAGTTGGTATCACTATAAGCGAACCAGTTGGCACGAGGATGTCCTGGAGATCAACAAACAAGGCGAGCGCGGCTCCAGAATCCGGGAACGGTTGCCGCTCGCTGCAGCCTCGAGTTTCGCATGCGCGACCACAACATATAAATCTTGATTGCGCCGCCAGTCTTCCTTCAAGCGAGTTTCGCTCGCTGTCCTATGCTTTCATAGTTCATACATTTCCGTCGAGGGGAGCATCATGAGCGCAAACGAGGCAAAGAAGGGTGCGGGCGCCCTGGAGCCGAGCCGCCCTGCGGGGTCTGTGCTGGACGCCGGCGACTATAAAGCGGGCGACGACGCCGTCGAGCGCTTTCGCGAGCTACTGCGCATCCCCACGGTGTCGCGCGACAATAAGTCCCTTCGCGACGACGAGCCCTTCCGCCGCTGGGCGCCCACGCTGCGTAGGCTCTTCCCGCGCTTCTTTGAGGTTACCGAGTTCACGACTATCGACGACTTCGGCATGCTCCTGCGCTGGCCGGGCGCCGACCCTTCGCTCGACCCCGTGGTCATGATGGCCCACCAAGACGTCGTCCCCGTCGATGGCCAGCAGTGGGAGCACGACCCCTTCGGCGCCGAGATCGTCGACGGCGAGATCTGGGCCCGCGGCGCGCTCGACACCAAGTGCATTGCGGCCGCGTTCTTCGAGGCGGCCGAGCACCTCGTCGGCCAGGGTCACGTGCCTCCGCGCGACGTCTGGTTCTTCTCCAGCGACGGCGAGGAGGTCGCGGCGCCCACCTGCGCGCACGCCGTCGAGTGGTTCCGCGCCCACGGCATCCACCCGTACATGGTGCTCGACGAGGGCGGTGCCGTGGCGGCCGACGCGCCTCTGGGCGTCGACGTCCCCGTGGCCATGGTCGGCGTTTCCGAGAAGGGCCACGTGGACCTCACCGTCACGGCGTACGCCGACGGCGGCCACGCCTCCACGCCTTCCGCCAACGATGCCTGCCGTCTGCTGTGCCGCGTGTGCGAGCACATCTCGGCAAACCCCGGCAAGCCCGTGCTCACGCCCGTCGTCGAGGCGACGCTGGCCGAGCTCGGCGCCCACAGCTCCGATCTTTACCGCGCGGTCTTCGGCAACCTCTGGCTCACCCGACCCGCGGTGACCAAGATCATGGCGGCCAGCCCCGAGACCGCGGCGATGCTGCGCACGACCTACGCACTCACCCAGATGGAGGGATCGCCCGCCCACAACGTCCTGCCGCCCGTCGCGCGCGCCAACTTCAACGTGCGCGTCGCGCCCTTCGAGTCCATCGCCGACGCCGTCGATCGCGCCCGCAAGCTCGCCGCCCAGCAGTGCCAGGCGTCGGGCCTCACGCCCGATCACGTGACGGTCGAGATCGACGAGAGCATCCCGTACATGGAGCCGGCGCCTATCAGCCCCTACGAGGACGACGCCGCCTTCGACTACATCCACCGCTGCGTCTCCGGCGTCTACCCCGAGGCCGGCTTCGCTCCGTATGTGCAGAACTCCTGCACCGACTCGCACGAGTTCAACGCCATCTGCGAGCGCGTCTACCGCTTCTGCGGCTTCATCTACTCTGCCGAGGCCCGCGGACTTCTGCACGCCGCCAACGAGCGCATCGGCGTCGACGTGTACAAGCGCGGCATCGAGTTCTACGTCGCCTTTCTCGCCAACCTCGCCCGGATGTAGCCGAATTGGAGGGCCGACCTGCAAAGAAGGGCGGCCCTTCTTTTCTGCTTTTGAACGCTAGGAGAACCGTATGGCACAACTCAACCTCAAACGCGCGGCCAAGCTCGATATCAGGGCCGTCGCCTTGGCTTCGCTGCCCTTCATGGGCATGATCAGTTTCTGGCAGGTCTACGACGGCATCGTGCCAAAGATGCTCACCAACACCTTCGGGCTGTCGAACTCACTCACCGGCGCCATCATGGCCGTCGACAACGTCTTCGGTCTCTTTCTGCTCCCGGTCTTCGGCGTCCTGTCCGACCGATGCGCCTCCAAACTCGGCCGCCGCACGCCCTTCATCCTGGGCGGCTCGGCAGTGGCGGCACTTGCGGTACCCCTCATCGCCATCGCCAACAACATGGGAAGCCTGCCGCTGCTCATCTGCTCGATCATCTTGACGCTCCTTGCCATCTGCGCCTATCGCACCATGACGGTGGCGGTCGTGGCCGACATCACGCCACGCCCGCTTCGTACCAAGGCGAACTCCATCCAAAAGGTCGTGGGCTATGCGGGCACCGGTCTTATGCTCGTGGCCATCTCGGTCATGGTTCCCAAGGTCGAGCGTCCCGACTACCTGCCGCTGTTCATCCTGCAGGGCGTGTTCATCCTGGCGGCTGCCGTCGTTTACGGCCTCTTTGTTCGCGAGCCCGGGCTCGTGCAGAAGATGCGTGAGAAGTCCCTCGAGATGGGCATCGACGAGGACGAGATCGATAAGGACGACTCGCCGGAGGCGGGTGGCAAAGAGAAGGTTACCGATCGGTCCCTGCAGCGCTCTATCGCAATGCTGCTGTCCGCGACCTTCTTTTACTACATGAGCTACAACGCCATGACCACCAACATCAGCCGCTACGCGGACATGTTCTTCGGGTTGGCGGGAGGCTCCTTTGCCATCATCAACATGGTGACCATCGTGGGCGCGCTTGCCAGCTACGTTCCTTTGGCCAACCTCTCGCTCAAGATCGGCCGAAAAAAGGTCGCCCTCATCACCTCGATCATCATGACCGTGTGCCCGGTCTTCATCTGGTTCGCTCCGGGCTTCTCGCCTGCGCTCTACGTCGTGTTTCTCCTGATGGGCGTGGCGCTGGGCGGCGTCGACCTGTGCGTCTTCACCATGATCTTGGAGTGCTGCAGCTCCAAGTCAGTGGGGCGCTACGCCGGCTACTATTACACCGTGAGCATGGCTGCCCAAGTGGCAACCCCGATCCTGTCCGGCGTGGTCATGGACCTTAAGCCGACGATGCTCTTTGGCTACATTGCGCTCATGGGCGCTCTCATGTCGCTCTCGGTCGCGGGCGCCAAGCACGGCGACGCCATTCTCATCGACGAGGTCGCCCGCCGGGAAGAGGCTAACGAGTAGGGGAGCGGCCAACCTTTGTACCTTCGAACAACCCTGCCAACAGAAATACTGCCGGTGCAAGGTAGCGTGAGATGAATAGAAGAGGCCTGCTCAGCTCTGCCGATTGGAGACAGGCAACAAAAGCTGCGAGGATATAGAAAGAGAAGCAGCAGGAACGAAGTGCCAGTAGTGTGCGGCTGGTACCTGATGGGGCAATGGAAGTACTGGTGCCAATTAACAGGCCGAGCGAATAAGACCCGATTGGTATCGCAAGAATGTAAAGTACGAAAGTGAAAAAGGATGAGTACGTTTTAAGTTCGGCAAGTCGAAGGAAGCGCGCATAGATAAAAACATAAGCGCAGCAAATGCCGAGTAAGACTGCACCCAAAATGCGGAATACGCGTCTATTCAAGCTCGTCTCAACTCCTCGTTCGAGGGGCATCAATGGCAGTGGTGTTTATACCCACATAGGGGGTACATCGCGCAATTATCTGCGGTATTTCGATCGCCCTTTCTTATGTGCTATCATTCACCCTTAGGCAACGACGGAGAGGTTCGCGCGTCGCGTCGCCAGCGGACAGAGATGGGGCCCACCGGCTGAGAGGCTCCTCCAAGGCTGACGCTCGAAGTTCACTCCACCAGCCGCGACCTTAACGACGGAGCGAGGTGTGCCTCGGCTCCGTTCAGTAGGGAAGCCGTCGGCCCTACGGCACGGGGCAAGCGAGTGGGCGCTCGCGGGAGACAACGCGCAGCGTCAATCAAGGTGGTACCGCGGTAATTCTTGCCGTCCTTGGACATATGTCCGAGGACGGTTTTTGTTTTTTGGAAAGGGGAACACGCAATGTCGATGTCCGACGACCTCAAGGCGATTGAGGCGAAGGTAAAGGAAGACCTTGCCAACGCAAAGACCATGGAGGACATTGAGGCCCTCCGCGTGGGCGTGCTGGGCCGCAAGGGCAGCCTGACCGCCATCATGCACACGATGGGCAAGGTGCCGCCCGAGGAGCGCCCGGCCATGGGCGCCCTGGCCAACACCGTCCGCGCGAACGTGGGCATGTCCATCAAGGCCCAGAAGGAGGCGCTCGCCCGCTCCCTCATGGCAAAGAAGATGCAGGCCGACGCGGCAGACGTCACGCTGCCCGGCCGTCAGCTCTCGCTCGGCACCCAGCACCTCATCTCCCAGATCCGCGAGGAGATCGAGGACATCTTCGTCGGCCTCGGCTACACCGTCGAGGACGGCCCCTACATCGAGACCACCTACTACAACTTCACCGCGCTGAACGCTCCTGAGGACCACCCCAGCCGCTCGGCCAAGGACACCTTCTACGTGGTCGACAACGCCCCCGAGGGCAAGGAGGTGCACGTCCAAGGCGAGTCCGACGTCCTGCTGCGCACCCAGACCTCCGGCGTCCAGGCCCACGTCATGGAGGCAAAGGAACCCCCGATCTACATGATCTGCCCCGGCACGGTCTTCCGTCCCGACACCGCCGACGCCAACCACCTGCCGCAGTTCACGCAGGTCGAGGGCCTCGTCGTCGACGAGGGCATCACCTTCGGCGACCTCAAGGGCACCCTCGACTACTTCACGCGCGAGATCTTCGGCAAGGACCGCGCAACCCGCTACCGCCCGCACTTCTTCCCGTTCACCGAGCCCTCCTGCGAGGTCGACGTGTCGTGCGGAGTCTGCCACGGCAAGGGCTGCCGCTTCTGCAAGAACACCGGCTGGCTCGAGATCCTCGGCTGCGGCATGGTCGACCCGAACGTCTTCCGCAACTGCGGCATCGATGCCGAGAAGTACACCGGCTTCGCCTTCGGCATCGGCGTCGAGCGCGTGGCGGCCCTTCGCTACGACCTGCCCGACCTGCGCATGCTCATGACCGGCGACATGCGTTTCCTCAAGCAATTCTAGGAAGGACCTCCTCTTATGCGTATCTCTTACGAGTGGCTCAAGACCATGGTCGACGTGCCGGAGGACCCCTCCAAGCTCGTCGACGAGTTCGTCCGCACGGGCACCGAGGTCGAGGCGGTCGAGCGCGTCGGCGCCGACCTCGACCACGTCGTGACCGCCCAGGTCGTCAGCAAAAAGCCGCACCCCGACTCCGACCACATGTTCGTCTGCCTCGTCGACGTGGGCGAGAAGAACCTCGGCGCCGACGGCAAGCCCGAGCCGCTGCAGATCGTCTGCGGCGCCCAGAACTTCAACGAGGGCGACCACATCGTCACCGCCATGATCGGCGCTGTGCTCCCCGGCGACGTGAAGATCAAGAAGTCCAAGCTCCGCGGCGTCGTCTCGATGGGCATGAACTGCTCCGAGCGCGAGCTCGGCCTGGGCAACGACCACGACGGCATCATGATCCTGCCGCCCGACGCGCCGGTGGGCATGGACTTCACCGATTACCGCGGCATGTCCGACACCGTGATCGACTGCGAGATCACCCCCAACCGCCCCGACTGCCTCAGCATGTGCGGCATGGCCGTCGAGGTCGCCGCGATGCTCAACGAGGACACCCACATCGAGCTGCCCCGCGTGCAGAGCGAGTGCGGCCCCGACGCCCACGACCTCGTCGACGTTGCGATCGACGACCCCGAGCTCTGCCAGCGCTACACCGCGCGCGTGGTCCGCAACGTGAAGATCGGCCCTTCGCCGGAGTGGCTCGCCCGTCGCGTCATCGCCGCGGGCAGCCGCCCCATCAACAACGTGGTCGACGTCACCAACTACGTCATGTACCTCACCGGCCAGCCGCTCCACGCCTTCGACCTCGGCAAGCTGACCGAGCGCGACGGTAAGCGCCACATCGTGGTCCGCGCCGCGGCCGACGGCGAGCAGCTCGAGACCCTCGACGGCGTCGAGCGCACGCTCACGCCGGACATGGCCGTGATCACCGACGACGGCAAGACCCCGGTCGCGCTGGCAGGCGTCATGGGCGGCATGAACTCCGAGATCGACGAGCACACGACCGACGTCCTGCTCGAGTCCGCGACCTTCTCGTCCGGCCACGTCTCCCGCACGAGCCGCAACCTCGACCTCATGAGCGAAGCCTCCATCCGCTACGAGCGCCAGGTCGACGGCGCCAACTGCGCGAACGTCGCCGAGATCGCCGCCGCGCTCTTCGAGCAGTGCTGCGGCGCCGAGGTGTGCCCGGGCATCGTGGACGTCTACCCCGTGGCCGTGCCCGCCCCCGTCATCGACTTCCGCCCCGATCGCGCCCGCATGCTCTGCGGCGCCGACGTGCCCGACGACTTCATGGTCCAGCGCCTTTCTCGCCTGGGCTGCAAGGTCGAGCCCGCGGCCGACGGTCACCTCACGGTGACCGCGCCGACCAACCGCCCCGACCTCACCCGTGAGGTCGACCTCATCGAGGAGGTCTGCCGCCTGTGGGGCGAGGGCGATATCACGCCGACCCTCCCCGCGGCAAAGAACCACGCCGGCGGCCTCACCGTCGACCAGCGCCGCGTCCGCCTCATCGGCCAGACGCTTCGCGCCTGCGGCCTCTCCGAGACGAGCACCTACTGCTTCGCCGACCCGTCCGACCTCGTCAAGCTCGGCATTACCGACGAGGGCCGCGGCATCCCCGTGAAGATCATCAACCCGCTCGTCGCCGACCAGTCGCAGATGCGCCAGTCCATGCTCCCCGGCCTTTTGCGCTCCGTGGCCTACAACCTCGACCACGGCGTGCCCAACGTCGCGCTCTACGAGATCGGCCGCGTCTTCTACGGCCACGAGGGCAAGTCCCAGCCCGACGAGCCGAGCTTCGTCGCGGGCGTCCTCGCCGGCAAGCGCGCCGACGACGCCTGGAACCAGAAGTACGCTGAGTACGACTTCTTCGACGCCAAGGGCTCGGTCGAGGCGCTCCTCGATGCCCTTCGCCTGACCAAGGTCCGCTTCAAGGTCGCGGACCCCGAGCAGTACCCCTGGCTGCAGCCCGGCCGCGCCGCCGAGGTCCTCTCTCAGGGCCAGGTCATCGGCTGGGTCGGCAACATCCACCCCGCCAGCCTCCAGAAGATCGGCGTTGACGAGCCGGTCGTCGCCTTCGAGCTCTCCGTCGAGCACCTGCTGCGCCTGGCAAAGAAGGAGCTCCCCTATGTCGACGTGCCCACGCTCCCCGGCGTCACGCACGACCTCGCCATCGTGGTCGACGAGTCCGTCACCTATGAGCAGCTCGTCCAGCGCATCACGAGCGCCGGCGGCAAGCTGCTGGCCGATGTCCGCCTCTTCGACGTCTACCGCGACCCGGTCCGCGTCGGCAAGGGCAAGAAGTCCATGGCCTTCTCGCTGACCTACCGCGCGGCCGACCGCACCCTCACCTCCGAGGAGGTCGAGAAGGCCCACGAGAAGCTCGTGAAGAAGGTCCTTCGCGCCACCGGCGGCGAGGTCCGCTCCTAAACGGTGCTCGGGCGCGCCGCGGGACGTGCGGGCGCGCTCGATCCGGTTTTCATGCTCGCGATATTTCGGCCGGGTACCCGTTGGGTGCCCGGCCGCTTTGTTGCGCCACAATGGACTCGTCATCAATAGAGAGGAAGGCCCATGCCCAGCTGGAACATCCATACCGCGCACGTTGAGTGCCTGCTCGCGGAGGAAGGGGCGGACGCCCTAGGCATCCGCGACGTCGACGCTTTCCTGCTGGGCAACCTCGCGCCCGACATCTACGTGGGCTACATGGTCCCGAACGCGACGACGCGGATCGACTATAAGCTCACGCACCTCACGCTGCGAAACCACATCCCGGTCCCGCGCTGCGACGAGTTCTGGGACTTCTACTGCGTGAACCCCAAGGGCTACGGCGCCTCAGAGGTCACCGACCTGGTAAGAGGTGCTTGGTGCCACCTCGTCTGCGATCACGTGTACAACGCGCATACCCGGGCATGGCTGCAGCGCATCGGCGTGAAGCCGGGGGAGGAGGCGCGCATTGGAAAGCAGGCCGACTTCGCCGACTTCGGCCGCACGCTCGACATATCGCTCGTGCCGGAGGTGACCGACGCGGTACTCGGGCAGTGCGAGGCGTTCCCGCAATATCGGATCGCGGGGGAGGACGCGTGCGCGGCGGCTAAGGTGGCCGCGGGAATCGTCGAGCAGAACCGCGTCAACCATATAGAGGGGGCGCCCAAGTATCGGTTGCTTACGGCGGAGTTCTTCGAGACGGCACGAGCCGAGGCGCACATGACCATGGTCGAAGGGTTACGTAGACTTGCTTGCGCCCCCTGTTAATATGCGGGCGGCGAATGGTGGCAAGGATGGTGCGAGCGGTCAAACTCAAGCGCTAAGACGCATTAAATATGGAGGAAATGTGAATGCAAGAAATACCGTAGACACACCCCCGCAATGAGCGTAAATTACTTCCTCGCGCAGCAACGCCACGAACCGCGAAAGAGCAGCTCAGGGCGGCCGCGCGCGGGACCTTGAGAACCGGATACTGCG
>ERZ1673741.1082-NODE-1082-length-24088-cov-7.297133_pt1 | contig 24088 bp, 17 predicted proteins | sample MGYA00580209_ERZ1673741 | MGnify/ENA primary metagenome ERZ1673741 (study PRJEB41218, sample SAMN15661754) | gut metagenome | host: Homo sapiens | place: Canada: London | collected 2015-08-20/2019-03-30 | study: EMG produced TPA metagenomics assembly of... | reverse complement strand
GACCCTGCCGGAGAGGGTGACGAAGAGGGAGCAGGACACGGCCGCCCCCAGCGCGCAGAGCAGGACCACAGGGTCGTACCCGGCGATGCCGGTCTTGTAGACGCCGCTCGCGAACACCGTCCCGAAGACGATGACCAGGGCGGAGACCACTTGGAGGGGCCTCGGCGGCCGGCGCGTCATGACGGTCTGCCATACGAGCCCCAGCCACGTGAACTGGAAGAGGAGCGTGAGCGCCACCGGGGCGGGCAGCACGCTCATGGCGTAGCAGTAGAGGATCGAGGTGAGGCAGGTGAGGGCTCCCAGGCTCATGAGCTTAAGGGCGAGCTTCCAGCCCACGCGCTGCCAGCGGTGCCCGAGCGCGTGGCCCGCGAGCGTAGCAAGGGCGAAGAAGAGGCAGCCGAACCACGCCTGGCTCGCCACCACCTGCGCCGAGGTAAAGCCTGCGGCGTAGGCGAGCTTGTAGGTCGTGGCCATCGCGCCGTAGCAGGCGCCGCCCACAAAGACCTGGAGCGCCGCCTTGGCCTGTCCCGCGCCCGTGGCTCCTGCCCCGGCTGCCTGCTGCTTGATTGTGTCCGTTCCTGTCATCATGCTACCTTCCGTCTGCTGTCTCGCAGACGCACGTCTTGTGCGTCTGTTCCCTGCAGTCGGAAGGTGGGGCTCGCCCGGTCTTTTGGCGGTGCTTGTGGCACCTGCCGCCGAGACGAAAAAGCCACGCAACCGACTACTCGGTTGCGTGGCGAAAAGGTGGCTAGCGCCCAGAAAAGTCCACGCGTTTTTAGGCATTGCAAAATTACTACAACAGAGGAGATGCCGTCAAGAAAAGCAGAGAAAAGAACCGAGTCTCTGCCCACCGCACCTCTGACTCACTGGTTGGGACAAAAGGGACGGGGGATTTTGTCCCAAATTGTGGAGCCTTTCAGGCTGCCGCGCTTTCTGCCCGCGCGGGAATCGGGGACCGTCGGTAATTCGGGGGCCGTGGCGCGCGGGAATCGCCGACCGTCGGTACCGACATGCCCCGATTCCCGCGCGGGAGGCGGCGAGAAGGGCCTCTTTTCACCAAAAACCGGGACCGTCGGTGGCCTCCGGGCGCAAAAGCCCGGGCGTCGCTACCGACGGTCCCGGTTTCCCGCGCGGCCAGGCGCCGGCTTTACCGACGCCCCCCGATTTCCGCGCAGCCCGGAGGCTCGTTTACCTAGCCCCGCTCTTGGTGTTGTTTCTTTCCGGGCAAGCGCCGCGCCAGGTAATTGGTCGGCGCAGAGACGTCGATGCCCATGAGCGAGTGCCCCATCCAGAGGAACACGGCGAGCACCAAAAGGGGGACAAGGCACGAGGTCACGATCATCACGATGACGCCCTCAATCAGATCCGTCACCTGTTTGACCAGGTTGTCGGTCACGCTTTTGACGCCGTCCTTCAGATTCGAGACGAGCTGCGAAGCACCGCCGGCGATGCTTTCCCAGAAGTTCTTGTTCTCCTGGTTCTCGCCGCCCGCGGGCTCGCTATCCGCGTTTTCGCTTCCCTCGGCGCCCTCTCCGGGCTCCGCCTGCGAAATGCTCGTCTGATAGGTCTCGTCGATACGCTGCGTGACCCATACGCTTGCCGGCACCACTGTTATGGCGATGATGCCAACCAGGAGCACGCGGATGCCCAGGGTGAATAGCGCGCGGCTGGTGGTCAGCCTGCCGTGCATGAGGAGCGAGATGGCAAGAAGTGCAAAAGCGACGGGTCCGAGCACGCCGAGCGAAAGGAATCCCAAGATCGTGAGCAGGTACTTCTCGAGGTAGAGCACCGCAAGCACGATTCCGAGGTTTCCGGAGAGCTGGGTAAGCTGCTCGGCCACGGGGGTCCCGGTGTCGTCGGGGAGGGCCGAGATGGCAGCCGAAAGCGCAATGGTTGAGGTGGTGAGCGCCAGCACGTTGTTCTTCTTGGCGTCGATCACCTCAATGGTGCCGCTCCAGGTTTCGACGTTCTCAAAGTGCGGGCGCCCGACAAACTCTGAGAGAAGGGCGGCAATGATCAGGAGCGCAACGATGCCGTACCTCAGCAGCGGGCGCTCGCAGATCCAATCGGCAAAGCTCGGCTGAGGCTCGGGCTGCGGAACCACATCGACGTATGAAACTGCGGGGACGATTCCCTCGCGGCTCTTTTGGTTCGGTGCCGTTTGTAGCATGGCGCGCCTCCTGCAAACGTGTTCATTGGGCTGCCCAAATGATACTCCGCGGTATGGGGAGGGGCATGGTTGTGACTCTCCGGCGAGTTGGGTGCTTGTCTGCCTTGGAGTTTTCGGAGCTAGAAGGCTGTGCATATTGGCGAGTCGGCAAGAAGGACGGTGTCCATTGGGGGCGGGCCTGAGGCGCCGACGGGGCCGGGGTGGGTACGGGTCCATCCCCGGATCGCTCGCCGCGAACCCTTAGAAACGTGCGAAATCGTGCCCCCGTGAACCCTTAGAAACGTGAGAAATTGTGACCTTACGAACCCTTAGAAACGTGCGAACTGGGCTATACTCAAACCCTAAGAAACGTGAAACAGCGAGGTGACGAGACGTGTTCAAGCGCAAGGTTTACAACAAGCTTCTGGCATGGAAGCGCCAGAGCGACGGTCACAGCGCCCTGCTGATCGAGGGTGCCCGCAGAATCGGCAAGTCGACTATCGCCGAGGAGTTCGCAAAGAACGAGTACTCCTCCTACGTCATGGTCGACTTCAGCCTCGTGACCGACGAGTTCAGGCAGGTGTTTCTCGATACCCGGACGGACCTCGACTCGTTCTTTCTCTACCTGTCGGCGACGTACGGCGCGAGCCTCGTCAGGCGAGACACGCTCATCGTCTTCGACGAGGTGCAGCTCTTCCCGCAGGCCCGCGAGTTCATCAAGCACCTCGTGGCGGACGGCCGCTACGACTACCTGGAGACTGGCTCGCTTGTCTCGCTGAAGACGAACGTCAAGGACATCCTGCTCCCCTCCGAGGAGGAGTCCCTGAGGATGTCCCCCATGGACTTCGAGGAGTTCCTCTGGGCCATGGGGGAGGAGCCCCTGGCGCAGGCGATCCGCGCGGGCTACGCCGCTCGCAGGCCGCTGCCGGAGACCCTCCACCGCAAGGCGATGCGCCTGTGGGGCGAGTACACGCTGGTCGGGGGCATGCCACAGGCCGTCGCCGCGTACGCGCAGGGGCGGGACATGGCGGCCGCCGACAGGGTGAAGCGCAACGTGCTCGGCCTCTACCGCAACGACATCGAGAAATACGGCGGCACGGACGCCAAGCGGATCAAGGCGGTCTTCGACGCCGCCCCTGGGATGCTGGCGCGCCACGAGAAGAAGCTCGTGTACACCGAGGTGGAGGAGGACTCCCGCTCCCGCGACTTCATGATGGCGTTCGCCTGGCTCAAGGAGGCCGCCACTGTCAACCTCTGTACGCTCAGCACCGACCCGTCGCTCGGGCTCGCGCTCAGCGAGGATGACACGACGCTCAAGTGCTACATGGGCGACACGGGGCTGCTCTCCACGGAGGCCTTCTCTGCCGCGGGCGAAGCGCTGCCGGAGGTGTACCGTCAGGTGCTGCTGGGCGACGCCTCGGTCAACGAGGGGATGCTGACGGAGAACGCCGTTGCCCAGCAGCTCGTCGCCAACGGCCACGAGCTGCGCTTCTACTCCAAGTGGTCGAGTGAGGCGGACGAGCGCATGGAGATCGACTTCCTCCTTGTGCTCCCCTTCGCTGACTCGGCGATGAAGCCTCGCGTGACGCCGCTGGAGGTCAAGTCCGGCAAGCGGTACAGCACCGTCTCGCTGGGCAAGTTCCGCAAGAAGTTCGGCAAGCGCGTGGGGGAGAGCATCGTCTTGCACCCGAGCCAGCTGAGCCAAGGCGACGGCGTCCTGAAGCTGCCCCTCTACATGGCGCACTGCCTGTAGACCGCCCCCTGTGCTGGGCGAGCGTCCTATGGCGCGTCTACCTGGCGGATAAACCTGGCCGACTGCCGTGGTAAATTTCGGCCAACTGCGCGATAAAAAGTGTTCGGTTCCACTTGAGGTCGGGCACAATGAAGGGGGCGGCGCGGACTCCATGGACTGGGTTGATCTTGCTGATGCTGCCGCGCTCTTCGCTCGGATTGGGTTGCCGGCGCCCGGCCGGGCGCCGCTCATGCCGCTTGATCATCAGGTCGCTCAGAAGATACATGTGCTGACTGGACCGGATGACTGAGCCCGCGATCTTGTTGACCTGCAGCTTGTTGCTGCCAACGCTGAGCTCGACCTCGTTGCGACGAGGCGAGTGTGCGAGAGGCTCTTCGCGTACAGAAAGGCGCAGGCTTGGCCTCCCGAGGTCGTCCTGCGCGTCGGCTGGGAGGGGCTCTACGCCGAGCAGGCGTCTGGGTTACCCGTACTTCAGAACCTTGCCGACGCCGTCGAGTGGGCAAACGGCTTCATTCGGTTAATTGCTGTCGCCGGCTAGCATGTGCCATGCGTGACATCTTGAATCCGTGGCACGGCTGCGCGGGAAAACGGGGCCGTCGGTAAAGCGGGCACCGGGCTGCGCCAGAATTGCCGACCGTCGGTACCGACGCTCGCCGGTTCCCGCGCAGGACGCGGTAAGAAGGACTTCTTTTCACCAGAAACCGAGAGTGTCGGTAGCTCCCGCGCGCAATGGTCCGGCTTTTGATGCCGACGGTCCCCGATTCCCGCGCAGCGCGGAGGCTCGTTTACCGACGGTCTCCGATTCCCGCGCAGGCTGCTGGCCGACACGGAGACGCCGATGCCCATGAGCGAGTGCCCCATCCAAAGGAACGCGGTGAGCACCAAAAGGGGAATGAGGCACGAGGTGGCAATCTGTCCCTGCGGTGCGTTCCTTGAGATATCATTTATCTAACCTGGCTTTTAACCCATTTTGTAAGTGATTCGAACGAGACGTCACCCGCCGCTACTCCGATCATCGCGGCGTAGAACTCGGTGTGTCGTGGTTTGAACTGCACGCCATTTGCACGCAGTGTCATGCCCAGTACGGCGGCACCTGCGCGTTTGTTACCGTCGACAAAAGGATGGCTCGAAATGATGGCGTGGCATAAGGCGCAAGCTTTGGAAATATCATCAGGAAAGGCCTCGTTTCCGCCGAATGAGGCAAAGGGCCTTGCCAGCGCGGAGTCGAGCAGCCCCTCGTCGCGTACACCTGGGGTGCCACCAAAGCGATCTACTGCGGCGCCGTGAACCGCGAGCGCCTGCTCTTTCGACGGCTAGGGAAAGCCGCTCACTTGGAAAGCTCGTCGAAGACGTCGGCGTACTCGTCCATGAAGTCGAAGGCTACGGCGACCATGCTGGGTTTTGTGGCGTCGGCTGTCGACGGACTTGCAACACGAGAGCGGTCGTTGCGCGTTGCCGCTTGGGCCTCACTAGCACGTGTGGCACCAGTAAGGTTGGCAACTATCTCTTTCATCGCGTGCCCCTTCTTCTGGCGGCGGTAATCGTAACTGGAATCATGGCGTGTCCCTGACGTGATAGTGATAGAAAGCCCCGGCTGCTATTCGCGGGAATTCTCGTCCATCGGTACCAACATCCCCGGTTTTCCGTGCGGGCGGCGGCGGATCATCCGGCTCGAGCTCGGAGCCGAGAGACGGCAAGTTCAATACCGCAAATATGGCCTGTGACTTGGAGAGGCCGGCGCCCATTCGGCTTGGTGTTTTGCAAGGCTTGTTTACGACCCCCGGCGCGGATCGCTGCCGACCGCCGCCCACGACCGACCGCGCTTCTTGCCGCCGCACTTGCCCTCGCCATAAGGGATAATCGCGTCACCCACCCAACCGAAGGGACCTCCGCATGAAGATAACCGAGCCGAGCGACCGCCCTCGGGAGCTCATCGACCAGCTGGTGGGCGTATGGGAGTGCTCGGTGCGCGTCTCGCACGGTTTCCTGTCCGGCGCGGACGTCGAGAGGATCAAAGGCTACGTTCCCCAGGCGATCCTCGGCGTGGAGCACCTGGTCGTCGCCTATGACGCTGCCCGCCCGCTCGCGTTTCTCGGCGCGAACGGCCCGATGCTCGAGATGCTGTTCGTCGACGCCGGTCTGCGCGGGCATGGGATCGGCAGCGCCCTGCTGCGGCACGGCATCGACGCGCTCGGCGTCCGCGAGCTCACGGTGAACGAGCAGAACCCGACGACGTTCGCTTTCTACGAGGCCCGCGGGTTCCGAACGGTCGAGCGCCTCGAGACTGACGACCAGGGTGAGCCGTACCCGCTGCTGCGCATGGAGCTCGTGCGGTAGTTTTCCGCGGATGTAGCCGCCTCGTCGGCGAAGGCACCCCGCTCCATCGCACGGACCGGGGCCACGCCCTATGACATCGCGTACCGGATTCGGACCAAGTCGGGCCGCTACGTCTGGGTGCGCGACGCCGCGAAGTTCCGCCGCGACAAGAACGGCCTCGCCCACACCGCCATCGGCGTCTTCGTGGATATCGACGACACGGTCGCCGCAGAAAAGAAGCACCAGGAGGAGCTCGAGGCCGCGCTCGCCAAGGCGGACCGCGCGGCGCGGGCGAGGACCGACTTCCTCCGCCGCATAAGCCACGACATGCGCACGCCCCTGAACGGCATTCTCGGCCTGCTCAGGATCAGCTGCGACCACCCTGACGACGCGGAGCTCGCCCGCGCGAACCGCCAAAAGATGGAGACCGCGGCGCGCTCCGCCTGCGCCAGATATTTTTCAATATCTATAGCAACTGCATCAAGTACAACCGTCCCAGCGGCAAGATCACGACCACCTTCGACGACTGGTCCGACGAGAACGGCAGAGCGGTCTGCCGCTGGACCATCGCGGACACGGGGATCGGCATGAGCCCGGAGTTCCTCGCGCGCATCTTCGAGCCGTTCACCCAGGAATCGCCGGGCGCGCGCAGCTCTTACGAGGGCACGGGCCTCGGCATGTCCATCGCAAAGAAGCTCGTCGACGCCATGGGCGGCACCATCGAGGTTTCGAGCCGGGTCGGGGAGGGCTCGACCTTCCAGATCACGATCCCGTTCGAGGTCGCGCAGGCGCCCGGCGGCGAGGGCGCGGGGGACGGGCTTCTTTGTGCGGACGGAGGCGCTGGGAGCGACGCGCGTGCCGCAAAGAAGCCCGCCCAGCCGCAGGTTGACCTCGCCGGCATGAACCTGCCCATGGCCGAGGACAATGAGCTCAACGCTGAGATCGCGTCCACGCTCCGCGGGCGAGCCGTGCCGGTCCGCTGAACCAACCCGAGCATCCACCAAAGCATCCAAGGAGAAAACGCCATGAACGACCGTCCTCGTCGCGAGATCCGGCCTGCCGACGGCCGGCGGGACCTCAGCACTATCCGCGCCGCCGCCCCGAACGACCCAGCCCCGAGCTACGAGGTCGAGGTCGAGCCGCAGCCGAGTCTCTCGGACTGGGTGACCGAGCGGCCGGCGCTCAAGCTCGCCCTCGCTGCCGTGCTGGTCATGGCCATGCTGATCTCCGAGTTCGTCCTGCGCCCGACGTACGAGCGGCCCGAGGCCTGGGAGGGCATCGTCCAGGTCCTCGACGCAAAGAAGGCGAATGTGCTCGCCCTGACCTCGGCCTCCATCGCGCTTTCGGCGGGGATCTCGGCCATCCCCGACGACACAGGTGCCCCCATAGCCGAGCAGCTCGCACAGCTGGCGAACAACCTGGGCATCGTGCTCGCGGTGCTCTACCTCGAGAAATACCTGCTCACCATCCTGAGCACGCTCGCCTTCGGCGCGCTCATCCCCCTTGCCCTCGGGCTGTTCTGCGCGGCGCTGCTCATGCACAACAACCTCAGCACGAGCCGCGTCATGCGGGTCGCGGGCACCCGTGTCCTGGTCGTGGCGGCCGTCTTGCTCTTCCTCGTCCCGACGAGCGTGTGGGTCACCGAGCGCGTCGACTCCATGTACCAATCGTCGATCGAGCAGGCGGAGACCGACGCGGCGGCGAACCAGGACCAAGGTCAGGACCAGGAGCCCGAGGGCGAGAAGAACGAGAACAAAGGCTTCCTGGATTCCCTGATCGACATGGTGACCGATGCGGGCGAGGCTCTGGCCAACGGGGCCCAATCCATCACCGATAGCGTCGTTGCGCAGGTCAACAACCTCATCGAGGGCGCGGTGGTGATGATCGTCACCTCGTGCGTGATCCCGCTTCTGGTGCTGGTCGCCTTCCTGTGGCTGGGGCACGCGCTGCTGGGGATCGACGTCTCTGCGCCGGCGGACGCGCTTAGGCGACAGATGGAGAAGCCGATGCACCGGCCGACGCTCGGGCCGCGCGGGTCGAAGCGGTAGGGGGTGCGGGACCTGCTGGGGCGCGGCGGGCCGGGCTCGCCGAGACACTGCCCGCATGTCTGCTCTGCGGGCGCTGCGCGCTGGGCAGCGCCGGGCGTCAGGCCTTCGCCTCGGGGTCGACGCCCCACTCGGCGCAGATGCGCGACCAGTCGTCGTCGGACGCGGGCGTGGGAGCGGTCGCGGGTGTGGGCGCTGGTCTGCCCCTGGACCGCTTGCGCGCGGGCGCGGGGGCGGGGTCCTGCTCGTCAAGAAGCGCCACGAGCTCCTCGAGGCTCAGGTCATCGAAGCGCCCCGGGCCCTTCTTGCCCGGGGTCGCGCCTGAGGCTATGTCGACGCTCTTTGTGCTCATGGGACCCCCTCGCTCGGAGCATACCTGATGCATCGCGTCGTGGCCGCAGCACTTCCGCGAGCGGGCGGCGGGCAAGGGGAACGGAGGCGCTGGGCCTGCCCGTTTTCGGGGGAGAGGGCCCGGAGGTGGTTGGGCCTCGCAGCGATGCCCTCACCGGGGCTATTGCGGCGGCGGCCGGCCTGTTACGAGCGGCGCGACCTGCGTTTCTCTCCTGCGCGCCAGAGGGCGAACGCGGCGATGCTCGCCGCCGTGGCGGCTAAGCCCGCCCCGAGCCCCGGCGTCTCGTAGGAGAACTCGACCGTATGCTCGCCGGCTCCGAGGTCGATGCCGCACACGCCGTCGTACAGGCAGCGGATCTCTGCTGGCGCGCCGTCCACGGTCGCGTGCCAACCGGCATCGTACGGAATCGCGGTAAAGAGGGTCTGCGCCTCCCCGGCAGAGCACGAAAGCGCGACATGGCCGTCATCGAAGTCCGTGACCTGCGCCGCCTTCGCGTCGAGCATGCCACGGAGCCGCTCGAACTCGGGCTCGTCGAGCGATGCCGCGACGATCGCGTCGTCGGTCTCCGGGCCAAAGAGCGCCTCGTGCGCGAGTTCCTCTGCGCTCCTGCCGCTCACGGTATAGCTCGGCCGCCCGCTCGGCCGCACCGTCACCTCGATGGTCTCGCCGGCGGTAAAGGAGCCGAGCAGCATCGCCCCTGCGTCGAAGTTGTTCCCGACGGACGAGGCGAAGCTCCCGTTCACATAGACGTTCATACTCTGTCGCACCGCGCTGATGACGGGGAGGTACAGGTAAAGAGGCCCGTCGACGGCCGTCGTCACGCGCCAAGTTCTCTCGCCGGCGGCCTCGGCGCCTTCGCTCTCCTCGATCTTCGCGCTTCGGTAAACGCTTGACGCGTCCTGCCCGCACATATCGCCGAGCATGGCCTCCTGGTTGGAGAACGGGTCCTTTACCAGGGCGTATCCGTTCCATTGGTCGCGGAAACCGGTCTTTTCGAGCAGGTCTGTGCACGAGAAGGACGCCTCGGGCCACACGTTGCCGCCGGCCCCTGCGCGGATCCCGTATGCGAAGGGCATCGCCGAATCGTTCTCCCAAATGCCCACAGGACGTCCGCCGACCTCGGCGGTTGCGGCGGGCTGCCCGTCCATCGAGTCCTTGGGCGCCATCGTGAACTGGATGCCGAGTAGGGAGTCGCTGAGTTTCATGGCGCTGTTGCTGTAATACCCGAAGACCTCGTTCGTGCCGCAATACCCCAGGCGCGAGAAGAGGTCGGCCATGGGAGCCCCCATCGTCGAGGTGTACTCGGAAGGGCCGGTCAGGCCGGCGACGAAGCTCTCTGTGGTGGTCACATGATCCCGGAAGCTCACGCCCACGCGCGCCATGCGCAGGCCGGCATCCCCAGAGGGCACCTCGTCGCAGGCGGCCTGCAGCGAGCCGATGTAGCTGCCCCAGTCGTCCGCGTCGCGGCTGTAGTGGCCGAAGACCGACCAGGCGTTGACGCCGAGCTCGGCCACGACGAGGACAGCTATGGCTAAAAGCGCCGCGTGGGCCCCGCGCCCGGCGTCCTTCTTTGCCGCTGGGGCGACTGCCCGGGGCGCGAGCACGGCGTAGGCCGCGAGCAGTGCGAAGGTGGCGGCGACGGCCCACGGCTCAACAAGAAGTTCGTGCTTGTAGGCGGCGTATGCAGCGATGCCCGCCCCCGCGACCGCCGCGCCGGCCAACGCCCCTCTGCGGGCGAGTCGCCTCCGCGCGGCGTCGTCGCGCCCGCGGAGCGCGGCCCACCCCCGTGCCGCCAGGATCACGAGCACAAAGGAGAACACATATGAATAGCGGAAGAAGTAGGAGGTCGCCGGCTTGAAGCTCGACCACATGACGTCGAGGGGCAAGAAGCACATCGAGACCGCCATGAACGCCAGCAGCGCCCCGCCGCAGACGCGATCCCTTCGCGGCGACCGGGAGTCGAGCAGATAGGCGCCTGCGAGGACGGTCGCGAGCTCTCCCGAGTAGAGCGCGGGCGTGACGTCCCAGTCGCTCGACGGCGTCGCCGAGACGCACAGCCCCCCGGCGACCTTCATTGGGTTGCACGCCATGCTCAGGCGCAGGAAGCCGTCGGACATGGACGCTCCGCCCTCTTTGGTGCCCAGGAGCCCCAGCACTGCCGGCAGGAACAGCGCTGCGCTCGCCCCGACGCCGAGCAGCATCGTCGCGCCGAAGCGCAGCCCGCATGAGACGCGCCTTTGCCCGCGGGGCAGCGCGAGCCACAGGGCAAAGAAGTACGCGACCGCGGATACGCAATCCATGTAGCCGCTGTACCAGTTGAACACCACGGCTCCGGCGACGGAGAGTAACAGCGTGAGGCACGAGCCCTTGTTCACGAGGCGCCAGACGCCGAGCGCCACGAGCGGGAGCATGATCAGGCCGTCGAGCCACATGATGTTGCTGCATTGGGCGACGGCCCAGCCGCAGCACGCGTAGCATGCTCCCAGCAGCACATGGACCGTCCCCGGCCGATGCCGCGCGCGGAGGAACGAATAGCAGGTCAGCGATGCGCACGAGAGCTTGAGCAGGGTGAGCCAGCTCAGGAGTCGAGGGGCGTCCCCGGCATCGAAGAGGCCGGCGAGCAGATTGAAGGGGCTCGAGAGGTAGTAGGCGAGCGTCGCCGCCATCCCCTCTCCCATGCCCGCGCCCCACGAGTACGCGAGCGAGCCTTGGCCGCGCAGCACGTTGGACAGCCAGCCAAAGAGGCCGACGTACTGGATGTCCATATCCCAGATGGCGACCGAGAGGTTGCCGAACGGGTAGATGCCGCGGCCCGCGAACGCGGCGCATAGGGCCAAAAGCGCGACGAGCGGCGCCGCGAGGTACTCGTAGCCGCGTCGTCGAATCAGCCAATCCCTCATGCGACCGCCCCGTGCTCATCGCGGAGGGCGCCGAAGGCGGCGGCGAGCTCCGCGGAGCGGAGCGCCTCGTGCTCGATGTCGCGCCCCTCTCCGCACGAGAACTCGACGAAGCCGGGAAGGCTGGGATTGAGGCAGTGCTCCGGCGCGTCCACGCGACCGGGGTGGAACAAAAGCTCGAGGCCCATACCGCGCCGCTGCGCTTCCTCCGCGAGGCCGGGGAGCACGGCGGACACGCGGGCCTTGTCCATTTGGCCGGAGAACAGAACTCCGGAGAACACCGCGGAGCGATCTTCGTAGGGCCCGAGCCCCGATGCCTCGAGCATACGGCGGTCGCGCGACCATAGCGTGCCCAGAAGGGCGTGCTTGACCCAGTTGACGGGCTTCACGCTCGCCGCGACTCCCGCGGCGCGCGCCGGCCCCGCCGGCTCCACGGGGATCCGCAGGTACTCGAGGCTGTAGGCGGGGTCTGCCGCCGTCGCGAGCATGGCGCGGAAGACGGCGGGGATCAGCTGCGTGTGCTGGTGTCCGTCGAGGCGCAGGTGCCGCGCCGCTCGGGGGAAGCGCGCGACGATTCGGGCCGCCTGGGCCTTCGCCTCGAGCGTGAGCTCGCGCTCGAGCTCCGCCGACCGCGGCCCGACCGAGGCAGCGAGCAGGCCTCCGTAGCCGAGCTTAAAGAAGCCCTTCTCGTCCACGAGCAGGGGCAGGTCTTCCGGGTTCGCGGCGCAAGGCCCTTCCACGAAGTTGAGGTGCACCGAGATCCTCAGCTCGTCGGAGCAGGCGTCGAGCAGCGGCGCGCACTCCTCGAATCGGGGAGAGGTCGCCAAGACCGACACCGAGGAGAGGAGCCCCTTGCCCCCTGGCGCCATTGACGAGCACTCAAGAATCCTGCGCGATTGTTCAGGGGTGATGCCGAAATCATCGGCGGTAAAGATGACGGACATGCGGTGGGGCTCTCCCTCGGTAGCTCTTCGATGTGTGCCTTGAATGGCGCGAAGTCTTAACCAGCTAGTATATAGAAGGAGAGGGGGTATACCCTCACCGGGCCCCGCACCGGGTCCCTTTGACACAGCACGCCCAACTTGGAGGCCACATGGATTTGTCGGTGATCGTCCCCTGCTACAACGAGCAGGAGTGCCTCCCGTTGCTGTTCGACCGCGCGACCTCGGTTTTCGGCGGTGCCGGGCTTGACTACGAGCTCGTCCTCGTCGACGACGGCAGCAAAGACGGTACCTGGGGGCTTATCTCCGAGTTCGCGGCGTCCGGGAGCGCCCCGCACGTTCGCGCTGTGAGCTTCTCGCGCAACTTCGGGAAGGAGTCCGCGCTCCTCGCGGGTCTTGAGCACGCCGGCGGCGACGTCGTCGGCATCATGGACGCCGACCTGCAGCAGGACCCCGAGACGCTTTTGGCCATGTACCGCGAGCTGCTCGCGCGTCCCGACGCCGATTGCGTGGCGGCTTACCAGAGCGAGCGCCACGAGGGCAGGCTGCAGGCGGCGCTTAAGCGTCGGTTCTACCGCGTGTTCCGAGCGACGACCGAGGGATGCGCCGACATGATCCCCGAGGCGTCCGATTTCCGCGTGTTCACCAAAGACGTCGCGAGCGCGCTCGTCTCGATGCCCGAGTACCACCGCTTCAGCAAGGGACTCTTTGCCTGGGTGGGCTTCAACACCGTGCCCTTCGCCTACGAGCCCGCCCCGCGGGCCGCCGGAACCAGCAAGTGGTCACTTCGCAAGCTCATGGGCTATGCCATCGACGGGATCTTCGCCTTCTCGACGGTGCCGCTCAAGCTGGCGACAGTGGTGGGCACTCTCTCGTCGCTCGCCGCTGTTGTGTACATCTTCTTTGTGCTGTGGGACACCTATGGGCTGCACAACACGCCGAACGGGTATCCCACCATCGTCTGTCTGATCCTTTTGCTGGGCGGGCTCATGCTCCTCACGCTGGGCATCATCGGCGAGTATCTCGCGCGGATCTACCTTGAGGGCAAGGGACGGCCCATCTACATTGCCCGCCGCACGCTTTCTGCCGACGGCGGGGCGGTGGAGCGTGGGGGCTTCGAGCGCAGTAAATAGCCTCGGCTTCCCTCGATGCCGCGGGAAATGCCGCTTCGTACCGAATATGTCAGACCGCCGCGCCGCCAATAGCCGCCGTTCACCAGAGTTTTCGCTTCGCGTTGCTCGCAGAGTGCGTATGTTGAACAACAGCGGCTTTATTCTGCCGTGACAAAGCGGCGGATAACCAAAGGTGCGTGAGCTCACATGGCGCGGGGTCAATCGAGGGGTGTGCGCGTCCAGAGCCTGAGCCTGCTGAATATCCTCGCCACGCTCGTCCTCGCTGCCCTGTGCATGGCGAGCTTCGTCGCCGTCCGCGACCAGTTCCAGGAGGTCGTCAGGACCTCAAAGAAGTACGTGACGGCCGAGAACTCCGTCGCGCAGCTCAAGAGCAGCTTCGACTACCTCGCCGAGGAAGCCAAGCTCGCGGTGATGACCCGGGACCGCACATACGCGAACCTCTACTTCGACGAGCTCGACCTGGTAAACCAGCGCGGCAATGTCCTCGACGACCTCGGCGCGGGCGCTGTGGGCAACGTCGCCGTCGACACCATGCAGCTCGCGATGGACCGCACGATGAGCCTTTCGACGACCGACGTCTACGCGATGCGGCTCGCCATGGAGTCGAGCGGGCAGGAGGCGCAAGCGTGGCCGACCAGGGTCAGGGAAACCCAGCTCAGCGCGGAGGACGAGTCTCTTTCCAGTGACGAGAAGGCCGATAAGGCCATCGATCTGCTCTCGAACGAGCCGTACCTCGACATGCGCGCGCAGATCAACCAGAACATGCTCGTGTGCAGCCAGGCGCTGGTGTCAAAGATGAACAACCGGCAGATCAGTTCGGCGAACGCGTTCCAGGTCTCGTTCATGCACCTCGGCGTGAGCGTCGCGGCGTTCGTGCTCCTGACGGTGCTCATGTGCTTCGCGCTCTTTAGGCTCATGGTTCGCCCGCTGCTCCGGTTCAACGAGAAGATCGAGGAGGGCTCGCTGCTGCCCGAGGAGGGCGCGGCCGAGCTCAAGGTCCTGACGCGCACGTACAACCGCGTGTTCACGCAAAACAAGGAGATCCAGCGCGTGATCAAGTACCAGGCCGAGCACGATGGCCTGACGGGGCTGCTGAACCGCGGGGCGTTCGACAAGCTTCTCGCCGCCTTCGAGGCGGGGGACCGGCCGTTCGCGCTGACCCTGTGCGACGTCGACACGTTCAAGCAGGTCAACGACGGGCACGGGCACGCCGCGGGCGACAAGATCCTCAAGCTCGTGGCGACGTTGCTGCTCAACGCGTTCCGCAACGTCGACTACGTGTGCCGCATCGGCGGCGACGAGTTCGCCGTGATCATGGTCGAGATGACGACGGACCTCGCCTATACCATCGAGAGCAGGGTCGTCGCCATAAACGAACAGCTCGCGGACCCGGACCCGGACTCAGGGCTGCCGCCGGTCTCGCTGAGCGTGGGCGTCGCCTTCACGGACCGGGAGAATCCCGGCGAGAGCCTGTACAAGGACGCGGACGCCGCGCTGTACTTCACCAAGGAGCACGGGCGCGCAGGGTGCACGACGTATGGCGATGACGAGGTCGTGCGGCCGTAGGGCGCCGGCGCACGGGGCGGCGGCATGGGTGCGCCGGCGGGCTTGTTCCGATGGGCCGGCGGGCTACTTGTATGCCCGCTCGAGCTCCTGCGGTTTTCCGTCGCCGTAGTCGACGGCGACGGACTCGATCCGATCTAGCGAGAAACCCTCGGGCGGCTCGAGGCGGTACTCGGTGAGTACGAGGTCGAGCGTGGAGGGGCCGTCGTCGGTCTTGAGGCGCACGGTCAGCGCGGAGCCGTCGCTGGTCGCCGACTCGATCTCCTGTCTGGGGATGGACCCGCCGCCGAGCTGCAGCTGGATGAAGCCGTCGCGTGGCGCCCATCCATCGCCGGTCATCGCCACGACGGCTCCTCCGGAGACCTCCATGGTGAGGCAATCGAGGCCATCGTCCTCCGTGACGACCCAGGTCGCGGCGGCGTCGTTGCTGTCTGCCGACGTACGCGCTCCGCACCCCGCGAGCCCGAGCCCCGCGAACGTCGCCGCGCCCACGAAGCTCCTTCTCGTCATCCTCATTCCCGCTCCTCTCCACCCTCGCTGGGTGACAGTCATTGCGTGCAGCTTTTTGTGACACACATCATCCACTGTCACTCAGTCGCTGTCACTCAGCGAGGGGCGGCGCCCGGTGAGGGTTATTCCATGACAACCCAGGCCCAGGTGCCGTCGCCGTCGTCGATGTCCATCGGCGCGAGGGCGACGAAGCCCTCCCGGCGCGTGTCGGGGACGACGATGTGGCAGACCTCGGCCTCGACGGGGCTGCGGCCGAGGGTCTTCTCGGGCAGGTCGATCCACACATTTCCGACGAGCTCGGAGTGGACGCTCTCGCCGGGGCGGCCGTCGACGGTGAAGGAGCCGAGCACGCAGCGCTGTGGCTCGCCCCAATCGAAGTCGTCCAAGGCCTCGGCCAGGGCGTCATACGCGCCGACGAGCTTCTTTACCTGCGGGTTTGCCATGATGATTCCCCCTTCGTGCGCGGCTGGGCCGCGTAGTCCTCCTGCGTTCCGTTAGGTCGATTGTGGGCGGGCGCCGCCCCGGGTTGGGGAGAAATAACGCGTGCGTCCTGTTTTTCTCGGTGGTCGGTATTTGCATGTAAATTAACGTGGAGAGTGTGTGTCGAGTGCGAGTAAGGTAGCGATGAGCGGCATAAACACGTAGTAAACGTTCGGAATGAATAGTTAAAACGTTTAACCTAATTCTGCCCGCCCTGGGCCTTCTTTCCCTCGGATTCCCCAAGGAAAACCGGCTTCCTCGGGGCTTTTTGTGGGATATCGGCAGCGCAGGGCCGATAGCGTACAATTATTCGGTTGAACTTTTATCGAAAGGACCCTCTTTATGGCTCGAAAGCTCACCGAAGAGGAGCGCAACAACATCAACCTTCTTACCGCGGCGTTCGTCGCCGCGCTTCCGGCGCACCTGCGGAGCCACGCGGGCAGTATCGCGAGCTCGCTTGTGCGGATCCCCCGCGAGGTCATAACGAAGCGCGACATCAACCGCATCGTCGGACGCTTGGGCGAGAACAACAAGCAGAAAGACGAGCTCAGGGCCGCGATTCGCGAGGTCGCGCTCGTCGACGTCGAGGCCGCCGAGGGCGAGCCGGAGGCGTTCGAGCTGCGCCGGCTCGGTGCGGAGGAGGCCGCAACGGATGTGGCCGAGGCGACCGAGGGGAGTGCGGAAGACGTGGCCGTCGGCGAAGATGCTGCCGATGCGGCCGCCCGCGATGTGGCGGCCCCCGAAGAGCCTGGCCACGATGGAAAGAAGCTCGCTGACGCAGATGGCGCGGAGCCGGGGGCGGAGTCGTCGGGCGAAGCCGCGACGCCCGCCGCTTCCGGCGAGGGCGCGGAGCCCGAGGAAGAGGCGCAGACCGCTTCCGAGGAGACCAAGCCCGCCCGTCGCCGTCGCCGTCGCCATGTCGGCGATAAGGGCGGCCGCGCCGCCGAGCAGCAGGCCAAGGCAGAGGAAGCCGTTCCCTCTGCCGACGCCGATGTCGACGCCGACGCCGCGGCCGACCCCGCGCCCTCTGTCGCGACCGAAGCCGCAACTCAGCCCATCTCATCGGGAGAACAGCAAGCGGAGGCCAAGCCGGCGGCGCCCCAGTCGCCCGCGGTTTCCGCACCCGAGTCCGCGTCGACGGCTTCCCCCGCAAGCGTGGATGCCCCTGCCGACACTGAGACACCTGTCTCTGCCGATGCCCTCGCCCCCGCTCCCGAGCAGCAGAAACCCGAGCAGCAGAAGCCCGAGGACCGCGCGCCGCGAGGCTCTCGCAACGGCCGCGGGCGCGGTCGGCGCGGGAACCAGAACGGCAACGGCGGCAACCCCAAGCAGCAGGGCAAGACGCTCGACCAGGTCCCTTACATCCGCCGCGGCGGCCAGACTGAGGCGGAGCTGCGCGCCCGCATCGTCCAGCTCGACCAGCGTTTCTGGATGAACGGATGGCTTCTTTCCCACCCAGGCGCCTTCGAGCTCTACGAGAAGGAACTTCTTGCCCTCAACGAGTTCCTGGTCAGTGGCACCATGATCGGCGACATCACGCGCCGCCAGCTCGCCTACCAGATGGGCGGGGACGAGAAGTTCTTCGAGTATGGCTCCGACGGCTTCAAGCTCCTGCGCTCCATGGGCGTCGAGGACCTGATCCGCCACCGCCCGCTGCCCAAGGCCGACCTGCTGTTCCACGCGCCGCGCCGCCGCAAGCACATGCGCGTGCTCGTGACCGAGAACCTCGACCCCTGGCTCGACGTGCACGACCTCATGTACGAGGACGGCGTCAGCCAGATTCTCGGCGAGCGCATCCATGCCGTCGTGCTCGGCGGCGGTATGCCCGTGCTCGAGCAGAACCGCCTGCACCTCTTGCTCGATACCCTCGGGGCCGAGAGCTACGAGGTCCTGTACTGGGGCGATATCGACCGCGCCGGCCTCGACATCCTGATCAAGCTCCAGGCGCTGCTCGAGGGAAAGTTCGAGGTCAAGCCGTTCACGCCCGCCTACCAGCTCATGTGCGACCGCGCGATGGCGCGCTTCCCCGAGCCTGGCGACAACGAGAAGACCGGCCAGATCAACCTCGAGGTGGGGGACACTTCCGTGATCTGCGACGGCCTCACGCCCGAGGCCGCGGCGTACGCGAAGGCCGTCATCGAGGACTGCTGCCTCATCCCGCAGGAGATCCTAACCAAGCGCGACCTCTAACCCTTCGCGATCATCACTGGGTGACAGTCATTGCGTGCAGCTTCCTGTGCCACCCATCACTGGGTGACAGTCATTGGCTGATGGGTGGCAAAAAATGCTGCTCCCAATGACTGTCACCGGGAGCAGCGCTTTTGGACACCCGTGGCGGTGCTTGGGAACTTATCGCGGCGCTAGCCCGCGAGCTTCTGAACCGCTGCGCGGATCGTCGCCTTGACCTGCTCGTCGTCGATCCTTCCCTCGGCGTCGAGCCATTCCGCGATTACGCCGAGGCACCCGTCGAACAGCAGGTCGAACGCCAGCTCGTCGGAGGCGCCGCCGCCCTCGCCTTCGCTCGCAGCCTCACCCTCGCTGTTGCCGCCGCCCAGCGCGGCGCTCCAGCGCGACCATGCCTTCTCGCGCAGCAGGTCGCGCCCGCGCCCGGTCGACCCGTGCGACACGACCCGCCTGAGCTCGTCCGGCTCGCCCATTGCCGCCGCGCAGACGGCGCAGGCGATGTCTGCGGCAGAGCGGAGGTCCTTGCCGGCGAGCTCTTCTTCGCAACGCGCCTCGATGTGCTCGGCGGCGTCGACCTCGATGGCGACGGTCAGCTCCTCCAGGTTCGCGAAGTGCGCATAGAACGTCGCGCGGTTCACGTTCGCGAGCGACATGACTTCTTTGACGGTGATCTGCCCGCTCGGCTTGCGCGAGCACAGCGAGAGGTAGCTTTGCTTGATCGCGGCGCGGGTCCTGCGCACGCGTCGGTCGAACGGCGCCTTTGCCCTGGTCGTCTCCATGTGGGCCCCCCAGCATCGGTAGATTCGCGGATATCCAGCCAAAATCCTATCGATGCTGTGTTACTGGCCTTTTGCGTCCCGCAACAGATGTTGGTTACACAGAGTTGCCGTTTGGTTACGTACGCCGTCGGCTGGCGGTTCCTACTCCGCGAGCTCCTCGCGGATCGCGGAGACATCGCCGGTGTAGCGCACGGCGCGCATGCCCGCGACGCGCGCCCCCTCGCAGTTGTCCGCGTCGTCGTCCACAAAGAGGCACTCGGCGGGCTCGAGCCCGTAGCGATCGCAAAGCAGCTGGTAGACGGCCGGGTCCGGCTTCATCATGCGCTCCTCGGCCGAGACCACGGCGCCGTCCATGAGTTCCCAGGCTGGCATGTGGTCGAGCTGCTCGTGGATGCGCGTCCCGGCATTAGAGAGCAGGTAGACGCCGTAGCCGGAGTCCTTGAGCTCGCGGACGAGCGCGTTCGTCTCTTCGATGGGGGAGGAGTACTTGGCCCAGCCGGCGAAGCAGGCGTCGAGGTTCGGCCAGAGCCGCTCGTCCAGGTGGGCGCGCGCCACGCGAAGCATGGTGTCGTAGCTCACGGTGCCGGAATCGAGCAGGTTCCAGACGGGGCTCGCAAAGAGCGCGCGGTTGAGCGCGGCGGCGTCCTCCTCGTTGTCGGTGAACTGGGCCGAGAAGTACGGCCCGTCGAAGCGCATGAGCACGTTGCCCATGTCGAAGATGACGTTCTTGATCGTCGCGTCCGCTGCCATTTGATCCCCTCTCGCCGGTTTTCGCTCCCCAGTATATCCGCCTTGGATGGGCGCGGTAAGCCGGGGCGAGGGCTAGGCGAGCAGCGGGGTCATCGGGCCTTGCGAGAGGACGGTCACGCGGTGCATGGCGCGGCTGATGGCGGTGTAGAGGCGGCGGCGGGCGAGCGGCGTGTCGGGGTAGGCCTCGGCCTGCGCGTCGGGGATGACGACCTCGTCGAACTCGAGGCCCTTGGCCACGCGCAGCGGCAGCAGCACGACGCCGGACTTGGGCAGGTCGGAGTCCTTGCCGAGCACCTCGACGCGATCTCCCAGCTGTTTGGCGAGCCAACCGCAGCGCGGGTCGCTCTCGGTCACGATGGCGGTGAGGCCTTCGGCGTCGGCGGCCCTCTCGGCAATGCGCCGCAGCTCAGCTACGTAGCCGTCGACGTCGTCGGCAGCGAACTCGCGCACAACGGGCGCCACGCCGCCGCGATGCACCGACGTCAGGCGCATCTGCTCGTCGGGGTCGAGCAGGCTCGTGAACATCGCCGTGATCTCGGGAGAGGAGCGGTAGCTCGTGAGCAGGCGGCACTCCTCGACCTGCCCGTGCGTCGCCTCGAACACCTCGCGCATCTGCGCGAACGTCGCCGTCCCCTCGAAAATCGCCTGGTGCTCATCGCCCAAAAGCAGGAAGTGCGCGCGCGAGAAGTGCCGCGCGAGCACCATGAGCTGGGCCACGGTGTAGTCCTGGACCTCGTCGACCATGACGTAGCGGGCGTTCTTGTCGCCTGCTCCGGTGATGCAGAGCCGCAGGTAGATCCACTCGGTCGCGCTGAGCGCGGGCTGCCCCAGCAGTCGCATGCCGATGCGGTCGAAGCGCAGCCAGCTCAGGTCGTCGATGCGCTCGTGCGCCTCGGCGTAGCGCTGCTCGATGTAGCGGCGCGCGAGGTCGGCGCAGGCGGCCTCGTCCTCGGGACTCACGGTCTCGCCGAACCAGTGGACCTGCTCGTCGACGTCGAAGCCGAGCACCTCTTCCTGGACCTCGTCGTCCTTGGCCATCTGCGCGAAGCGGCGGTTCAGGCGCTCGTGGAGCTCGTCCTTGACGAGGGCGCAGAAGCGCGACCCGGCTCCGAAGCGCTCGAACTTGCGGACGGCGCCCTCCACCTGCGACGCCTTGAGGAGCACGGTGTCGTCCATGCGGATCTCGCGCACGTCCGCCTCCTCGATGGCAAGGTCGCGGACCGCTTCCTCGATGCGCCCGAGCTGCTCCGGGGAGCACTTCTCGCCGGCGTCGCGGTTGCCCGCGCCCTGCGCCTCGGCGAAGTCGCGCCAGGTGAAGACCTGCGGGTTCGCCTCGCCCATGGACGGCAAGACGGTGTCGATGTAGCGCTCGAACACGTTGTTCGGCGTGAAGAGGTACACCTGGTCGGGGTCGAGGGTCTTGCGCTCGCGGTAGAGCAAAAACGCGATGCGCTGCAGCAGGACGGAGGTCTTTCCCGAGCCCGCGATGCCGTTGACCAGCATGACCGGCACGTCCTCGTGGCGCACGATCAGGTTCTGCTCGCGCTGGATCGTGGCCGTGATCGCCTGGAGCTTCTCGGAGTGGTGGCGCTTGAGCGCGCCCAGCAGCAGCGAGTCCTCGATGGCGACGGTCGTGTCGAAGTACATGTTCAGCTTGTCGCGCACGATGTCGAACTGGCGGCGCAGCTCCAGGTTGACGGTGCGCTTGCGCCCGTCGACCTCGTAGCTGGTCGGGCCCATCTCCTGGTTGTAGTAGGTCTCGGCCACGGGGCTGCGCCAGTCGACGACGAGCGGGATCGAGTGCTCGTCGGTCATGCCGGCCGCGCCGATGTAGACGTCGCGCGCGGGGCGGCCCGGGCGCATCTGCAGGCGGACCTTGGCGAAGTAGGGCTGCATGAGCAGCAGCACGACGCGGCGGAGCTTCTCGACGTTGAAGTCGTGGTACTGGTTGTAGGCATCGATGACGGAGTTCAGGGTCTCGATGGCGGCGAGGGTCTCCATGGTCTCGTCCGCGCCGCCGAAGTCGAGGCGCACCTCCTCGGACATGTCCAGCAGGTCCTGGCGCGCGCCGGCGTGGTTGCTCTCGAGGTCGGCCGCGATGTCGTCGCGCATCCGCAGCAGCTTCGCGTAGAGCTCCTTCAGATGGGCCTGCTCCTCGTCAAAGACGGGGTCGTTGTGCTGGTCGTTCTGCTCGGACATGTGCGCTCCTGCGGTCGAGGCGAAATATCGAGTTACCCATCGTACGCCAAGAAGCCCGCCGCGGGGATTGTTGTCCCGCGCGGTTGTTAGAATTGTCCCCAGAAAAACGGACGAGAGGTGCGAATGGTGAGCATTGACGAGAAGAACGGCGCGGCGGCCTCGAGCGCGGCGGCTGGCGCGGCGACGGTCTCGGGCGTGGCGACGCCTGCGGGCGCGGCGCCCGTGGACGAGGGCCCGAACGGTATGGGCTCGCTCGGCCGGCTGATCCCCTGGCCGGACGAGGACACCTACCCGAATATCCCCGCGGACGAGGCCCTCGAGCTCTTCCTCGGCTGGGTCGAGTCGCGCGGCATCACGCTGTGGCCCCACCAGGAGGAGGCGCTGCTCGACCTCGCTGCCGGCGATCACCTGATCCTGGGCACGCCCACCGGCTCCGGCAAGTCGATGGTCGCGCTCGGCCTCGCCTTCATGAGCGTGTGCACCGACCGCCGCTCCTACTACACCGCCCCCATCAAAGCCCTGGTCAGCGAGAAGTTCTTTGATTTCGTGGAGCTCTTCGGCAAGGAGAACGTCGGCATGATCACCGGAGACGCCTCCATCAACGCCGAGGCGCCCATCATCTGCTGCACGGCCGAGATCCTGGCCAACCAGGCCCTGCGCGAGGGCGAGCGCTGCGACGTCGGCTGCGTCGCCATGGACGAGTTCCACTTCTACGCCGACCCCGACCGCGGCTGGGCCTGGCAGGTCCCGCTGCTCACGCTGCCGCACGCGCAGTTCCTCCTCATGAGCGCCACGCTGGGCGACACCGCGGGCATCGAGCGGACCCTCGCCGACCACACCGACCGCCCGGTCGACGTGCTCGCCGACGCGCCGCGCCCTGTGCCGCTCTCGTACGAGTTCGTGGACACGGCGCTCGAGGGCACGGTCGAGCTCGCGTTGCGCGCGGGCGACGCGCCTCTGTACATCGTGCACTTCTCGCAGGACGCGGCGCTCAAGTCCGCCCAGGCCCTCGCGAGCTACGGCGTGAGCACCAAGGAGCAGCGCGAGGCGGTCAAGGCGGCCATCAAGGGCACGCGCTTCACCACGACCTTCGGCAAGACCCTCCAGCGCCTGCTCGGCTGCGGCGTGGGCGTGCACCACGCCGGCATGTTGCCGCGCTATCGCCTGCTGGTCGAGAAGCTCGCTCAGCAGGGGCTTCTTCCCGTCATCTGCGGGACCGACACGCTCGGCGTGGGCATCAACGTGCCCATCCACACCGTCGTGCTCACGGCGCTCTCCAAGTTCGACGGCCGCCGCATGCGCCATCTGAACGCGCGCGAGTTCCACCAGATCGTGGGGCGCGCGGGCCGCTCCGGCTTCGACACCGAGGGCCGAGTGATCGCCGAGGCCACCGAGTACGACATCGAGAACGCCCGCGCCCTGGCCAAGGCCGGCGGCGACCCAAAGAAGGCGCGCAAGATAAAGACAAAGAAGCCCCCCGAGGGCTACGTCGGCTGGAACAAGCAGACCTTCGAGCGCCTTGAGTCGGCGGTGCCCGAGCCGCTGCGCCCGCGCATGAAGGTGAGCCACTCGATGGTCCTCGCCGAGGTCGAGCAGGGCGGCGACGCCATGGCGCGCGTCCATAAGCTTGTGGACGACTCCGCACAGCCCGATGCCGAGAAGGCCGCGCTTCACCAGCGCGCAGACGAGATCATGGCGACCCTCATGGACGCCGGCGTGGTCACGCGCGAGGAGACGCCAGGCGAGGACGGAAACCCGCAGGTCAGCTACTCCACGACCGTCGATCTGCCCGACGACTTCGCGCTCGACCAGCCGCTGTCGCCCTTCTTGCTCGCGGCGCTGGAGCTCCTCGACCCCGAGTCCGACACCTACGCGCTCGACGTCATCAGCATGGCGGAGGCCACCCTCGAGGACCCCGGCCAGATCCTGCGCGCCCAGCAGCGCGCCGCCCGCGACCGCGCGATGGGCGAGATGAAGGCCGAGGGCATCGACTACGACGAGCGCATCGAGCGCCTGCAGGAAGTGACCTACCCCAAG
>ERZ1673741.1081-NODE-1081-length-24100-cov-4.135454_pt1 | contig 24100 bp, 19 predicted proteins | sample MGYA00580209_ERZ1673741 | MGnify/ENA primary metagenome ERZ1673741 (study PRJEB41218, sample SAMN15661754) | gut metagenome | host: Homo sapiens | place: Canada: London | collected 2015-08-20/2019-03-30 | study: EMG produced TPA metagenomics assembly of... | reverse complement strand
GCAAATGAATCAGAAGATTCAGGAATCGTAGCTATTCCTCATCTGAGCCGTGACCTTATAGCATGTTATGACGGCAATGGTTCCAATTTCGGAACGCATCCGCAGAATGTACTCCGTGGTATGATTTATCAGGATGGTAAATATCCATATCTGTATAATCTTATTGACCAGTATCGTTATCAGGCTAAATTCAACAATGGTTATGCATATAATATGATGTTTGTAGGACCGGGCTGGATGAATAAGATGGGACGCTGGGAAGCCCCGTATGAACTTCTCAAGCAGTCATATGAAGATGGATGTGCATATTACGGAGAACTTAAGAAAGAGGGCAAACTCATAGATATGACAATGAGTGAGTTCGCTGATTACTATCGTAACAAGAAATCATACACAGAACCTGAATGTGCATTATGGAGAGATATTCTCTACGGAAGCAAGAAACAGGTATTCTGGTATTGTGACCCTTATATGAGAGCATGTGTTAATATGGACCAGGGCGGTGCAATCGTTGACTTAAGACCGTATGCTGCCAAATTGGAATGGCCTGTAGGAATTGGCACAAAGCATATTCAGGATGCAAGCTATCCGTTCCTTATACAGGAAAAGTACCGTGCAGGATATTTTACACATTATGCCGGAGAGGGAACTGTAAGAAGTGCCAAAATCTGCCACAACGGTGAGGAAGTAGATTTATGCCTCTGCCGTACCAAGGCTCATTTTTCACAGGAAGGCAAGGATCGTATACTCACACTTGATCCTGTTGACATTGAATTTGCAGATCTTACGGTAACAATTCAGTCGGTAATTACCTTTACAGAAGGCTCATCTGCAATCAAGATAGACCGTAAGGTGCTTAGTATGAGCAATCCTGATGCAGATGTTACCATTAATGAATATATGGTAGGATGCTACGGAACAACCGAATACACCGAGGACATGTCATCACTTACCCTTTCAATAGCAAAAGGAAATGATGTGAAGAGACTTTCATATGAATATAAGTGCCGCGAGATGGATGAAGCAGATGCCGGTAAAGTAAGCTGTGAAATTCCTCCGGTCAAGACACTTGTATCAATGACTTGCGAGGGCAGGGACAAGACCGGATATGTCAAAGAAGGTTATGCTTTCAGCCCGATGTTTACACTTGGATACACCGGTAAATTACGCGACAAGGAGGTATTTGAGACATGGCTCAGTCTGGAAAGGGTAGATTAAATTACAGATGTCCTTCATGCTTCATGAGAGATCTCGATCTTGATATGTTTTATGATAAGGATAAGAAAGAATTCTATTGTATTCGTTGTCAATATACGGGAACGGAGGAAGATGTGCTTGAGAAAAACCAGATGGCACGTTTCCGCTATCGTGATATGATGAAGAGATTTAACGAAAACGATTTTGAAAAATTTGATGATTAATTACAGACACCGGGCGCATTAAATGTGTCCCGGTGCTGTTTATACAGGAACAAGGAGGATTTGAAAATGCCTGACTGGATAGTTGGAATGGATGTTTCTTCGCTGGTAGAAGTTGAGGACTGCGGAGGAAAATTTTATGATAACGGCATAGAAGGCGATGCACTTTCAATACTGAAAGCGCATGGAGCCAACATGGTAAGGCTCAGATTGTGGAATGATCCATATGACGCAGAGGGCAACAGTTACAGTGCGGGATACAGTGACATCAAAACCGTATTAAAACTTGCAAAACGTGCGTCTAAGCTTGGACTTGACTGGCTTCTTGATCTGCATTACAGTGATTGTTGGGCGGATCCGGGCAAACAGACAATTCCGAAAGCCTGGCAGGGTATGAATGTCGATGAACTTGAAACCGCGGTGTATGAATACACTCTGAATGTTCTTAAAGAATGTGAAGAAGCAGGATTAAAGCCGCAGATGGTGGCAATCGGCAATGAGCTGTCAAATGGGTTACTCTGGCCATATGCGAAAGTACCGGAGTATGCCAATATAGCGCGTTTTGTCAGTGCCGGAATAAGAGCTTCGAGAGAATTTGATGTAAAAATTCCAGTGATGATACATCTTGATAACGGCGGAAACAATGAACTTTACCGTAGATGGTTTGACAATTATTTTGCAAACAACGGGTTAGATTTTGAATATATCGGTCTTTCATATTATCCGTTCTGGCACGGCACACTTGATATGTTGCGCGATAACATGAATGACATTGCGTCAAGGTATGGCAAGAAACTTATAGTTGCGGAAGTGTCTATGGGATTTACACTTGATGATTATAAGGATTATGAGAAACTTCCGGATGAACTCAGGAAAGGTATGGCAACGAAAAAAGAACTCGCCGAAAAGGTTCCTTTTTTGATGACTCCCGAGGGACAGCGCGATTTTATGAAAGCTTTTCTTGACGTTATCCACGGTATAAGGGATAATATGTGTGAAGGATATTTTTACTGGGAACCTGCATGGCTGCCTGTACCCGGAAGTGAGTGGGCTACCGCAGCAGCGTGCGAATATATGCATGAGAAGGGTCCGGGAGGTAATGAATGGGCCAATCAGGCTCTGTTCGATTATGACGGCAATGCACTCTGTGCGATGGATATAATCGGAATGTAATATATAACATAATCTGGAGGAACTAATGAAACAGGCACAGCGAAGAAGTATGGCATGGAAGATGCCATCGGTATCAGCGCAGGGACTTAAGATTTTCGCATGCGTGACGCTTATTCTCGGAAGCATCGGAATGATTATATTTGAAAAAGGAATTATTAATGTAGAACAATACAAGGCAAACGAGTTAAATGACCTTCTGGCAGGTAATTCTGCTCTTATGGGTCAGGTCGGTATGGCGGTTGCATTGGGATTTATAGGCGGACTGGCATTGCCGATAATAGCATTTCTTCTGACGGAAGGATTTTTTAATACTTCGTCATATACGAAATATCTTTGTGCCGTATTCGCGTTTGCATTAATCAGCGAGATACCGTATGATTTTGCAATGACTGGCAAGGTTATTGATTTCTCAAGCCAGAATCCGATGTTTGCGACGACATTGTGCCTGGTTATGATGTTTTTTTTCAGGATGACCGACAGAACGGGCAAATTCGTGTCAGCATTAATAAAGTTCGTTATAATGCTGTGTGCAATCTGCTGGATAGTAATTCTGCGTTTATCGTATGGATTAAGCATGGTTTTACTGGTATCGGTATTTTATCTGTTCCGTAACAAACATGGCATTAAGCTTGCACTTGCTTTCCTTGTTACGCTTTTCTGTGCGTTCATGGGACAGGGTTCGTATATCGGAGTTATTTCGTTGTATGGTATATATTGTTACAATGAGCACCGTGAACTTAAATGCTCTAAGTATGTGTTCTATATAATATATCCTGCACATCTTCTTGTGCTTGGTCTTATAACGAGATGCCTTATAAGGTAGTCGTTGATTTTTTGAATATGCAGTGATACAATATATCAGGGCAATGGTGCGAATACCGTCCATTGCCCTTTATTATTGACATGAAAGGATTGCAATGATGGCAGGATCATCTTTTGGAACGATATTCAGAATTACTACATGGGGTGAGTCCCATGGCAAGGGACTGGGCGTGGTCATTGACGGATGCCCCAGCGGAATAGAACTTTGTGAAGAAGATATACAGCGTATGCTTGACAGACGCAGACCTGGTGTAAGTGATTACACTACAAGCCGCAAGGAAAGTGATAAAGCGGTTATTATGTCAGGCGTTTTTGAAGGAAAGACAACAGGAACTCCTATTTCAATAATGGTCTATAATGAAGACCACCATTCGGAAGATTATTCTGATATAGCGAATTTCTACAGACCGGGACATGCGGATTATACATTTGACTGTAAGTACGGTTTCAGGGATTACAGAGGCGGCGGACGTTCTTCGGGAAGAGAGACGGTTGCAAGGGTTGCAGCCGGAGCAGTTGCATGCAAGCTGCTGCAGGCACTCGGAATAGAAGTATGCGCATATACGCAATGCATCGGAGGAATTGGAATAGATTATGACAGGTTTGATATTCTTCAAAGGGATATGAATCCTTTTGCAATACCGGATAAGGATGCCGCAGACAGCATAGAATTATATGCCAGGCAGGCGATAGCGGATAAGGATTCGCTTGGCGGAATAATAGAATGTGTTATTAAGAATATGCCGGCCGGAGTCGGAGAACCTGTTTTTGATAAACTGGATGCTAACCTCTCCAAAGCCATAATGTCAATCGGTGCCGTCAAGGGATTTGAGATTGGCGAAGGATTTATGGTTGCGGAGCTTAAAGGCAGTGAGAATAATGATGAATTCTATATGGACGGAGATAAGGTAAAGAAGCGTACCAATCATTCCGGCGGAGTGCTTGGGGGATTAAGTGACGGTTCGGATATAATATTCCGTGCAGCCGTTAAGCCGACACCGTCAATTTCATCCCTGCAGAATACGGTGGGACGTGACGGAGAAGATATGCAGATAGCGATACGGGGAAGGCATGACCCTATGATAGTTCCGAGAGCTGTTGTTGTGGTAGAGGCAATGGCAGCCTGTACGGTTGCTGATATGCTGCTTTGTAATATGAGCTCGCGTATTGATAATGTAATTAAGGTATACGAAAGGTAGTATTCAATGTATAAGATTTTAAATATGGAAGGAAGAGCCAAGAGAGCAACATTTGAAACTGTGCACGGAACCATACAGACACCGGTATTTATGAATGTCGGAACGGTCGGAGCCATAAAGGGTGCAGTTTCAACAATGGATCTTAAGGAAATCGGATGTCAGGTGGAATTGTCTAACACATACCATCTTCATGTAAGAACCGGTGATCAGACCATTAAAGAACTTGGCGGACTTCATAAATTTATGAACTGGGACAGACCCATACTTACCGATTCGGGCGGATTTCAGGTTTTTTCACTTGCGAAGCTCCGCAAGATCAAGGAAGAAGGCGTGTCGTTTAATTCACATATTGACGGACATAAGATTTTTATGGGTCCGGAGCAGAGTATGCAGATACAGTCGAATCTTGGCTCAACTATAGCAATGGCATTTGATGAGTGTATAGAGAACCCGGCTCCGAGAGAATATGTTCAAAAATCAGTTGACAGAACTACAAGGTGGCTTGTAAGATGTAAAGAAGAGATGGCAAGGCTTAATGCATTGCCTGACACAGTTAATCCGCATCAATTGCTTTTTGGTATTAATCAGGGTGGAACGTATGATGACATCCGGATAGAGCATGCGAAGGAGATATCTAAGCTTAATCTTGACGGCTATGCCGTGGGAGGACTTGCAGTCGGGGAATCACATGAAGAGATGTACAGAATACTTGATAGTGTTGTACCGTATCTTCCGGTTGATAAGCCGACATACCTCATGGGAGTCGGAACACCGGCGAATATAATTGAAGGCGTAGACAGAGGAATAGATTTCTTTGACTGTGTATATCCTGCGCGTAACGGCAGACATGGACATGTATATACTCATTACGGTAAGCTTAATCTGTTCAATGCCAGATACGAGAAGGATTTGTCTCCGATAGAGGAAGGATGTAACTGCCCGGTATGCCGTCATTATACCAGAGCATATATAAGACACCTTCTTAAGGCCGGAGAGATGTTAGGAATGAGATTCTGTGTGCTTCATAATCTTTATTATTACAACCATCTTATGGAAGAGATAAGAGAAGCACTTGAGAATAACAGATTTGGTGAATTTAAGAAGAGAACATTAGAAAGATTCAAGGAGGATTCAAAATGATTTTAGCAGCAGCCGGAGGACAACAGATTATATTTATAATAGGATACATCATTTTCTTTGCAGCGTTGATGTATTTTATTGCAATCAGACCACAGAAGAAACAGCAGAAGAAACAGCAGGAACTTCTCAGCTCAATGGAGAAGGGCGACAGCGTTCTTACAACAAGCGGTTTTTATGGAGTTATAATTGATATTACAGATGATACAGTAATCGTCGAGTTCGGTAATAACAAGAACTGCCGTATTCCTATGCAGAAGGCAGCGATTGTCGAAATCGAGAAGGCAGAAGCATAATATATTTCCACATTGAAACCGGACCCTCTTTTGGCATGCCTTAAGAGGGTTTTTGCTATTTATTTTTATATTACACACATATGTGAAAGGGCTATTTATATGAAAGTTATGCATTTATCGGATCTGCATCTTGGCAAGAGGGTTAATGAATTCTCTATGATTGATGATCAGAGATACATTCTGAAACAGGTAATGGATATTGTAATCAATGATAAAGCAGATGCTGTTATAATTGCGGGTGACGTTTATGACAGACAGGTGCCGCCTGTGCAGGCTGTTGAATTGTTTGATGCATTCTTAACCGGGCTTATGAACATGAACATACCGGCGCTTGTGATAAGCGGCAATCATGATTCGGCGGAAAGAATTGCTTTTGGATCTGATATAATGAGCGCCGGGCATATATATATGTCGCGTGCTTATGATGGAAAACTGCAGTGTGTCACACTTAAAGATGAATACGGACCGGTTAATTTCTATATGCTTCCTTTTATCAAACCTTCGTATGTACGGCCTTATTTTGATGAAGATATTAAAGATTACAATGATGCTGTCCGTCTTGTAATTCAGAATACGGAATATGATCCCGGAGAACGTAATGTCATAATATCACACCAGTTTGTAACCGGTGCGCAGACATGCCAGTCCGAGGAGATTACAGTCGGAGGGCTTGATAATGTTGATGCTTCGGCTTATGCTTTTTTTGATTATGCAGCACTTGGACATATTCACGGACCTCAGAATATGGGCGATGGGATAAGGTATTGCGGAACGTTGTTAAAGTATTCTTTTTCCGAAATCAATCATAAGAAATCGGTCACACTGGTTGAACTGGGACCTAAGGGCGAGGTGAATATTGAACTTAAGCCAATTAAACCACTCAGGGATATGCGCGAAATAAAAGGAACTTATATGGAGTTGACTGCAAGGGATTTCTACCGGAATCTTAATACTGATGATTATTATCATATAATACTTACTGATGAGGATGATATATATGATGCGGCAGCTAAACTTCGTGTAATATATCCTAATCTGATGAAAATAACATATGATAATGTAAGAACAAGAAATAATATGAATTATGATACACATGATGAACACCGGGATGATATGAAACCGGAGGATTTTCTTAATGAATTATATGAACTTCAGAATGGCTGCAGCATGAATGAAGAACAGATGAGATATGCCAAAGAACTTTTTGAGAAAGTGAGGGAGAATGCATGAGACCGGTTAAACTTATAATGTCGGCATTCGGACCATATGCCGGATGCGTTGAGATACCTTTTGAAAAATTCGGCAGCAAGGGACTTTATCTGATAAACGGCGATACGGGAGCCGGTAAAACAACAATATTTGATGCCATTTGTTTTGCACTTTACGGTGAACCGAGCGGCAGTATCAGGGATGAGAGAATGTTGAGAAGCCAGTATGCCGAAGAAGATACTCCGACATATGTTGATATGGATTTTGAATTTCATGGCATGAAATACAATGTCAGGAGAAACCCTGCATATATGCGTCCCAAAAGGCATGGAGAAGGTTTTACGGAGGAAAAGGCAGGTGCCGTGCTCACATACCCTGATGGAAGGATAGTTGATGGAACAACGCTTGTGACCCAGGCGGTAACTGATATTATGGGACTTAACCGACAACAGTTCGGACAGATTGCGATGATTGCACAGGGTGATTTCCTGAAACTTCTGTTAGCCAGGACGGACGAAAGAAGCGGGATATTCAGGGAAATTTTTAAGACCGGATATTATTACAGGTTCCAGACAGAAATCTCCGGTGAGATAAACAGACTTAAGTCGGAGCTTAAAGAACAACAGCGAGTTATAAAACAATATACTGACGGACTTATATGCGATGCGGATACCCTTTATGAAGTCGAACTCAGGGATATTAAGCAGAGGGCGGAGATTGAAAACCCGGCAGCTATAATGGAATTTGCCGGACGGCTTATCGAATCGCAGACAAAGGAGGCGGAGGCTTTTTCGGCAAGGCTTAAAGTTGTTGATAAACGTATCAATAAACTTACGGTTGAAGAACAGAATGCCATTAAAGCAGCCAAATTAAAAAAGCAGATAGAGGAGGCCATAAAAGCGACCGGAATTTTGTCCGAAAGGTCAAAGACCTTGAAGGAATCGGCAGAAAAGGCAGCCGGACAGGCAGAAAAGCTGCCGGAAGTTTATGAGCGTATATCGAATTTAAAAATGAATCTGGCACAGTACGAGGAGTACAACAGCCTTCTGAAACAGAGACAGGAGTTTGCGGACCGGATTGCAAAGATTCAGGCATGGATTGAAGATTCTGGCAGGAAACTTGAGACCGGACAGAAAGAACTGGATGAACTAAAAAAACGTTATGCCGGCCTGGAAAATGCTGCAGCGGACAAGGAACGTTATGCGGCTGAACTTGAGAAGATAAAAGGTGAAAATGCCGGATTGAAAAATATCTGTGACGACATAGAAAGATATTATAAAAAGAACGTGGAGTATAATAAGCTTACTTCAGGATATATTAAGGAACGTGAAAAATATCAAATAATGCAACAAGAGCTGAGCGGGCTGGAAAATATTTTTATGGATTCGCAGGCAGGGCTCATCGCACAGAAACTTGAAGACGGTAAGCCATGTCCGGTATGCGGTTCACTTACGCATCCTTCACCGAGGATACCGTCCGGAAGAATAGTTGAAAAAACAGAACTTGATGCTATGAGAAAAGCGGTTACGGCTGAACGTGGATTATATGAGGAATACAGTAAACGGACAGGAGCAGCCGGTGCTGAATGCGATGAACTTAACAGAACCATTCTCAATAGGATGGAAGAATATGGGCATTGTGATGATATTGAGGCAGCCGGAAAGATGGCAGCCGGACTGCTTGCACTTAAGAAAGAGGAATATGCATCGGCAAACAGCAATTTTTTGAAAGCGGGTGAGCAGATTAAAGAGAGGCTGATGATCAGCGAGAAGATAACCCGGACAGAGGGCGCGATAAATGAATTAAATTCCCAAATCAAGGTACATACCGCCCAATACGCCTCCGCGAAAGCATCATACGAATCGGTCTGTGCCAATATTGAGGAAAAGGAGAAAAAACTCAAATCAGCCTCATATGAAGAAATGCGCGGCGAATGTGATAAGTTGCAGAAAGAAGCAGAACAGATCAAGCTCAATGCCGATAATAAGGCACAGGAATACAACCGCACGCGGGAAGAATTCATGACGGCGGAAAGCAATATGCATACTCTTATGCGGGAATTGGACCCTATTAAAGAAATTGATGCACAACAGATCAAAACAGCCAAAGATGAAGCGTCGGAAGAGAAAAACAACCTTAACGGGATGATAAGAAAGTTAGATGCCGGCATAAGTATGAATATTAAGGCAAGAGATGGCATTGCATCGGTAGCTGAAAGTATTGATGCAGACAATAGACGTTATGCATGGCTGAAATCACTTGCCGACACCGTGAACGGAACGGTTCCGGGATGCGATAAAATAATGCTTGAAACATATGTGCAGACTGTTTATTTCGACCGTATAATAAATTGTGCCAATTCCCGTTTCATGGTAATGAGTGACGGAAGGTATGAACTAAGGAGATGCAGGACGGCGCAGAACCGCAGAACGCAGAGTGGACTGGAACTTGAAGTTATCGACCACTACAATGGAAGTACAAGAAGTGTCAGGACTCTGTCGGGCGGTGAATCATTTATGGCATCTTTGTCACTGGCACTGGGCCTGGCCGATGAGATACAGCGCAATGCCGGCGGAATTCAGCTTGACACTATGTTTATAGACGAAGGATTTGGTTCGCTTGATGATGAAGCACTGTCCAAGGCGGTGGGCGTATTGTCGGAACTTTCTTCAGGCAACAGGCTTGTCGGTATCATATCGCATGTGGGAAGCCTCCAGGAAAGGATAGACCGCCGGATTACTGTTGAGCGCGGAGCGGTGTGTGGAAGTACGGTTAAAATCACTGTTTAGAACGAATACTTATATGTTTTAAGAAAGATACAATTTATACGAGTATTGAGGTCAAATTTGTACTGTATCATGCATGAAATCTATATGGTATCATTATTATGATAAAACCAAAGGAGGGTTTCATGAAAACATTAAAATTTAAAAGAATTTTCACAGCACTGCTTGCTGTTATGCTTATTGTATCTATGGCAGTAGCAGCAACAGCATGCGGAAAGAAATCATCTTCTACAGATACCAATGCATCTACAACCGCAGCGGCAGAAGATGGTAACGACGGAGAATAGACAAAGAGCGATGCAGATCTTTCTTCAATTGAATTTGTAAGAAAGATGGGTAACGGTATTAACCTTGGTAACACACTTGAGGCATATAATCATGCCAAAGGTACCAATCTTGCTACTAAGGTATACGAGACAACATGGGGTCAGCCTGTTACCACTCAGGATATGATCAATGGCATGAAGGCAGCCGGATTTGATACAATTAGAATCCCTGTTTCATGGACCAACATGATGAACTTTGAAGACGGCGATTATACAATTGGCGCAGCATATCTTGACAGAGTTGAAGAGATTACTAAGTGGGCGGTAGATGCCGGAATGTATGTAATCATCAATGACCACTGGGATGGCGGCTGGTGGGGAATGTTCGGTTCCGCAACAGAAGATACCAGAACAAAGGCTATGACACTTTACACAGAGATGTGGAAGCAGATTGCGGACAGATTTAAAGATTACTCATATAATGTAATCCTTGAGTCTGCTAACGAGCAGCTTGGCTCAGGCCTTAACGAGACAACTATTTGCAAAGACACAGGAACACTTACGGATGATGAGATGTATGAAATCACCAACAAGATTAACCAGGCATTCGTTGACACCGTAAGAGCTGCCGGCGGATATAATGAGGACAGATTCCTCCTTATTGCCGGATACAATACAGATATAACCAAGACTTGTGATGACAGATTTGTAATGCCTACGGATACAGCTAAGGATAAGCTTCTTATATCGGTTCATTTCTATGAGCCATGGAGCTATTGCGCTGAGGAAATGGAGTCGGCAGCACCTTGGGGAACCAAGAAAGAACTTGCAGCGATAAGCGAGTCGCTTAACAAGATGACCAAGTTCACGGACAAGGGCATCGGCGTTGTAATCGGCGAGTATGCAGCAATGCCGCTTAAGGATAAATCGTTCAAAGAGAATATGAATACATATCATGCAAATATCCTTGATATATGTGATATCAATGATTACTGCCCGATTCTCTGGGACAGAGGAGACTTTTTCAGCAAGACTGACTGCAAGCTTATCGACAGTGATATGGCTAAGATTTTTGCGTCACGTAATTATGAAAATGAGTCCAAGAAGTCGGTAGAAGATGTTAAGTCTGCTGCCAAGACAGAGATGGAAGCTTTCGTTAAGAACGCTCCGGAAACATTTGCAAAGGAAGAAGAGCAGGCTGATCCTGACAGTGCAACCGCATGGATCATGTATAACGGCGGCGGAGTTCAGTATAGCGTAGGCGATACATATAATCCGGCACCTGTTGCAGGCGTTACGGCTACTGATGTCAAGATCACAGGAGCAGGTACATATACAGTTGCCCTTGATTTTTCAGGATTAAGCGACGGTAAGGCTTATGGAATTACATTCTCAGCTGTAGGACTTTCAAACGGCGAAATTCTTTACCCTGGATATACAATGGATATCAAGGAAATCAAGATTAACGGTAAGGCTATTACACTTACTGCTAAGCCATATACAGCATCTGATGATGAGAAGTGTACGCGTGTTAACCTTTACAATGAATGGGTTTCCAAGCTTCCGGATGACGCTCATACACTTGACGGCAATCTTGACGGATGTTCAGCAGTTATAGTTGATAAGGCTGATTTCGCACAGGTTGAGAAAATCGAAGTAACATTTGATTACGTTGCACCACAGTAAGATAAATAAAATCAATTAAATTAAATAAAAGACATCATTTCTTTTGAGGTAGTCATCAAGTATAATTACTAGAAATTGTAAATGGTGTCTTTTTTTGTGGTGCAAAGGCTTGTTTTTTTGAGCTGAGTATTATAAAATTTAATTTAATGGTATTTGCACACATGATGCCGAATAATAGAAGTAAAGAGGAAATAATATGAGTAATTACAAGATTACATTGATTCCGGGCGACGGAATAGGACCGGAAATTGTTGCACAGGCAGTCAAGGTTCTTGATGCAGCAGGAGACAAATATGGATATAAGCTTGATTATACGTCGATTCTTATGGGAGGATGCTCCATTGACAAATATGGTGTTCCGCTTACTGATGAGGCAGTTGCGATTGCAAAGAGTTCGGATGCGGTTCTTCTCGGAGCAGTCGGAGGTAATGTCGGTAATTCCAGATGGTATGATGTCGCACCGAATTTAAGACCTGAGGCAGGATTACTCAAGATAAGGAAAGATCTGGAACTTTTTGTAAATATGCGTCCGGCATATCTCTATGATGAACTTAAGAATGCATGTCCGCTTAAGTCCGAAATAATCGGGGACGGATTTGATATGGTCATTATGAGAGAACTGACCGGAGGACTCTATTTCGGTGAAAGACACACGGAAGAAATTAACGGTGTACTTACAGCGGTAGATACGTTAACATATAATGAGAATGAGATCAGACGAATCGCAATCAAGGCATTTGAGATAGCCATGAAGAGACGTAAGATCGTGACAAGCGTCGATAAGGCCAATGTTCTTGATTCTTCAAGGCTCTGGCGTAAAGTTGTCAAAGAAGTTGCTGCAGATTATCCGGAAGTTACATATACGGACATGCTTGTCGACAACTGTGCTATGCAGCTTGTAATGAACCCGGGTCAGTTTGACGTTATTCTTACAGAGAACATGTTCGGTGACATCCTTTCCGATGAAGCCAGCATGATAACAGGCTCAATAGGAATGCTTTCAAGTGCCAGCCTCGGTAAGACTAAGCTCGGACTTTATGAGCCGTCACACGGTTCCGCACCTGATATTGCAGGCAAGAACATAGCTAATCCTATTGCGACGATTCTTTCGGCTGCCATGATGTTACGTTATTCACTTGATCTTGATGATGCGGCAGCAGCAATAGAGGCAGCGGTTGCGAAGGTCCTTAAGGAAGGATACAGAACGACGGATATCATGTCCGAGGGAATGACACTTGTCGGAACGGACAAGATGGGCGATCTGATTGCCGAGAGACTTTAATTTAATATTCGAAAGGAATTGTAATATATGAAAAGCGATGCAGTTAAAAAAGGAGTCAGCCAGGCTCCTCACAGATCATTATTTAATGCACTTGGTTTTACCAAAGAAGAGATGGATAAACCTTTAATAGGTATTGTAAGCTCACAGAGCGAAATTATACCGGGACATATGAACCTTGATAAAATCGTTGAGGCAGTTAAGCTCGGAGTTGCAATGGCAGGCGGAACACCTGTAGTGGTACCGGCAATCGCAGTGTGCGACGGAATTGCAATGGGCCATGTCGGAATGAAATATTCCCTCGTAACAAGAGATCTTATTGCAGATTCAACAGAGTGTCTGGCAACAGCACATCAGTTTGATGCACTCGTTATGGTTCCAAACTGTGATAAGAATGTTCCGGGACTTCTTATGGCAGCAGCCAGAATCAATGTCCCGACAGTATTCGTAAGCGGCGGTCCTATGCTTGCAGGCCATGTAAAAGGATGCAAGACAAGCCTTTCAAGCATGTTTGAGGCAGTTGGCGCATATACAGCAGGCAAGATTTCGGCAGAAGAGCTTGACGAATATGAGAATAAGGCATGCCCTACATGCGGTTCATGCTCAGGTATGTATACAGCCAACAGTATGAACTGTCTTACTGAAGCAATCGGTATGGGACTTCAGGGCAACGGTACAATCCCGGCAGTGTATTCGGACAGAATAAAGCTCGCAAAACACGCAGGAATGAAGGTCATGGAACTTCTTGAGAAGGATATAAGACCTCTTGATATTATGACAGAAAAAGCATTTATGAATGCACTTACTGTAGATATGGCACTCGGATGTTCTACCAATACAATGCTTCACCTCCCGGCTATTGCAAGAGAAGCCGGAGTAAAGCTTAATCTTGACATTGCCAACGAGATAAGCGCAAGAACACCTAACCTCTGCCACCTCGCTCCGGCAGGCCACACATATATGGAAGAACTTAATGAGGCCGGCGGTGTATATGCGGTAATGAACGAACTTTCCAAGAAAAATCTTCTCAACCTTGATCTTATCACAGTAACCGGCAAGACTGTCGGAGAGAATATCAAGGATTGTGTAAATAAGAATCCGGAAGTTATCAGACCTATCGATAATCCATACAGCGTAACAGGCGGTATCGCGGTTCTCAGAGGTAACATTGCCCCTGATTCATGCGTTGTAAAGCGTTCAGCTGTTGTGGAAGAAATGCTTGTCCATGAAGGACCGGCAAGAGTATTTGACTGTGAAGAAGATGCAATCGCTGCCATAAAGGGCGGCAAGATTGTTCCGGGAGATGTTGTTGTCATCAGATATGAAGGCCCTAAGGGAGGACCTGGTATGTGTGAAATGCTTAACCCTACATCCGCAATAGCAGGTATGGGACTTGGCTCAAGCGTAGCACTTATAACTGACGGACGTTTTTCGGGAGCTTCAAGAGGAGCTTCAATCGGTCATGTATCACCGGAAGCAGCGGTCGGCGGACCTATTGCATTTATTGAAGAAGGCGATATCATAAGCATAGATATCCCTGCCAACACAATCAATGTCAAGGTAAGCGATGAGGAACTAAAGGCGCGTAAGGCTAAATGGCAGCCTAGAGAACCGAAAGTTACCAAGGGATATCTTGCACGTTATGCGAAGATGGTAACATCAGCAGATAAGGGAGCAGTCCTTGAAATAAAATAATTTGGAGAAATATACAATGCAGCTTACAGGATCACAGATAATTATAGAATGTCTTAAGGAACAGGGTGTGGATACCGTTTTCGGATACCCGGGAGGAGCCATTCTTAATGTGTATGATGAATTATACAAACATTCGGATGAGATAACACATATCCTCACTTCACATGAGCAGGGAGCTTCCCACGCAGCGGACGGATATGCGAGGGCAACAGGTAAGGTCGGTGTGTGTTTTGCAACATCGGGACCCGGTGCAACCAATCTCGTAACAGGTATTGCGACGGCTTATATGGATTCGGTGCCTATGGTGGCAATCACATGTAATGTCGGAGTTCCGCTTCTCGGAAAAGACAGTTTTCAGGAAATAGACATAACCGGTGTGACATTACCGATTACCAAATATAATTACATTGTTAAAGATATAACGAAACTTGCCGGAGTGATAAGAGATGCCTTCAGAATAGCTAAGCAAGGCAGACCGGGACCGGTTCTTATCGATATACCTAAGGATGTCACAGCACAGAAGACAGAGTATACCTATGTCAAACCGGCAGAGATATCAAGAGAAACCGCGCAGATAACCAACGAAGCTGTCAATGAAGCTGTGTCGATGATAAAAGAAGCAGAGAAACCTTTTATTTTCGTAGGAGGCGGTGCCATTATTTCGGGCGCCCAGGATGAACTTGCGGAGTTTGCATCCAAAATCGATGCGCCTGTAGCGGATTCATTGATGGGAAAGGGTGCTTTTAACGGAACCGACCCGAGATATACCGGAATGCTCGGCATGCACGGAACCAAAACCTCCAACTTTGCGGTTATGGAATGTGATCTTCTTGTAGTTGTTGGAGCCAGATTCTCGGACCGTGTAACAGGCGATACCAAGAGGTTTGCTCCTAATGCACGTATCCTCCAGCTTGATATCGATCCGGCGGAGATCAATAAAAATATCCACGTGGATGCAAGCGTTATCGGCGACGTAAGAGAAATCCTTAAAGCCCTGAATACAAGGCTTGACGATATGGAACATACCGAATGGATGGCACATGTAGAGCAGATGAAAAAAGAATATCCGCTCAAATACAACAAGGACGTCCTTACAGGACCTTATGTCATTGAACAGATTTATGATATTACGGGCGGTGATGCAATAATTACGACCGAAGTCGGACAGCACCAGATGTGGGCGGCTCAGTATTACAAGTACAAGGAACCGAGAACACTTCTCACATCGGGAGGTCTCGGAACCATGGGTTACGGTCTCGGAGCATCAATCGGAGCCAAGATGGGACGCAAAGACAAGACGGTTATCAATGTTGCCGGTGACGGATGTTTCAGAATGAACATGAATGAGCTTGCAACAGCCACACGTTATAATATTCCTGTAATCGAGGTGGTAATCAACAATCACGTGCTCGGAATGGTAAGACAGTGGCAGACACTTTATTACGGACAGAGATATTCGTATACGGTGCTTAATGACAGCGTGGATTATGTTAAGGTTGCCGAAGCAATGGGAGCCAAGGCCTACCGCGTTACGACAAAGGAAGAATTTGCCCCGGCGCTTAAAGAGGCGATAGAACTTAACATTCCGTGTCTGATAGATTGTCAGATAGAGAAGGATGACAAGGTATTCCCTATGGTTTCACCGGGTGCTTCTTTAGCGGATACATTTGACGAGATTTAATATAACGGCAGCTTCAATATGTTTGGAGCTGCCTCTTTGATATTAAGGAGATTTGGACATGTTAGTACAGGAACGTCTGAACAAACTCAGAGAGTTAATGAAACAGCACGATATGGATGCTTATATTATTGTGACTGATGATTATCACGGTTCAGAGTATGTAGGAGATTATTTTAAAGAGAGAGAATTCATGTCAGGTTTTACCGGTTCGGCGGGAACGCTGGTAATTTTACCGGATAAAGCATATCTGTGGACGGACGGAAGATATTTTATCCAGGCGGAAGAACAATTGCACAACAGCACAATTGCTCTGATGAAAATAAATGAACCGGGAGTTTTCGATATACCGAAATTCATGGCGGAATGTGCATCGGGTCATGCCGGTTACAGAATAGGCTTTGACGGACGTACGATAAGCACTGCCTTTGCCAGGGAACTTACGGACAGCCTGACAATGGCGGAGTCCGTGCTGGTGCCGGATTACGACCTTGTGGATGAGATATGGGAGAACAGACCGAACATAAGCGCCGAACCGGTATGGCAGCTTGACACTCAATACGCAGGAGATACATCAGAGAATAAGTTTAAACTGCTGCGTGAGAATATGCAGAAAAACAGCGTGGATATGTTGATGGTGGCCGCACTTGATGAGATAGCATGGTTATTGAATCTCCGTGGTAATGATGTGAATTGCACACCGGTATTCTTATCATATATGATTATACTTCCGGATAGAGCCATTCTTTATGCCAATGAAAAAAGTTTTGATGGCGCAGTCAGAGACTATCTTGATTCACTCGGAGTAGAACTCAGGCCATATAATAAGATTTACGAAGATGTGCGTGGCATGAGCTGCGATATGGTAGAAATCGACCCGGCAACGATTAATTACAGACTGTTGTCCTGTGTGTCTGAGGATACCGCAGTAATGATGAAAGAAAGCCCGGTCAAGCACATGAAGGCTGTTAAGAACGAAACGGAGCAGAATAACATCCGTAAAGCGCATATTAAGGATGGCGTTGCGGTGTGCCGTTTTATCTGCTGGCTTCAGAAGAATGTTGCATCAGGCAATATTACCGAGCTTGATGCGGCCATACAGCTTGAAAAATACAGGCGTGAACAGGAAGGATTTATCGAGAACAGCTTTGATTCAATCATAGCATACGGTGAGCACGGCGCAATCGTGCATTACGAGCCCACCGAAGAGACCAATATCCTGCTTAAGCCATATGGACTGTGTCTTGCCGACACGGGCGGACACTACATGGAAGGAACAACCGATATAACGAGAACAATTCCTCTTGGCAGACTTACTTCCGAGGAGAAAAAAGCATACACACTTGTCCTTAAAGGACATCTTGCGCTTGCTTCAGCTGTTTTTAAGGAAGGAATGTGCGGTGCTAATCTGGACATCCTTGCGCGCATGCCGCTCTGGGAGAACGGAATGGATTTCAACCACGGCACGGGACATGGCGTCGGATATATCCTGAATGTCCATGAGGGCCCGCAGCGTATTCATTGGCGGATCGGCAGACAGAATGTGCCTTTTGAGGCCGGTATGGTGACATCCGACGAACCCGGATATTATCTGGAAGGCAAATTTGGCATCAGACATGAGAATCTTGTGCTCACACGCCGGTATGGCGATGGGCTGCTTTGCTTTGAAAGCCTGACGATGGTTCCGTTTGATGTGGATGGAATTGATATGGAACTTATGACTGATGTGGATAAGATGAGACTTAATAAGTACCACGAAAAGGTATATGAAAATATATCACCGTATCTTAAAGGCGGGGAACTGGAGTGGCTTAAGGAGAAGACGAGGCGGATTTAAAGTGGTGTCACTGGAAAGTTGCGACGCAAACGATGCAAGGATGCAGTGTACGGTGCCGAAAGAATAATGCTCAGTGTACAATATGATATGCACACCGGTTGTTTACATCCCCTAAATGATAAAATTAAATTGCCAATGCGGCATGTTGAATTTATGAAAGGCATTTTTATGGATAACATCACAATCAGAACAGCAAAGCCATCCGATGCGGACAAGCTTCTTGAAATCTATGCACCATATGTAGAAAAAACGGCGATAACTTTTGAATATGAAGTGCCGTCTGTGGATGAATTCAGACAGCGGATAGAGAACACATTGAAAAAATATCCGTATATCGTGGCAATAAAGGATGATAAAATCGTCGGATATGCCTATGCCGGAACATTTAAATCAAGGGCGGCATACGACTGGGATGTTGAATTATCGGTATATCTGGATATGAAATGCAGAAGGCGCGGCATCGGAAAATTGCTTTATGAGAAAATGGAGCAGATCCTCGCAATGCAGAATATAATCAATCTCAATGCATGCATAACATCTCTATCTGTGCCGGATGAACATATTACGGATGACAGTGAGAAATTCCATGCCAGGATGGGATATTCGCTCGTAGGAAGATTCCATAAATCAGGTTATAAATTTGACACCTGGTACGACATGATATGGATGGAAAAAGCAATTTCCGTTCATTGCACTAATCCTCCGGCCGTAAAGAGCTTTCCGGAGATTGAAAAAGAAGCCGAAAAAATATATTAGGACATAAAAAACGGGTATCCAAAGATTCAATCCTCGGATACCCATTTATATTATTCGATAAGTTTAATCCTCAAAAGGACGGATTCTGTATTTAACTCCGATGTTATCGCAAATGCGCTGGCACTCGGCTTCCTCTTCCTTAGTTATTGTGGTGGCAACTGTTGTCATTACAACGTGTGGAACGTATTTAACGGCTTCTTTTGCAAAATCAATCATCGCATCAAAAGAGCCGATTCCGAATTTGCTTCTGGTAAGCTCATAGTAACGCTCCTTGTTAGGTGTGTTAAGGCTTATTGAAACGGTATCGATAAGACCCTTAAGTTCAGGTGTGATGTCGCGGCCGTTTACAAGATTACCGAGACCGTTGGTATTGATACGTGTAGGCTTGTTGTAAGTTTTCTTTACATAAGCGGCAACCTCTAAGAGAACATCAATTCTCTCGGTCGGCTCACCAAAACCGCAGAAAACAACCTCATCATAGTCATCCATATTGAAATTGGCAAAATCAGCGATTACCTCGTCGACGGTTGGCTCTTTTTCGAGCCAGAGGACACCGGAATCCTCCATGTGATCCCTTGTCTGCCTGAGACAGAATGTACATGCGCAAGGGCATTTGTTGGTAAGATTGACATAAAGATTATTGTGGACTTTGTATAAAATAGTCATGGTAAAACCTCTTTTCTATTTAAGTGTGTGTAAAACTTCTTCAAAACATACGCCGTCTGTCGGCGGGATATCCATGGCCTCGGTAGCCGCGATACAGTCGCGTACGAAATGTGAAGCCTTTCTGACGGAAAGCTCAAAATCATAACCGAGAACAGCGGAGGCAGCAATAATGGAAGCAAATACATCGCCCGTTCCCGAACGTTCATGCCCGCAACGCTTCTGGCGGATAATCTTAGGCTCATGCCCTTTCTCACAGATTACATTGGCAATCATGCTTTTGCGGTCAAGACCGGTTATAACGACCTTGCCGGCACCGGTTTCGGTAAGTTTAATGGCAATATCGCAGATATTCTTAAGGCTCATGTCCGGACGGTAGTCCGTTGAGGTAAGTATGCATGCCTCGGTAAGATTGGGAGTGAGGATGTCGGCGTGCTTTACAAGTGAACGCATTTTCTCACACATCGACGCGGTGTAAGTAGGGTACGGCCTGCCGTTATCGCCGATAACCGGGTCAATTATGACAAGCGTATTGTCATCCTTGAAATCCTTAATGAAATTCTCAACTATATCAATCTGCCTGTCAGAACCTAAGAACCCTGTGAGTATTCCGTTGAAATGTAAATCAAGGGCTTTCCATTTATCGATGTAAGGCTGCATACGGTCGGTATAATCGTCAAAAAAATATGCCGGGAAACCGGTGTGCGCGGAGAAAATCGATGTGGGAACAGGGCAGCACTGCACGCGCATCTGCGATATGATTGGGAGCGCGACCGCAAGTGAACATCTGCCGAATCCTGAAAGGTCATTGATAACCGCTATTTTGTTCTGTCTGTTATGGTCTGTGGTATTCATAATGGAATAGTATATCATTTTGGTGGAATATGTCAAATATCCAGATTAAGTATTTTTGACCATACCACATAGTATTTCTTATCCCAACAGACTATTGACGGAAAATGCCTTTTGACGTAAAATATAATGTAATGTTTTGAAAATTCCGTGCGGCACTTGTCAGCAGTGCGGATTCAGAACATATAATATATAACAGGAGGCACATTAAAGTGGGAAGAATTTACAACTTTTCAGCAGGCCCGGCAGTATTACCTGAAGAAGTATTGCAGGAAGCCGCTGACGAAATGTTAGACTACAGAGGATGTGGAATGTCCGTAATGGAGATGAGCCACAGATCCAAAGTCTACGACAACATTATTAAGGAAGCTGAAGCTGACTTAAGAGAGATTATGAACATACCTGACAATTATAAGGTACTTTTCCTTCAGGGCGGAGCTTCACAGCAGTTTGCGATGATTCCGATGAATCTTATGAAGAATAAGAAAGCAGGATACATTGTAACAGGACAGTGGGCTAAGAAAGCATATCAGGAGGCTAAGATTTACGGAGAAGCAATCGAGCTTGCATCATCCGCAGACAAGACTTTTTCTTATATTCCTGACTGCTCAGACCTTGATATACCGGATGATTGTGATTACGTATATATATGTGAGAACAACACAATCTACGGTACCAAGTATAAGACGCTTCCGAATACCAAGGGACATACACTGGTAGCGGATGTATCATCATGTTTCCTTTCGGAACCGGTTGATGTTACCAAGTATGGTGTCATTTACGGCGGCGTTCAGAAAAATATTGGACCGGCAGGTGTTGTAATCGTTATAATCAGAGAGGATCTTATAACAGAAGATACACTCCCTGGAACACCTACAATGCTTAAGTACAAAATACATGCAGACAATAATTCACTTTACAATACACCGCCTGCTTACGGAATTTATATCTGTGGCAAGGTATTTAAGTGGATCAAGAAGATGGGCGGACTCACTGCAATGAAAGAACGCAATGAGAAGAAAGCCAAGATCCTTTATGATTTCCTTGACGAGAGCAAGATGTTCAAGGGAACAGTCGTTAAAGAAGACCGTTCACTCATGAATGTTCCGTTTGTTACAGGTGATGAAGAACTTGATGCCAAATTCGTTGCAGAAGCCAAGGCAGCAGGTTTTGAGAACCTTAAGGGACACAGAACGGTTGGCGGAATGAGAGCCAGCATCTACAATGCAATGCCAATCGAAGGTGTTGAGAAATTAGTTGAATTTATGAGAAAATTTGAAAAGGAAAATGCTAAATAGTAAATCCCCTGTTCCGCGACATATGCTCCGGGATAGTTGAGAGTCTCTTGGGAATTATTTAGCAGGAGGATATCGTAATGATAAAATATAATTGCTTGAATCCGATTTCAGAAGTCGGTTTAGCGCGTTTTACAGGTGATTACACCAAGACGGAGAATTTTGACGAGGCAGACGTAGTTCTCGTAAGAAGTGCGGCTATGCATGATATGGCATTGCCTGACAGCCTTCTCGCTGTGGCAAGAGCAGGTGCCGGTGTTAATAACATCCCACTTGATAAATGTGCCGAAAAGGGTATCGTAGTATTTAATACACCGGGTGCCAATGCTAACGGCGTTAAGGAACTTGTTATTGCGGCAATGATTGCAGCATCAAGAAATATTATCGCAGCCAACGGCTGGGTTAATGAGAACAAGGATGACGAGAATATTGGCAAGACTATGGAGAAAGCCAAATCCAAATTCGCCGGAAGGGAAATAAAGGGCAAGAAGCTTGGAGTTATCGGACTCGGAGCAATCGGAGTGCTTGTTGCGAATGCAGCAATCGGCCTTGGAATGGAAGTAATCGGATGTGATCCGTTCCTTTCAGTACAGAACGCACTCAATCTTTCAAGAAGTGTTACCGTTGTTAAGAGCAGGGAAGAGATATTTGCTAACTGCGATTATATTACAGTTCATACACCGCTTCTTGATGATACAAAAGAAATGATCAACAAGAATACAATTGCAATGATGAAGGATGGCGTTATCGTTCTTAATTTTGCAAGAGACCTTCTTGTATGTGCAGATGATGTTGCGGCAGCTCTTGAGGAAGGTAAGATTGCAGCTTATGCTACAGACTTCCCTACACCGAAGCTCGCCAACACCAAGGGATGCATAGCATTCCCTCATCTCGGTGCTTCCACGGCAGAGTCGGAAGACAACTGTGCAAGCATGGCTGTTGATGAGATTATGGATTACGTTGAAAACGGTAATATCCGTAATTCCGTAAACTTCCCTGCATGTGATATGGGCAGATGTAACTCTGCAGGCAGAATCGCTGTTTTACATAAGAATGAGCCTAATATCATAAGCGGCCTCTCAACCGCTTTCGGTAAGGAAGGAATCAATATTGAGAAGATGATCAACCAGAGCCGTGGTGATTATGCTTACTCGATGATAGATATCGACACAGCGGATTCATCACATATTGTTGAAGAAATCGCTTCTAAGAGCGGAATACTTAAAGTTCGTGTAATTAAATAACATTGGTTAATGAGTCGGGCGGATATGCCGCCCGGCTTATAATACTTTTTTATAAGATAAAAGGAGCAGAAATGGCTGATATTAAACCATTTAAATGCGTCAGACCGGCAGCGGAATATGCAGCGGACGTTGCAGCATTGCCATATGATGTATATAACAGACAGGAAGCTAAGAAAGCAGTAGAGGGCAGACCCTTATCGTTTCTTAACATTGACAGGGCAGAGACACAGTTTGATGACAGTGTTGATACATATGCTGACTGTGTATATGATAAAGCGAAAGAATTACTTGAAAGCGAGATTGCCAGAGGAATATTTGAACAGGATGAAGATGATGCATATTATGTTTACGAACTGACTATGAACGGCCGTTCGCAGACAGGTATAGTTGCATGCGCTTCGATAGATGATTATCTTGAAAACAGAATCAAGAAGCACGAGAAGACAAGAGCAGACAAGGAAGAAGACAGAATTAACCATGTCGACCGGACAAGCGCACAGACAGGTCCTATTTTCCTTGCATATCGTGCCAATGATATAATTAATAGAATTGTGGATGCCGGCAAGACATCCCAGCCATTGTATGATTTTACATCGGAAGACGGAATTAAACATACCGTATGGAAAATAAGCGATGCCGCTGATGTGGGACAGATCAGGGATGCTTTTGATTCCATCAATTCAATTTATATAGCTGACGGACATCATAGGGCAGCATCTGCCGTTAAGGTCGGACTTAAGAGAAGAGAGGCCAATCCGGGTTATACCGGAGACGAGGAATTTAATTATTTCCTTTCGGTTCTTTTCCCT
>ERZ1673741.1077-NODE-1077-length-24151-cov-5.084537_pt1 | contig 24151 bp, 10 predicted proteins | sample MGYA00580209_ERZ1673741 | MGnify/ENA primary metagenome ERZ1673741 (study PRJEB41218, sample SAMN15661754) | gut metagenome | host: Homo sapiens | place: Canada: London | collected 2015-08-20/2019-03-30 | study: EMG produced TPA metagenomics assembly of... | reverse complement strand
AAGTATGATACATCTCCGCCTTGATTTTTCACCATTTCTTTAAATTTATTATAATTAGTTGAATCTTCATATTGTTTCACTATTATTACATTTTTTACTTTTATCTGTTCTAAAATATATAAAATTCCTCCACAATGATCTTGTTCAAAATGGATTATTATACAATAATCTATTTCAAGAATCTTTCTATTAAATAAATATGGTAATAATGTATTTTTTCCAATGTCAAAGTTTTTTTGACCTCCTCCATCTATTAATATTTTCTGATGTTTTGGTGTTTCTATAAGACAACAATCTCCCTGCCCAACATCCACAAAGTAGATCTTTAAATCTCCCGGAATTTTTTTTATTATAATTGAACTAATTAATATAATAATGAATACTCTTATTATTATTTTTCTCTTTGAATAAACATATTTTGAAATCTTTAAAATTATTTTTTGATTAAAACTATATTTTTGAATCTTTTTTATTTTATGTCTGTAATAAATAATATATATGATAAAATAGTAAATTATAATTTGCCATGTATCTGGAGTTATTACATTAAAATTTGTTATTGGAAATTTTGTTCCTATCTTTGAAATTAATGATAATGCTGTTATTGGAATTTGTACTACTTTAGCAATTTCTGTTCCTATTTTTAATGATAAAAATGTAACTAATATTTGTATTATTCCTCCTATAACTAATGGTCCTATAATAATTCCTACAAGTATATTGGTTACTATAAATGATAAACTTATAAAATTATATTTGGTAATTATTATTGGCATAGTCATAAATTGTGCTGATATTGCTACAGCAATTTCTTCTACAAATGAATTATGTTTTAGACAAAAATTAGTATATTTTTCTTTTAAGCATGGTGATTTTATTTTTATATTCATTATAAAATCTTCTACTATTGGTCTAAAAAATACAACCCCTATTGTTCCTGCATATGTAAATTGAAAGCTTGTACTAAATAAATTATATGGATTCATAAATAATATTACAATAGCTGATATTGAAATGTTATTTAATGTATCACTTTTTCTATATACTAGAAATGCTGTACACATTAATGTTGCCATTATTACAGATCTTATAACTGAAATGCTAAATCCCGTTATCGCCATATATATAAATAAAATTAGTATTTCTATAATTCTGCTTTTTCTTTGCCCAAATATGCCTTGAGTACTTTTTTCTGATAGATAAATAATATATGACACATGTAATCCAGATACAGCTAGTACATGTGATATACTGCTTTGTGAAAAATCTTCTCTTGTCTCTTCATCTATTTCACTTGTATCACCTAATAATACTCCTAAAACTATTGGCATTGAATTTGAATTATATGTTTTTTCTAAATTATCTTTTATTTTCAAATGTAGTTTATTAGTATAATATAATATTCCTTTATGAATATCTATTTTCTTTACCAGCTCAACTCTTATAGTTCCATATATTTTTAATGTTTTTAAATATTCTTTGTAATTAAAACCTTTATAATTTCTCGCCTCTGATGGTTCAGAAAAATTTCCTTGTATTTCTAAGATTTCTCCATATTCTAAATTTTTCTTTGTTGTCATATATAAATATGTATTTTTGTACTTTGATGATAAAACTTTGATTTTATATCTATTATAATATTGTTTTTCTTTTTTATTGTCTATTATTTGTACTTGTATTTTTAACTCTTCTCCATCATGATATAAATTTTGATATTTTTTGGTTTGAAATTTGATTATAATATTAGAAGTTAATGATGAAATAATTATTAATAATAAAACATTAAATTTTATTAATATCTTGATATAATGAAAAAATTTTTTCTTTTTAAATTTTGAAATATTGGATATATAATATAAAATTAATAAAAATATATAAAAAAAGACTATACTTATTTTTAAGTATAGTCCCCATAATATACCTATTATATAACCAATTAATATAATAAAAATTGGTCTATTCAATTAAATTACTCTCCTTGCCCCAACATATCTTTGTGAATAATAGCTTGATGATAATGCTGTTATTACAACCCCTTCTTTTTTATTTGCCGCATGTATAAAGTTACCACTTCCTATGTAAATTCCAACATGCCCTATTGCTGTCTTTCCTTGATTCTTGAAAATTACTATATCTCCAGGTTGTAAATTTGATTTACTTACTGCTGTACCATTTTTTATTTGATCTTTTGATGATCTATTTAATGATACTTCAAAATTTCTAAATACATATGTTGTAAATCCTGAACAGTCAAATCCTGTTGATGGTGATGAACCTCCTGCTACATATTTATATCCTAAATATTTTTTTGCAAATTCTACAACATCATTTCCTTCAGAACTTGCACTTGCTGTGCTTTCTTCTTCCTGTTCTTCTTCCGTTTCAACTTGATTTTCTTCTACTGCTTCTTGATTAGCAACTGTATTTTCTTCTGAAAAAGCAGTTGTTCTGTCATATCCACCTCTGGCTGTTGTTTCTGGTAATTTTGTATCTGATACATATTTTTGTGATACATATCCAATTTGATCATTATAATCAATTCTATACCATCCGTCTATTTCTCCAGTTATTTTTACTTTTGAATTAAAACTTAAACTATGTATTGCTTCACTTGATGTTGTTGGTTCTTTTCTTATATTTAAGCCATCTGCTTTTACATATCCTGTTTTACTTATTTCCGTTACTTCTTCTGTTTTATTTTCTTGTTGATTTTGATTGCTTTCTTCTTCGTTAGAAGAATTTGTTTGTTCTTGATTGTTGTTTCCTTCAGTATTTAAATTTTCTTCTTTTTTGGCTTCTTCTTGATTATTATCTTGTTTAACTGATGTTTTTATTGTATTAATTCTTATCCAACCACTTTTTCCTTCATTTTCTATTTTGCACCAATCATTTAGAATATCTGTTACTCTAATATTTCCACTTGGTATTGTTTCTTTTTCTATTGCAAAGATCAATGGTAATGTTTTTACTTTAACTTCCTTTGTTAAATTATATTGTTTGTCTTTTTCTATGTTTTCTATATTTTGTGTTTGTTCTACTTGTTCATCATTTTCTTTTTCTGTTGCTTCTACTTTTGTTGTTATCATTGTTACAAATGTTATCATTAGTATTGTTATTATTAATTGTTTGGTTTTCATTTTTTACCTCGTTTTTATAAATTTAACAGGTTTTATTATAACATATTTATTTACTGTTGTCAAATTTTAGAACTCTTTACGGATTAGCTACTTTCCAGATTATATAAAAAATTAAAAGACTCACATTTTATTTGTGAGTCTATTTTTTTATTCTCCTATTGGAATATATTTCTTTTCTTCGACTTTTTTCTCTACTTCTTTAGGGAATTCTATTGTTAAGATTCCGTTCTTGAAGTTTGCTTTTATATCTTCTTCTTTTAAGTTGTCTCCAACATAATAGCTTCTTGAACACATTCCAGTAAATCTTTCTCTCTTTAAATATTTAGCATGTTTATCTTCTTTTTCTTCATTTTTTTCCGCAGATACTGTTAAATATCCATCTTGTAATTCTATCTTGATGTCTTCTTTGTCATATCCTGGAACATCAATTTCTAACATATATTTTCCATCTTTTTCTTTTAAGTCTGTTTTCATTATTTTATTTTCTTTTTCTCCAAAGAATGGGTCAGTGAAAACCTCATCAAAAATATCTAATCCATTTCCATTTCTTCTAGCTGGTATCATCATCATAATTCATTACCTCCTTATAATTTTATGTGTTGACACCTTTTTCGGTACACATATAAATATTATTAACTGTTTGGTTAATTTCTATTTACATTATCTATTATACCTCTTATTTTAGCAAAGTCAATAGTAGAGTGCTAATTTTCACAAAATTTTCACATTTCTTCTGTATCTATTCATTTTAGTTGACTACAAGTTTCTATTCAAATAATTTCATAATATCTTCTTTCGAAAGTTTGCTAATAAATGATGTTTTAGTATCAAGCATATTGTCAATTAGTTGTGATTTCTTTTGTTGTAATTCATAAATTTTTTCTTCTATAGAGTTTTTGGTAATTAATTTATATACTTGAACATTATTTTTTTGTCCTATTCTATATGCTCTGTCTGTTGCCTGATTTTCTGCAGATGCATTCCACCATGGATCATAATGTATAACCATATCTGCTCCTGTTAAGTTTAGTCCAGTTCCACCTGCTTTTAATGAAATTAAAAATACTTTTATATCTTTATTTTCATTAAATTCATCTACCATCTTAATTCTTTCATCAACTTTTGTTGCACCTGTTAATTTAAAATATTTTATATTATTTTTTTCAAACTCTTTTTCAATTAAATCGAACATTGATGTATAACCAGAGAATAGTAAAATTTTATGTCCAGATTCTACTGCATCATTTATTATTTCCATACACTGATCTAATTTACTACTTCCATCTTTATAATCTTTTATAAATAAGCTTGGATGACAACATATTTGTCTTAATCTTGTAAGCGCTGCTAATACTTGGATATGACTTCTTTCAATTCCATTCATTTGAATTGTTTCTGCAACTTCTTGCTTTGCTTGCGCTAAATATGTTAAATATATTTTTTCTTGTTCATCTTTCATTTGATTATTTAACACTGTTATTGTTTTCTCTGGAAGCTCTGTTAATACTTGTTTTTTGGTTCTTCTTAATACAAATGGCTCTATTAACATTTTTAATTTTTTCATTGCTCTTGCATCATTTTCTCTTACTATTGGAGTTTCATATTCTGTCTTAAACTTTTTATATGAAAATAAATAGCCTGGCATTATAAAATCAAATATTGACCATAATTCTGCTAACGAGTTTTCAATTGGAGTTCCTGTTAAAGCATATTTAGTATCTGCCATAATCTCTTTTACTGCTTTAGCATTTTGAGTATTACTATTTTTTAAATATTGTGCTTCATCTGTTATTGCAAATCTAAATTGATATTTTCTTTCTTTATATACATCTATATCTCTTTTTAATAAATCATATGATGTTATTATAATATCGTAATTATCAATTTTTTGAATCAATTCTCTTCTTTCTTCTGCATTTCCTCTAATTACTAAGGTTTGTAATCCATTTGTGAATTTTTGAGCTTCATTTTGCCAGTTTAGTGTTAATGAACTTGGACATATAACAATTGATGTTCTTCTTTGGCTTTCTTGTTCTACATATCCTGCCACAATAGAAAGCATTTGTACTGTTTTTCCTAATCCCATATCATCTGCAAGTATTCCTCCAAATTTATAATTATCTAACGTTTTTAACCACTTATATCCTGTCTTTTGATAATATCTTAATGTATTTTCTACGACTGCTGGAATTTGAATATCTGCATCTCCATTTTCTTTATCTAGTTCATTTACTATTTTCTTATATTCACCATTTCTTACTATTTGTGTATCTGTTACTGTTTTTAATAATTGGTTTAAATATAATGTTCTGTTTACAGGAATTTTTATTTCACCATTTTCAAGTTGTTTATAATTTATATCCATTCCAGACATCATTTTGTCTATAAATTCCAAGTCTTGATTTTCTTCAAGATTTATAAAACTTCCATCTTTTAGTTTATAATATTTTTTCTTTAATTTATATCTTTGCATTATTTCTTCAAGTTCTTTTGGATCTATATTTAATTTTTCTAAATCTATTATTAATAAATTGTTTTCAACTTTTATTCCTATACTTCCAATTTTAGGTTGTTTTATTTGTTTTGTCTTAAAATTATCTGTTACCATTACTTCAAACACTTGCATATATGTATCTATCTCATTTGATAAAAAATTATAAATTTTCTCTTCTTCTGGTAATATGAAGCATCCTTTAGCTTCATAAAACATAAATCCTGTTTTTCTTAACATGTTTACAGCCTTGTTTTCAGCAATCATATCTCTTGGATATTTTGAATCAATTTTGGGTTGTAATGGATTGAATTCTGTTTCTCCATAACAGAATTTTATTTCAGCCAAAATTCTATCATTTTCATCAAAGTCCAGAAACATTTTTACACCTAATTTTTTAGGTCTATATTTTTCAATGTCTTGTTCTTCAATTTCTTGGTATTCTATGTTATTTTTTAGTCTTGGAATAATTACCGAAAATAGTTCTGGTAATTGTTCTTTTCCAAATGATATTTCTGTTAAATAATTTTCTTTAAATATACATAATAGCTTCATCACTGAGTTCTCATAATTTTTACTACATTTATATAATGTTCGTTTTAATAATACATATTTATTGTTTTTTCCTTCAAATACACTAAAATCTCTTGTTAAATTTATATTATTATTTAATATTATTTTATATTCTTCATCACTTATTTTCTTTACTTGAAAATACAATTTTGGATCTTCTTCAATAATTTTTATTGTACTTTCTCCTGCATCTGATTTAAAGTCAATTTCTTTATTTTTAAATAATTCAAATATTTCATCAAGTGTTGTTTGACTTACAGATATACATGTTTCGTCTAATGCTTTTCCATAATATCTATAATTTGAATTTGAGTTTGAATTTACAAAATTTATTGTTTCTGCATGTTTTAAAATAAAATCCAGAATTGGCTGATCTTCTTCTGCAAATGCTTCTTTTGTATGTATAAATTCTAAATTATTTCCATATTTGAATTTTTCTGCTTTTTGCATTCTCTCAAAAAATTCAACTAAATTTTTTATTTTATACATTCTTTTATCACCAATTTTAAAATCCATTTTTAACAATGAATAATATTTGTCATATATTAATCTTGGTTCTATTTTGATTTTTCCATTTGATTCTTCTGCCTTTTTTTCTTCTGCTTCATGCATTTCTTCTTCATATAATTCATTTACAATTTGTGTAAAACTTCTATATTTTGCATTTGCTCTGATCTTTTTATTTATATCTAATGTTGATTTATCTTTTAATAACATATTTTCATATTTTTGATTTTCATCAAATTCCATTACTGTTGCTATTATATGTTTGCATGCGGCATATCTTTCTCTATAATCTTGACATTCACATGTTATGTCACTTATTTCTCCACTTTCTACTGTTACATTTGTTCTATATATTTCTTGACCTGTTACTTTTCCTGTTATTTCAAAATTGTCTTTATTTGTATAATTTATTTTTGCTATTTCTACTTTTCCTGTTTTTGCATATAGTCTTGCTTTTTGTACTCTTATATCTCCTGCATTTTCATATAACTCTTCTTTTATTTTCTCATTTACTAGCATGATTATAGTATTTCCTTTCAAATGGTATCTTTTCTTTTTCCATGATGTTATATTATATCTCTTTTTTCCTTATTTGACAAGGGAGTTATTGCTTTTTATTTTATATATATTAATTTTTTTAAATAAAAAGGATATTTTATAAAGTTTTTTTCTTTATAAAAATATCCTTTTACTTTTTATTTTATATCTTTATATTTTTTATTTAATATAATAAATGATACAACTACTATTCCTACAATTGCCATTGTTATATAAACTATTGTATTAGTTCCTGTTTTTGGTAATTCTGTTTTGGCTGTTGTACTGTCTGAGTTATTTTTTACTGTTTCAGTTTTTGATGTTGTTTCTGTTGTTGGAATTTTTGTGTCTTCTATTTTTGAATCATCTGAATCTATTTTTATTGTAATATCTTCTAATTGTTCATTATTTGCATTTTCTTCAACTGTAATATAAAATGATTTCGTTATATTTCCAAATGCAATCTTTCCTTTTGCTGTTCCAACTTCTGTTGCAATAAGTTCATTCTTATCTTCTGAAAGTTCAATTCCTGTTCCAATACAATTATATCCAGAATATTTTTTACTTGTTTCAAATTTTATTTTTTGTCCTACTTTTAATGTATATACATAATCTGCATTTTCTTCTGTTACACCATTGTCCAAAACTGAATCCATATCTACCTTTAATTTCGAAAAATCTGCATTTGTATTAATTATTATTTTTTCTATTAATTTACAAGATGTATCTGTTTTCTCTTTCTTTTCTGTTATACTTTTATACGTATTACAATGATTTGAATCCTCATATGTATATGTATCATCTTTATAAATAGAATTAAAATATTCCATTGTTCTATTTGCAAAATCTTTAGTGTTAAGAACTTTTTCTTCCGAACTATCAGTCTTTATTTCTGTAACCCCTTCTGCATCTTTCATTATTATCCATTTATCACTTTTGGCATATTTCCCTTTATACCCTTCAATTCTTGTAAGTGTATAATACCAAGCTGCAGATTTATATTCAGCCCCTAAAATATTGGCTACTGCATAATATCCCATGGCAAGACCATCTTCAATATTTCCATCACTAGCATCACCTGTACTATCTCCAAAAAGTTTAGTATATTCTTCCCAACTCATTCCTTGTTTTACTTCTGCTTCAATAGAAAATGTTACTTTATCTTCTTCTATTTCATATTCAATTTCATATTTATCATTATTTTTAATTACCTCTATTACATTATCTCCAGTAACAATCTTTTCTATTTCTGAATCATTATCTTTTAATTCCTGAAATTTTTCATTTAATTGCTCTTTTGTAATTTTACTATTATTTGTAGCCTCTGTTGCTTCTGTTACTGCAAAACAACTAGTTGCCAAACTACTAATTAATACAATTATTAATGCTATTATACATATCTTTTTTATCTACATTTTTCTTTCCCCTTTCATTTGTATAAATAAATTATAACAATAATATATTTTTTTGTAAACCTTTTACTCAAAAAAAGATGAATATTTACATATCCATCCTTCTTCTATTACTCTACACTTTTCAAGCTTTCAATCATGTCTATCTTTTTCAAGATAAAATGTATAATTTTATTTACTATAAATGAGAAACTTGCAGTTATTAGAGCTGACCATATATAACTTGATGCTAAAATATTTCTTGTAAATCTCAACCTATCTATTTCTATACTTGAAATAATTGCAGATGTTAAAAATGTTCCCAAAACTAATCCAAGCGCAATTCCTATGATTGTAAATATAACATTTTCTTTATTTATATAATTATCCACTTCTTTATCATAAAATCCTAAAACTTTAAGTGTAGCAATTTCTCTTTGTCTTTCTCCAATATTTATATTTGCTAAATTATATAATACAACAAAATCCAGCATTGCAGAAGTAACAATTAATACAACTACAACATAATTCATTGTATTTAACATATCACTAATTGCTTTTACAAAAGTTGACATTACAGATACTGAAGCTACTCCCTCAAAATTCAAAATATCCTCAAATATTTTACTTTGAGTATCTTTATCATCTGTTTTCAAATTAACCCAAATCATATTTGTTTTATATTTTCCAACTTTTGATTCATATAATTCTTTTGAAATAATAATATAATGATCAACATAGTTTTTAGTTACTCCTACAACCTTAAATTTATATTCTATATCATCACTACTTTTTATTGTTATTTCATCATCTTTTTTTATTCCAAATTCATCTGCTAATTTATCTGTAATAATAACTCCCTCATTAGAAATCTCTAAGTTTTCTCCTGTTTTTGCATCTTTTAAATTACAAACTTCATTAAATTTTTCTGATGTATTTGGAACAAATACTGTTACACTATAATTTAATTTATCATTACTTACTGTTACTGAACTTGCATATAATTCTTTTGAAATTTCAACATTATCATTATTTTGTAAATATTCATTAATTTGTTTTAATCCATCTGTATTTGATAATGTTATTGATGTATCATATTTAAATACTTCTCCAAATTGTAAATTTGGTATATCTATAACAGAATCTCTTATTCCAAATCCAGCTAACATAAGTCCTGTGCACCCTGCAATTCCTATTATTGTTATTAATGCTCTCTTTTTATATCTAAATATATTCCTTATTGTTACTTTTTGTGAAAAATTAAATCTTTTCCATAAAAAAGTAATTCTTTCCATAAAAATTCTTTTTCCATTTTTTGGTGCTTTAGGTCTCATTAATACAGATGGCATTTCTTTTAATTCTCTATATGCTACTATTAATGTCGCACCACCTATACATATAAATGCAATTAATATTCCCATTAATCCAATTGACAATCTATATGTCATATAAAAATGTGGCATTGTATATACCATTGAATATAATGTCCATACAATTTTAGGTAATATATAGAAGCATAGTGTCATTCCTAAAAATCCACCTATTATACATGCTAAAAATGCATATAAAATATATTTTGAAATTATTTGTAAATTTGTATATCCTAATGCCTTTAGTGTTCCTATTTCTATTCTTTCTTCTTCTATCATTCTTGTCATAGATGTCAAACTTATTAGTATTGCTACTAAATAGAATATTACTGGAAATATTTTTGAAATGTTTTTCATTGTCTTTATTGCATCAAATATATTTGAATATCCTGTATTATCTGTTCTATCTTGTATGTACCATTTGGCCTTTTCTATTTTGGTAATATCTGCTCTTGCATCATCTATTTTGCTTTGTGCATCTGCTAATTTTTCTTCTGCTTCTGCTTTTTTGTCATTATATTCTTGTTCATTTTCTTCAAGTTCTTTTCTAGCATCTTTAATCTTTTTTCTTCCATCTTCAATTTCTTTTCTTCCATTTGCTATTTGATTATTTGCTGTATTTTTTTGTGTTTTAATTTCTTCTTTTTGTTTTTGAATTTGTTCCTTTTGAGCAGTTATTTCAGGTGTTTCCATTCCTATTTGTGCGATCATTGCATTTATTTGATTTTCATATTGCTCTATTTGTTGTTCTGCTGTTTCAAACTGTTTAGCTACATCTTTTTCTTTCTGATTTAATTCTTTTTCTGATTTGTTTAACTTATTTTCTGAATTATCTAATTCATTTTTTGCATCATTTATCTTTTGCTCAGCATCTGATAATTCTTGATCTGCTTCTGCTTTTTTATCATCATATTCTTTTTGTGCATCATCAATTTTTTTATTTGCATCATTTACTAATGAATTATATCTAGCTTCTTGTCTTTCTTCTTTTATCATTTCTATTTTTTGAATAACTGGATTTACAACTGCTAAATATTCATCACTATTTGTTACAAGTTCTTTTGCACCTTTTACTTGTACTGCAATTTCCGTATAATAATCTAAATCTATTACATCTTCTTTACAATATATGTATAATGATATATTTCCACTTCCAAGTGATGATGATCCTCTTTCACTTGATATGTATAATGGTGAATCTACTATTCCTACAATTTTTAGTTCTTTTTGTGTAAATATTGGATTATCATTTTCATCTAAGTCTTCATTTTCTATTTTAATTGTTTTTCCTATATTTTCTTCTGAACTTCCAAAATATGAATACTTTTCATCTAATAAACATTCATCTGAATTTTCTGGTAATCTCCCATAAATAACTTCTGGTTTATTTATATTTTCATTATATTCTATTACTTTACATATACTTTCTTTATCATTTAAATTTATAAATGTGTCTTTTGATTGTATTCCATAAGCATTTTCTACACCATCTATTTCTTTTATTGCATTTATATCTTCATCTGTTAATCCTAATGTTGATATAACATCAATGTCATACATATTACTTTTATCTACATATTTATCTAAGCTGTCTTGCATATCTGGACTACATGCTACAAGTCCTGAATAAAATCCCACTCCAAGAAATGCCATTATTAAAATTGAAAGAAAACGTCTTTTGGTTTTACTTATTTCTTTAAAACTATTTTTTATCAATGATTTTTTCATTTTTATTTCATTCCTTCCTAAAGGTACATTTCTAGTTGTAAAATAGTTGAATTTTTTACTTAGTCAAAATTTCAATTATTTTTTTCACCAGTTGCATTACCATTCTATTTCATCAATAGATATTGGATTGTCATTTATTTCAATTTTTTCTGCTGTTCCATTTTTGAAATGTATTACTTTATCTGCCATTGGTGCTATTGCTCCATTGTGTGTAATTATTGCAACTGTCATTTTTTCTTTTCTTGCCATTTCTTGTAATAGTTTTAAAATACTTTTTCCTGTCTTATAGTCTAATGCTCCTGTTGGCTCATCACATAATAATAGTTTGGGATTTTTTGCAATTGCTCTTGCTATTGCTACTCTTTGTTGCTCTCCTCCTGATAATTGTGCTGGAAAGTTATCTTTTCTATCTGATAATCCTACTTTTTCTAATATTTCATTTACATCTAAAGCATCTGAACATATCTGAGTTGCTAGTTCTACATTTTCCTTAGCTGTTAGGTTTTGTACTAAATTATAGAATTGAAATACAAATCCTATGTCATTTCTCCTATATTCAATTAGTTTTTTATCATTTAATTTTGTAATTTCTTTTCCATCAACTATTACTTCTCCTGATGTTGCTTTATCCATTCCTCCCAATATATTTAATGTTGTTGTTTTTCCTGCTCCTGATGGGCCTACTATTACTACAAGTTCTCCTTTTTCTATTTCAAAGTTTGTGTTATTTAATGCTTTTATTGTTACTTCTCCCATCTTGTATTCTTTGACAATATTTTTAAATTCTATATATGCCATATGCTTTTCTCCTTTTTTTATTTTTCATTTATATTTTATCATACTTTTATGAATTTTTCATGTATAATAAAAAAAATAATTATTATTATACAAAAAAACAGATAGAAACTCCAATGTAGTTTCTATCTGTTTGGCTCAAAGCTTAAAGCTGTTTGGTCACAACTTCAACCTTGATCACCTGTTCCCAGCCAGCATGCTGGAAGCAGTATTCCGCTTCCTCTTTGCCAGTGGCAGGGTTGACGATGGTCTTGCCAGTCGCCACGCGATTGGCCTTAGCTCGGATAACAGGTTTGCTGTTGTTCCGAGGGTTGGTCAGGTCGGCCAGGATAGCAGGCGGCAGAACAACTGCAAGAATATCGCAGTCTGCACCTGCATCCACAACATCACGCCAAGAGCTGACGGTCATGTCTGCGCTCTTCACCACGATGTCGTTGCCATAGATCCGTTTCAGATCTGCAACCTGCTCTGCGGACATAATGTGGCGGCTCAGCCAAAGAACCTTAGTCATGTTTTTTTCCTCCATACATGAATGAATATTACGTTCCACTTTTTACAGTGGATAAAGGACTTGTCCTTTACATAATTTATTATACTTGTATTTACTTATTTTGTCAATATAAGCTACAATTACAATTATTTATAAACATTATAAGTTTTACTTATAATTACATTTTTACCTCTACATTAAAAATTTTTCCAGAACCATCTAATAAAATTTTATTTTCAATTTCAATTCCATTTAATTCAACCATTTTTACACCTGTACACACTTTTGAAATATTTTTTACATTTATATTATAAATACTCTCTTTATATTTAAATTGTATGCTATATCCATCCCATTCTTTTTGAATACATGGATTTATACTCAAAACATTATGATATATTTTTAAACCTAATATATATTCAATTCCTGCAGTATAATACCATCCACTAGAACCTGTATACCAAGTCCAACCTCCTTGTCCAAGTAAATTTTGGTTTCCATATATATCTGCTGGCATTACATATGGTTCAACTTTATATCTATTTGCTTCCTTTTTAGTTCTTGAATGTTCTATTGGATTTATCATTTTATACCATTCAACAGCTTTATTTCCATCACCTAATATTGCTTCTGCTATAATTGACCATACAGCTGCATGAGTATATTGTCCACCATTTTCTCTAACACCTGGTATATATGATTTTATATATCCTGGTTCTAATTTACTTTTATCAAATGCCGGATCTAGCAATTTTATTAATCCATTTTCATTATCTACCAAATGATTTTCTAAACTCTTCATTGCACTTTCTTTTTTCTCTATATCTCCAGCACCAGATATAACACTCCAACTTTGTGCTATACTATCTATTTTACATTCTTCATTTTCCATACTTCCATATATATCACCATTATCTGCAAAAGCTCTTTTATACCATTTTCCATCCCATGCATTTTCATTCAAGTTTTCTTTTAGTTTTTCTGCAATATTTTCATACCAATTACTTGTCTCTATTTCTTCTTGTTTACATTGTTTTATTAACTTTGAAAATTCTTTTAAAATTATATACAAGAAAAATCCCAGCCATACACTCTCACCTTTTCCTTCTGTTCCTATATTACTAAAACCATCATTCCAATCTCCAATTCCTATTTTAGGCAATCCATTTTCACCAAAATTACATGCTCTTTTTATTGCTTTTTTGCAATGTTCATATATACTTTCTTCAATATTACTAGAAATATATTTATTATATTTTTCGTTTTCATTTTCTTTTAATTCTTCACCTTGCAGATATGTTGTCTTTTTATTTAATATTTCATAATCTCCTGTGAAATTTATATATTTAATAACTGCATATGGAAGCCATAATAAATCATCTGAAAATCTTGTTCTTATTCCTCTATCATTTTCATCATGCCACCAATGTTCTACATCTCCTTCTATGAATTGATGTCTACTATGCTTTAATATTTGATTATACAATATTTGCGAATCTATATATCTTGTTGAAAAAGCATCTTGGAGTTGATCTCTAAATCCATAAGCTCCACCAGATTGGTAAAATCCTGTTTTTCCTAGAATTCTACTTGATATTGTTTGATACATAGTCCATCCATTTAATATTATATTAAGTGATTCATATGGTGTATTTACTTTTACTTTTCCTAATAATTCATTCCATTTATTTTTTACATTTTGTAATTCTGTTTTACAATTTTGAAGATTTGAATATCTATATGCTACATCTGTTGCAATATCAACATTTTCTTCTGCTCCTAAAATTATTGAGACTTTTTTATTAGAAAAACTTTCAATTTCAACATTTAATTCTATTGCAATACATGTTTTTTTACCTAATGCATCATTATTATCTAACCTAATTGTTTTTAAACCATCAGGATTTTCTAATCCTCCGTCTCCTAAAAATTTTGTTTTATCTCCTGTATATGATTTTATTTTTTCGCTACTAGATATATAAACAACATTATTTAATTCATCTGAATTGTATATTTTCCTTGCTATAATCATATTATTATTTTCTTTATATTCTAAAGATATTTTTCCATCAGATTTTATCTCATCTTCACCTATTACTGGTTTTATATAATAAATAATTCTTATTTTTTTCTTTTTTGGAGCATTATTTGTTAATGTTAAAACATTTATTTTTGCAGATTCATTTATTGGTACATATACTTCTAATTCTTGCATTATATTATCACTACAATGAACAAATTTTGCATATCCAAATCCGAAAATCGTGTTATAATTTTTATCATCAGGTTTTACCATTGCTGTTGGTGTCCATGTCTTTCCATTTTCTTCATCTTGTAAATAAATTATTTCTGATGGAATATTTATTATGATACTATTATCCCAGCTCGATACTCTATTTAACCTACTATTTTTATACCAAGTATATCCTCCATTAGATTCTGTAACACATGTTCCAAACTTTTCATTTGCAATAATATGACTCCATGTTGTTGGTGTTTTTTGATTTTTATTAATTTTTATAATATACTCTTTTCCATCTTTTGAAAATGCTCCATATCCATTATAATACTTTAATTCATCAGTATTTGCTAATAAATCAATTTCATTTGAATCATCTTCAATGTTTTCAGAAATCATATTTTGTTCTACAATTTTATAATTATCAATTATTTCTGTTTCCTTGTCTTTAATAATATTTTCTAAGTTTCCTAGATGTGCATCAATAACAAAAATTGATATAAATTTTATCATTTCTAAATCTTGTTGATTCATTTCTGCTCTTGATAAAGTAAATATACCTCCAAATATATTTTTCAAATATGCTAATTGACTGTTTTGAATAGCATTTTCTATTTCATTTTTTAGATAATTTTCATAACTATATTTTTCTTCATCTATAATTACTAATTCTGTCTTTAAATTCTTAGTACTGAGATATTCATACATTTTTAAAACTTCTTTTATTACATATACATCATTCAAATATTTTATAGTTATTGTGATTATTGGCAAATCTCCTGAAATACCATATTTCCATAAATCACATTGATTATATTGGCAAGATTTATTTTTGATTTTTTTATGAAATGGTGTGTCAAATATTATATATGATGCTATTGTTTGATATATATCAATATTTCTACCTTTCATTTCTAAATATCTTAATTCTGCATCTGTTTTTGCTCTTACTATTTCAAATTCTTTTGTAACATTTTCTGTAATACTATATTTATTAATATTTTTTTCTGCCATTTCTTTTTCATATTCTACAGATATTAAAAAATCTATATATCCTTTTGATTCTGGTAATATTTTTATTGTATTTTTTAAAGCTACAATTCCTTCAGTTGTAAGTCCTATCTTCTTTGATAATGGGATTGAATTTCTTATTGCCTCTGGTATATCTAAATTATTTCTTCCTATAAATTTTTCTTTACTTATTTCATATTCTGTTTCACCAATTTTTTCTATATCTGTTTGTAATTTTGCAATTAAATATAAATTTTGTTCATTTTTTCCTCTTTTTCTTCTTTTGACAACCATTGTATCATTCACATCATCATATTCATATTCTAAAAATAAATTATTAAAAGCTTGATGTGCATAATCTTGTTCTTTTCTTGAAAGTACTGGCTCAAAATAACATACAACCTCTAATATTTTTTCTTCTTGTGATAAGTTTTCTAATTCAACTCTTCTTATTTCAACAGGCTCATTTGCATCTGTTATAATTGACAATCTACTTTTTAATTGATTTTTTTCTTTTTCAAATTGACTTTTATCTGGTGCAAAATTTATAACATATTTATTACAATTTTTGTTTCCTGTCATATATTCTATTTCATTATTTTTTACATCTTTAACACATATAAAAATTCCTTGTGGATAATCTGCTGTTCTTTTATATCTATTTATATAATTATCTCCAAATTTACTTACCCCTTCTCCATTTTGATTTATTGCAATTGTATATTTTTCATTTCCTATTAAATTTCCTCTTATAATTCTATTATCAATTTTGTTATATTGTCTAACACTATAATTTTCATAATCTTTATATTTAATTTTTTCTGGCTTTTGTTTATTTTCCTTTGTTATTATAAATGTTTCAGGCATTCTTTCTTGTAATAATATATTTACTGCCTCTATCTCTGCATTTTGTGAAAATCTTTTCTGGAATATCTGATTATTGAAGTAATTATTTAATGAAAGTAGTATTAATGCTTGATGATGTGCCATATATGTTTTTACTGGTTCAGATTTTTTTCCTTTTTCTAATCTTTCAGGTGTATAATCTATTGATTCATAAAAGCCATATTTTCCTTTCATTCCTTCTTTTTCTAATATTTTTAAATTTTGAACAACTTCATTTGGAACATCTGAAATTGCTAATATAGTTCCATAACTTGAAATTACAATATCATCTTCTAATCCTCTTTTTAGCCCTAACCATGGAATTCCAAATGCTTTATATTGATAATTTCCTTGCAAATCTTTTAAATTAAATGCCGCTTCAGACATTCCCCATGGTATTCCTACTTTTTGACTATATTCTATTTGATTCATTATTGCAAATTTACTAGATTCATCTAATAAACTTCCCTTATATCTTTTCATATTTATATTTGGCATTAAATATTCAAATGCTGTTCCAGACCAAGATACCAATCCCTTGTATTTCTTTAATACTGTTAATGTTCTACTTAAATTTTCCCAATGTTTTGGCGAAATATCTTTTTTGGCAATTGCTACAAAACTTGCTTGTCTTGCTTCAGATGCTAATAAATCATAATATGAATCTGTTAATTTATTTTCTTCTACATTAAATCCTATTGAAAACACTCTTTGTTCATTATTATATAATACCTTGAAATTTGTTTGCTCAATAATATAATTTATCTTTTCAATCATATTACTTATTTTTTCTTTATCAAATTCAATATTTTCTTCTAAAAATGATTTTGTAGTATATAAATACCCTATTAGATTTCCACTATCAACTGTTGATACATATTTAGGATATAATGGCTTTTTTGTTTTTACATTATACCAATTGAATAAATGTCCATTCCATTTTGGTAATTCATACACTGTATTTATTATTTTTTCCAATAAATTTATAATATCCTCATTTTTTTCAAATCCCATATCATAACTTGCAATTACTGCTAACAGAGATAATCCAATATTTGTTGAAGATGTTCTATTTACTACAATATTTCTTCTATCTTCTTGATAATTATCTGGCATTAAATAATTATTTTCTTCTGTTATATAATCTTTAAAAAATTGCCATGTTTTTTGAGCAATATCTTTTAAATATTTCTTATCATCTTCACTTATTTCAATTTGTTTTTCTTCATTTATTTCACTAATTTTACACATTATATATGGTGTAATTATCCACAATAATCCAAGAATTAATGTAAATAAATTAAAATACAAACATGATACATATATTGTGATTATTCCAAAAATTACATTTACAAACATTGTGTCATAATATGTTTTTAAATCTGTTCTTGTTTGCTTTTCTGCTTCTTCAGATGTAGTCCATTCTAACATGTTTTTATGTGAAATCATTAATCTATATAATGTTTTGAATATTGCTTTGCTTGAGACATATGCTTTATATGGTAAACAGCCTAATGTTATAATTGCTCTATAAATAGTTCCTTTTATTCCATCTATTTGAGGATTAAATGTTTTTTGCTTTTTTTCTCCTTCTCTAATAGAAAAAATTTTTGAAAAAAATTCTAATATAAATGGATAAATTATAATTCCTAAACTTATTAATGAAAGTGTTTTATTCTTATTTAAAAATAGTAAATTCCATATTAATAAAATTATTACTGAAATTTCAATTAGACTTCTTCTTAAATTATCTAAAATTTTAAATTTTGAAAGTGTATTTAATTTACTTTTTAGCCATTTTTTTATCTGCCAATCTCCTCTAATCCAACGTGAAAGTCTATTCATAAAGCTTAAATATTTTGCTGGATATCCATCTAAAAAAATTATATCTGATGCAAGTCCACATCTTAAATAACAACCTTCTAATAAATCATGACTTAAGACTGTATTTTCTGGTATCTCATTTGTTAAAACTTTTGAAAATATTTCTAAATCATAAATTCCTTTTCCTGTAAAAATTCCTTCATCAAAATTATCTTGATATACATCTGAAATTGCATTTGTATAATTGTCAATTCCACCTGCACCAGCAAATATTTTTGTAAATACATTTTTATTACTATCATTCAAATTTACGCCTACTCTTGGCTGTAAAAGTGCATGTCCTTTTTTCACAATATTTTTGTTTACATCTAATTCTGGTTTGTTTAAAATATGTGCCATTGCTCCTACTAATTCAAAAGCTGTATTAAGCGGTAATTCAGTATCTGCGTCTAATGTTATTATATATTTTATTTTTGGTAATATATCTTGATTTATTGTATTTATCTTAAATTTATTTTTACTGTGTTTTAATATATATTCATTAAATTGTATTAAAAGTCCTCTTTTTCTCTCCCATCCAAGATATTTTTCTTCTGAATTGTTAAATTCTCTTTCTCTATATAAAAAATGGAAAATTGAAAATTCAGTATCTTTTTGATATTTGTCATTTAATACTTTAGCTTGTAATAAACCTTCATTTATTACTTCTTTATCAAATTTTTCTTCTTTTTTATCACTTTCAGAACAATCTCCTAATAATGCAAAATATATATTTTTTGATTTATTGGCCAAATAAAACACTTCTAATTTTCTAAATAGTTCTCTTACTCTTTCTTTTGATTTTATAATAGTTGGTATTACAACAAATGTGCTATTTTCACTATCTATTCCTTCAAAAAAATCCATTTTAGGTATAATTTTATTTTTTACATATTTACTTAAAATTCTATTTATTGTTTGAACAACAAATTCTGATACTGGTAATATCAAAAGTAATATTGTAATTATTGTTTTTATTAAATTATCTTTTACTACTGTTTTCGATAAAAATACTGAAATCGAAATTGTAAATATTATTATAGCTAAAATATATATCTGTGTTTTTACATTATAACTTAGCTTTTTTTCATTTATTCCTAATTCATAACATAACTCTTTTCTACCATCATCAATTAAATAATATCCAATATGTTTTTGTTTCTCTTTCAAATTTGGTCTTTGACATAGTTCTAGTATTTTTCTAGATATATATATTTCTGATATATTTGATTGTTTGGCTAATTCTTTAATATTGTTTCTATATAATTCTTTTGTTTTATATTCCATCTTATTATATATGTTAGTTGGATCTCGATTTAATATTTCTTCAACTCCATTTATTTTTTCAAATATTTCTAGGAAATTTATTCTTTGTATTTTTTTCATACTTATAATACAATTAGCCATAGATGTTTTACATATCGCAATATCGAAATGTTCTTTTTGAATTGCATCTTGTACTGTTATTCCTGCTTTTTCAGTTTCTTCTTCTAATATTTTTAAATATCCATATGCTTTTTTTCCATATTTTTTTAAACAATATGACATATATTCAATAAAAGAATAGTTTATATCTTGAAAATCTTGTTTTTCTAGTTTATTCATTGATATTGGCTTAAATTCTAATTTATTTCTATCCTTTTTTTCAACTAATCTTTCTATAATATTTTTAACTTTATATTTCTGGACTTGACTATTATAAATTTTTATACAGATATCTGTTATATTTTGAATAATTGCAATTTGTAAAAATATACCTATATTCCATATTTCGTCCATATTTAATGCTCTTTTATTTTGATATGATGTTAAATATTTTTCTAATGATTCACTTCTTATTATATTATCTGTATATGCTACAATTTCAGATGCAAGTACATGTATTCTTGCAAATCCTGCATATTGCCCATTTTGTATTCCTACAAAATTAACATATTTTTTCATTGTTAGTTCTTTTTCAATTTGTTGTATAACTTCTTCTATAATATAGAAATTATCTAGAATCCATTCTCCTGCTGGATTAATTGTTATTCCAAGCTTTATATGTTCATTTAATAAATTATATACTATTTTGATAATATTATAATTTTCCAATAGTTGAGGTATTGGATATGTTAATTTATCTGATTTTTTTCCAATATTATGTTGTAATGATATCTTTTTTAAATATTCTTCTAATTGCTTTTCATTTAGGATTGCCCCTTCTATCTTCAAATTTTTATATTTTTTCACAGAAAATCCACTCCTTGCGCTTTTTATTACTATTATTGGCAATGGTGAATTTTTTTATTCAATTCTTGGATATTATGATTTTCTTTTTCAATATTTGTTACTTCTTTACAAATTTCATAAATTATTGTAAAATATAGCTATTGAAAGGATAGAAAAATGAAAAGTATTAGATATATTTCACATAATGAAAATGAAACAAAAAAACTTGCTGTACAAATAGCAAGTAAATTGAATATAGGTGATATAATTGTTCTTACAGGAGAATTAGGTTCTGGAAAAACAAAATTTACAGAAGGCTTTTTAAGTTATTTTAACCTTGATAAAGAAATTTCAAGCCCTACATTTACTATAGTAAACGAATATAAAAATTCAAATATTTCAATTTTCCATTTTGATGTTTATCGTCTTGAAGATGTTGATGAATTTTACGCAATAGGTGGAGATGAATATTTTAATTCTGGAATTTCTATTATTGAATGGGGAGAATTGATAAAAGATGCTCTTCCAAAAGATTATATTGAAATTGTTTTTCATAAAGATGATAATGATGAAAATTTACGAATTTTAGATATATATCTTCATGGAAACAAATATGAAAATATTATTTAATATAAAAAACGAATGTACTATTACAACATACATTCGTTTTTTTCTCTTCTATTCAACTACTAATATAGAGTATTTATTTTATTCTCCTCTACCTTCTGGTAAAGCATTTGGTAACTCAATTCTAATTCTAATTTTGAAAACATATGATATAGCTCTTGCAAATTTTGATTTTTTGAATTTTTGCCATAAAGATGGTTTCTTTTCAAACATAATTGATTTTTCATATTCTTCTGCTTTATTATTTTCTTCATACATATCTACTAATTCATTTATTGGTTTCGTTTCTTCAATATCAACAACTTGTGAAACAACCTTTTTCTCAGTAGCTTTTTCTTTTGGAGCTTCTACAACTTTTTCTACTTTCTTCTCTTCAATCTTTTCAGCTTCTTGTGCTTCTGAAATTTCTTCAATTTTTACTTCTTCTTGTACCTTTTCAGCTTCACTTACAGCAGTACCCAAATCTACTGGTTTTGGAATTACTTTCAATGCTTCTGCAACTTCAATTCCGATATAACTTAAAGCTTTAGATCTATCTTCAATTCTTTCCATATCTATTTCAATATGAAGATTTGATTCTAAGTTATTTACTCTTGCATTTAATAATTTTATAGCATCTTGGTAATTTTGACTTTTTCTTGTTTTATCTTTTCCAACAAGTTTTAAAGTATCTATAACATCTTCTGAAAATTTGCCTTCTTCTTCAGCTTCAGAAATTCTATCTTTCCAATCATCAGTTTTGTTTTCTACAGCTTCAATTAAGTCTTTTAATTGTCCTGCTAATGCAATATTTTCTTCCCTTTGGCGAATTAATTCTTCAACTTTTTTCGTATTTTCTTCAAATTGATTTGTTGCAAATTCAACTAATTCATATGCAGCTTTATATACACTTACTGGGAAGTTTTTCTTCTTTGGATATTCTATTAAATAAGCTTTTATAGATTCAATTAGATCTTTAAAATAAGTATCATCTTCAAATTGAACTATTTGCTTTTTGCTTTTTGGATTTATTAATTTTTGTACTTTATCTATATTTGATAATATTTTTTCCTCTGTTATTACCATTCGTACATTTACTATGCCAGATTTAGATCTCCTTGACATTGCAAATCCCTCCTCTTTCTCTGTCGTCTAAAATTATTATTCTTTTTTATTATATACTAGTTTCCGTAAAACTACAAGCATTTATTCCTATTTTTTGTTTACATTTTTATTACAAAAATATTACAAGATGTAACATTTCTTTACATCTTGTAATATTACTGTAATATTTATTTTCCTAATACTTTTTTCAATTCTTCATGTCTTTTAATTTTTAATGTTGTTGTTTTAATTAGTGGTTCTTCTGTTATAACCATTTCTCTAACATATTTATATTTTGGCATTAGTTTATTTACTTCTTTTACTTTATCCCATAAAAATTCTTTTATGTTTTCTTCTCCTTCAATATTATATAATTCTTTTATTAATTCTTTATCATATACAATCTCTACACAAACTTTAACATCACCATCATCTTCTTTTTTCTCAAATACAAATGTTTCTTTTATTCCTTCTACTTTATTTAGTAATGTTTCAATTTCTTCTGGGAATACATTTTTTCCATTGTTTAATACTATAACACTTTTCTTTCTTCCTGAAATATATATATATCCATCTTTATCAATTCTTGCTAAATCTCCTGTATGAAACCATCCATCAGATTCTAATGCTGATTTTGTTGCTTCTTCATTTTCATAATATCCTAACATTATAGATGGACCTTTTGCCATTAATTCTCCTATTCCTTCTTCATCTGGATCATCTATTTTTACTTCTACACTTGGAAATTTCTTTCCTATAGAACCAAGCCTTCTACATTTTGGTGTTTCTGCTGCAATTACTGGTGCAGTTTCTGTTAAACCATATCCTTGTTCTACATCAAATCCTAAATCATTAAATCCTTTTTCTGTTTCAGGATCTAATGCTGCGCCTCCTGTTACTACTAATTTTAGTTTTGGTCCTAAACTTTCATGTACTTCTTTAAATAATTGTTTTCTTAAATCAATTTTCATTTTTAATAAAAATTGAGAAACTTTCTTTCCTTTTTCTAAATTAGCTAATTTTCCTTTTTTCTCTATAGTTTTCATTACTTTTCTATAGATAATATCAAATACTGCTGGAACAGATATCATTGCTGTTATTTCAAATTCTTTTATGTTTTCTGCCATGTGTTTTACACCTTCACAAAATGCAATTGACCCACCAATTGATATTGGATATAAAAATCCAACTGTACATTCAAATACATGGTGTA